>JAEEGJ010019526.1_pt1 | contig 14912 bp, 12 predicted proteins | sample 8958761 | NCBI WGS metagenome assembly JAEEGJ01 (sample SAMN16246546, study PRJNA631951) | gut metagenome | biome: gut microbiome; feature: rumen; material: RS-attached | host: Bos | place: Iran: Karaj | collected 2018-10 | reverse complement strand
AAAGTACATTTTCAATACCGTAAACAACTGAATCTGCGGTGTGGCCTGGAACTGCCATATAGCGTACAGTCATTTTTGCAGTTTTAAACTTTCCGTCGCCAGTGATTACTGTTGTGTCATTTTTTGCAACTTCCCAGTCGGCGGCATAGATTTTTGGCGTATAGATTTTTTTTAGTGTTTTAATTCCGTTTGTGTGGCTCGAATGGTTATGTGTGACTAACACGGCTGTAAGCTTAAGATGATTGTCTTCAATCTGAGAAATAATTTCTTCTGTTATTTCGCCAGGGTCAATAATAATTGCTTCATTTACCTTTTCGTTTACAACAACATAACAGTTAGAGAAGCCGCCTAAGTTTAAATGGAAGTATATTTTCATAAAAGTTCCTCACTGCTCCTCAACCGGATTATTGTGTGTGTTGCTCAATTCTTCATCACTTAGATGAGAAATCATAGAATCAATATCATCTTTTATAAACTCTGCTTCCCGTGTATTAGACATTTTGAAGGAAACATTTGCCCTTTTTGAAGAGAAGAAAAGTGTTTTTTTTAGGTTGCAGTTTCTAAAGGAGGTATCTACAAGAGTTGCATTTATAAACCTGGAGTTGAACAAATCAGAATTATCAAAAGAGGATTGATAAGCCTTGCAGCCGTTAAAGTTACTTTGAATAAGTTCACTCGAAGTAAAAAGACTGTGAGTAAAAGTGCAGCCGGAAAAAGAATTGAAAATACTATTTGTTTTTATAAGACTGCAATCGTTAAAAACAGCAAAATCAAAAATGCACATTCTAAGCAGAATATTTTCAGAATGCATGTTCATAAAAGTACAGTGATAGAAGTTACAGCCAAAAAACTTTTTATCTGTCAAATCAACATCAGCAAAAATAAGTCCGCACGCATTAAGACCAACAATTTTATCGTGAGTTCTGATGTATCTGTAAATATCTTCCTTTGCTTTTCCTGGATTCGGAATGTGGTCAAGGCAGTAACTTTTTTCTTCTGTCAGGTTGCCTTCATCATCAAAGGTAGAAAGAGCAATGTTGCGGCAATGATGAACGCTGCAAGTATTTTGTGTGAACATAGTATTAGTATAGAATGAAAAAGGATTTTTTTCTACAGCATGCAACAGATTGTCGTATCAAGTACGACAATGACAATATATAGATTTATCAAATGGCATCAGGCCCTTGATTATAATTTAGTATAAATGCTGTTTACCATTCGCAGGGCTTCATTTATCTTGTTAGTTTCATCAAAGGTAAAACCTACATTTTCTTCGACTAAAGTTTCAAGGCTGGCGTGAGTTTCGGTAAGGGCTGTCATAAAGCCGCGGGAAACCTTGTACCAGTAGTCGCCGTTACCGTTAGTGAAAAGGCAGATAAATCCGTATTCCTTGTTTTTCTGCTTTGCAATTGCAGTACGAAGAATCCAGTCTAGAGAAAAAACAATCTGCTCTTTACCAATAGGGTCGTGAATATTGGCATTCATCTTACGATTCCATTTTTTTTCTGGAATTGGATTAAGGTCGATGGAGGCTGTTACTGGAATTATAAGTCCAAGCTTTTCGCCATCCATAATTGTTCCATGGTCCTTTGTTGTGATTATACCTTTAAGATTTGAACAGGCTTTTAGCTTATTCTGATCTGTTTCTTCACGGATTGCAGTAAGAAAATATTCGTATGGAAGAATTGCAGTTTTCTTTCCTTTGATTTTTTTTGTTTCAAAGAGGAAACCTCCGAGTGAAAGTGCATCTTCAATATTTTTAATATTGAGAGGATTGAGGCTCTTAGAACTTGTCTTTTGAGCATTTTCTTCAAGAGCTTTTGCACCTGCTTTAACACTGTCTTTTGAAGTGCCAGCTTTTGGCATTCCGGCCTTGGCAGAAGTTGCCTTTTGCATTGGAGCTTCAAAGTCTGAGAGCTTCTGCTTTTTACAGGCCATGAGCTTTTCGTAAAGTTTTGGATTTATTGTATCAAGCATAGGACGGGTGAGCGGTGAAACACTCATTGCAAAAATCCTGCTTGTTTTTACGATTTCTCCGGCAACAATAAATACCGGATCCTGACGGAACATAACGCTTCCCGGATGAATGCAGATATGATCAGCAGTCAGGCTTCTGTAACTTTCCCGACCGTTTCTTATGCAGACAAATTGAATCATACCGGCAGCAATGCAGCAAAGATAATCAGCCATTTTTCCGCCGTTTTCAATTACAGGCATTTTAAGCTGTTCACCGACAATTTCTGCAAGCTGGAAATGTATGTTTTCTATTTCAAGCATTACGCGCTCGTCAAGATAGTTTTTCTTGCAGAACTTTTCCCGGTTGTCTGTCTGCTTGAAGGCATTAAAAAGATTGAGGTAAGTGCCAAAGTCTCCTGATAAATCACGGAAACGGTGGTGTGCTTTTCTGGCTTCCATTTCCTGGTTTGCCGGAAGAATGAAAGGTGAGTTTGCAGAAAGAAATGATGAAGCTACAAGAACCTTATCTATGACATCCGGGAAACGCATTACAGATTCTACAATGATTCGGCTGATTCGTGGTTCAAGCGGGAACTTAACCATAATTTTACCAATTGCAGAAAGAGTGTTATCCTCGTCTAACGCACCAAGAAGATTAAGTGTTTCTACTGCACCGATAATTCCTTCCCGTCCAGGTGAAGCTATAAAATCAAAATCAAAGAAGTCTGTAATTCCAAGTTCAGCCATTCGTAAAACAACTTCACTTAAATCGGTGCGGTATATTTCTTCTTTTGTATACATTTCGCGCGATTCAAAATCTCTTCGGGAATAAAGTCTGTAACATGTTCCCGGACAGGTTCTTCCGGCACGTCCTTTTCGCTGGTTGCAGGAAGCTTTAGAAACAAAGGTTTCTGCAAGACTTGAAGTGTAGGTTCGCGGACTGTAAAAGTTGAGCTTTGCCAGACCTGAATCTATAACGGTTGTAATGTCTCTGATTGTAACTGAAGTTTCTGCTATGTTAGTTGAAACTACTACCTTCTTTTTGCCTTCAGGTGCGGGATCAAAAACGCGTTCCTGTTCTTCTTTTGAAAGCCTTCCGTAAAGCGGTAAAATATGAAGCTTGCGACCGAACGGTGAATAACAAAGACGTTCAACACAATCCTTTATAATTTTTTCACCGGGAAGGAAAATCAGTATTCCGCCTGAATCTTCACTGTCTTCATCATTATCCAGAACTCGGTCTACAGTACTGCAGATTTTACGGAGAAGTTCATCGCAGCCTGCATCTGAAGAAGTTGTAGCACCTCCAGGAATAGGGTCGTAAATTAGGGTGACAGGGTATGTCACTGTATCTATAGAAACAATAGGGGCGTTATCAAAATATTCAGAAAAAGCCTGCGTATTCATTGTTGCAGAAGAAACAATAACGTGGAAATCGGAACGTTCCTTAAGCACGCGTTTTAAAAGCCCGAGAACAAAGTCTATGTTAAGGCTGCGTTCATGCGCTTCATCAACCATTATTACACTGTACTTGCTGAGCCACGGATCAAGCTTCATTTCCTGCAGAAGGATTCCGTCTGTCATTATTTTTATGCGTGTGTCCTGGTTGGTATTATCTTCAAAACGCATTTTGTAGCCGACAAGTCCAGGGTATGGAGTGTTCATCTGTTTTGCAATGAACTCACTTACAGAAAGTGCTGCAATTCGGCGTGGCTGTGTAACTGCAATAATACCGTTTGTGGCATAACCTGCTTCGTAAAGAATTACAGGAATCTGTGTCGTTTTGCCCGAACCGGTTGGGCTTTCTACAATTACTACCTGATTTTTTTCAAGGCAGTCTAATATCTTTTGTTTTTGTTCGTATACGGGGAGTGATTTATAATCAAAACTGTTTGTCATCATGTCCTTTTATCCGTCGAGCCAGCTCTTAAGAATCTGTGCAACTCCTTCCGGATTATCGTCTACCATATTTTTTATAGTATCTTCTGTGGTGATGTTTGATTTTCGTTTTCTGTTCTTGTCTTTTTCTGTCCACAGACCTCGTTTTATACCATAGTTGAAAAACTCTTCAAGAACTGCATTTTCACGTCGGGTGTGAAGTGTGTTGTTCGGGTCATATGAACCTAAGCCTTCTATTGTAAGGCGAAGCTTCTGCTGTTCTTTTGGAGAGAGCTTTAAGAGTTTATAAAGTTTTTCTCTTAGGGGAATATCCATTCCCAGTTCGGTTAGAAGTATGGCTGCTTTCTGGCGGCCGCTGATTTTTGGTAATTCGTCTGTTGTTCGAATAAACTCATTCATAAGAATATTATAGTATATTTTTTATTATCAATCTAGCTTGAATAACTTTGCGCAGACAAGAGATTCTAACCAGGTGGAACCGTCTTTTTTTACAAGGGAAAGATTGTTGACGGTGACCGAGCAGGCGTTTGTTTTGGTTGATATTGATTTGCCATCCGGGTAGTAGGTGCCCATTGAGCTGATGACGTAGTAGTTACTGCCGTCGGCAGCAGAAGAGACTGCTTCATCATCTGCTTTGCCAAGATAAACAAATACGTGACCGTAATAATATAGAAGTGTTCCTGGTTCAAGTGTATCCAGAATTGCGGCTTTTTGTGTTCGTGATAGATTTTTGAAATAAACAGTTTTTCCCGGCATTGCGGCCTGTGCTGCGCTGTTTTTGCCAAAATTAAAACCAAAGCATCTGTATAAATCTTTTGTGTAGCCGGTACAGTCGCGTTCGTTTTCCATGCCACCCCAGCCGTAACGTTTTCCAAGTGATTTGAAGGCAAGATTTATTGTGTTTGCTTTTGTGTATGGCATAAGACCTTTACAGCAGATCCCAGCCGGTACTGCAGCATAATGTTTTCCCAAAGTTCCGTCTGCTTTTTTGTAAGGAAGTTCGGCAAGGTAGCAGGAGTGGGGAACTCTGTCTGCAAATTGTTCACGCAGTTTTACATCGTTCCAGTCTGCAAGATTAAGATAGGTGCCCATAAAAAGCGGCGTTTCCTGTGCAAAGGCAGGCACAGGCGCTTCATCATCAGAAGAAAAAATATTTGCTTGTGGCAGTGTGAACTGGTCTGCGGTTACTGTTATAAAGTCAGGATTGTCCCTTTTTGTATAATCAAAATATTTTGTAAACTCAGCATCGGTACATAGTGCAATATCGCTCTGGCGAATCCAGCCGGCAGAATAGTAGGTCTGAATAAGGTACCATTCTTTATCCTTGCTTTCCCACAGAATTAAAACAGGCTCATTCATCAGAATGCCGGAGATTTGGTTAACGTCATCAAACCAGAACTGCGGATCATCGGAATAGAAGGTTTCTACAGGAATGTTTCTGATTGTGCTCCGTTTTATGCAGATTCCTTTGCGCACCGGATAATAGTTTAGTTTTTCAGGATAGCGGTAAGCTGTTGTGTAAGCGTAGTATTCTTTTGTACCAAGCGGCTCGTAATTCATTTTGTCGTAAAACTCAAGCCAGTCTTCGCGGGTAAGGCGGTGGATTATGTTGCCGGCTGTTTTTGTGTACCATATAACACCCGGCCGGTAGCGGAGCATTTCATCACGTATTTGCTGGGTATTGAATCTTCTGCCATATTTGCGGATATCAGTTACAATTCTATAATACTCGGTGGGCGAAAAGCGGCTTTCAAGAATATCCTCATTCCATCTGGCAATTTCTTCTCTGTTCATAAGCACTTTGTAAGGCTCTTGAGTTTTTTCAAGCCAGTATTCCGGAGTGAGCATCTGGTCGCTTACATCAGGTGAAAGAATTACATCAAATGATTTGTCGGCCCTGTTTTTGTCGTGGATAAAATCGGCGGTTGGAGATTCAGGTTTTTCATTGTTCAGCCATTCTGCATATTTTTCAGAAAACTCATCGGTAGGAAACATCGGTTTCTGTTCTTTTTCATACTCAAAGTCTTCATCATCATTTTCTGTATCAGGAGTTGAAGAATTATCGGTTGCCGGAAGCTCGTTTGTAGTGTTTTCTTTGGATTGAGTTTTTTCATCATCATCAGAAATCGGAGTGTCTGCTTCTGCATTTTTGTCCGTAACTGTTGTATCTGGTGTACCTTTTGAAACGCACGCTACCATAAGTGGGGAAAGCATAAAAGAGAAGGTGATGATGGCAAAAAATAACCGGCTTTTTGTCATTTAAACTTTTTTCCTGAACAATGTTTGAATAAATATTCTATTATTATAGCTCATTTTAAGGATAAAAAACAGTAGAAAAATAGTATTTGTTGCAACTTGCCTTAATCTTTGTTATACTCATACTTTAATATATCATTTTAAGAGGTAAAAACATGGCATACTATTTTGAAGAACCATCCCACACATTCGATGAATATCTGCTGATTCCTGGTTACACGGGTCCAGATTGTATCCCTGCTAACGTAAGTTTACAGACTCCTGTAGTGCGTTATAACAAGAAGTTGGGCGAAAAATGTCCTCTTATGATGAACATTCCTATGACATCTGCTGTTATGCAGGCTGTTTCTGATGATAAACTTGCCGTCGCTCTTGCAAAAGAAGGCGGCATTTCTTTTATATATGGTTCACAGACAATAGAAAATCAGGCTGCCATGGTTGCCCGTGTAAAAGCTTACAAAGCCGGTTTTGTAACTTCAGATACAAATATTCGTCCTGAGCAGACTCTTACAGAACTTGTTGCTGCAATTGAAAAAACTGGTCACTCAACTGTTGCTGTTACAGAAGACGGTTCAGCTAACGGTAAGCTTCTTGGTATTATTACAGACCGAGACTTTAGAATGAGCAAGGCAGCTCCAGATGCTAAGGTTAAGGATTATATGACTCCGCTTTCTTCTCTTGTTATGGGACAGGAAGGAATTACGTTAAACGAGGCTAACGACATAATCTGGCAGAAAAAAGTAAACCAGCTGCCGGTTGTAGATAAAAACGGAAATCTTCTTCATCTTATTTTCCGAAAGGATGCCGCAAGCCACGAAGCTCATCCGCTTGAGCTTCTTGATGATAAAAAACGCTACATTGTAGGAGCCGGAATTAATACCCGCGATTATATGGACCGTGTTCCTGCCTTGCTTGCTGCCGGTGTTGATGTTATGACTCTTGATTCTTCTGAAGGCTTTACCGAGTGGCAGAAACGTGCGCTTCACGATATTCACGAAAGATGGCCGGATGCCAAAATTGGTGCCGGAAACGTTGTAGATGCAGAAGGCTTCAGATTCCTTGCAGATGCCGGTGCAGACTTTGTAAAGATTGGTATTGGCGGTGGTTCAATCTGTATTACCCGTGAACAGAAGGGTATTGGTCGTGGTCAGGCTACTGCTACAATTGAAGTTGCAAAAGCCCGCGATGAATATTACAGGGAAACAGGTATTTATATTCCTCTCTGTTCAGATGGCGGTATTGTTTATGACCATCACGTAACTCTGGCTCTGGCAATGGGCGCTGATTTTGTTATGCTCGGACGCTATTTTGCCCGCTTTGATGAATCTCCAACTAACAAGCTTATTGTAAACGGTAACTATGTAAAAGAGTACTGGGGTGAAGGTTCTAACCGTGCACGAAACTGGCAGCGTTATGACCTTGGCGGAAAGAAGGGCATGGCTTTTGAAGAAGGCGTTGATTCTTACGTTCCTTATGCAGGTTCACTCCATGATAATGTTACACTCACAACAAGTAAAGTAATTCACGCAATGTGCAACTGTGGTGTACTTACAATTCCAGAATTACAGGAAAAGGCTAAGATTACACTTGTAAGTGCTGCTTCTTTAAGGGAAGGTGGTGCTCACGATGTAATAGTAAAAAATACGGTTAAGGCCAATTAAAGTAGCGAAGACTGCTGCTTTATGGTAATATTTCATATATACAGTCTTCGCTTGCAGTTTTGTAAACAAAACTGCACAATTTAATTTTAGGAGGAAGCTTATGAAAGTTATGGAAAAGAGTGCTGGGTACAGTATTGATGTTGGTAAGGATAATCCTTATGCAGCTGGAATTGGATTCCTTGTTGCAGGTGGAATTATGGCTCTTATTTTGGGGTTTTTAGTTTGCCTGGGCTTGGGAATTATTCAGATGACGGCTGATCAAGTTCTAACTCTTGTTAGCCTTTTTTCAGGAGGACTGGTTCTTGCTTTAATTCTGTGCTTTACACTTCCTATTTTCCACCGTGCGGCTAATGCAGACAAAGTACCGGGAAAAATTGTAGATATAGAAACCTACATGCATACGAATAACGGTCGCCGCTATGAAAGCTATTCTCCTGTTGTTGAATATGATTATGAAGGTCAGCATTATAAAAAAGAGCTCGCTTCATCATCTACTAAAAAGCCTGATATTGGAGGCGAAATAAATCTTAAGATTTACAGAAAGAATCCTAATAAAGTAATTGTTACAAAAGAAGTTGTTTTCAGTGCTTTTATGACTGTAGTTTTTTCTGCAATGGCAGTTGCTTTTTCTATCCCTGGAATTTTAAATCTTACCGGAAACGGAAGCTTAATGGATTTGGAGAATGCAGAGCCAGTTGAAGGTGGAATAGAAGGACCTGCCTTATTTATCCTTTTGGGATTTACTATTCTATTTACCTTGATTGGTGTAATCATCTGTGTAGTAACAAAAAAAGGTAAAGGAAAAAAGAATCTGATAGAAACAGGAATCAAAAAAGAATATCTGATTACAGAGATTTCTATTAATACAAATGTAGAAATTAATGGAGAGAATCCTGTAGTTATAACCTGTTATTCTGATGGCAGCTCTCTTACTTTAAAGGCTAAAACTTCTTCCCGAAAGTTTAAGTTCCACGAAGGCGATAAAATCGATATTTACTTTGACCCGAATAACGAAAAGAAGTTTTTTGCCGATTTCGGTGACGAATAGTGTCATGAAACAGGATTATTCTGGCTGGAGACTTCTTCCGTTTGTGTCGATTAAGTCTGAAATAATAAGAACAATAGAGCAGTTTGATTCAGCAATTAAAAATGGTGAAGCTGGGATTTCTGTGGCTGGTAAGAATGCAACACTAAATGCTAATGATTCACTTAATGCTGTGGAGGAAAAAGGGCAGGAGCTTGTTTTCCATAAAGGTGATGTAGCTGTTGCCGGTACCTGCTTTGATATTGACGGAACAGATTTTGCGCTCAGTCTTTTGAAAAGATTTGCCGGCCAGAAGGTTTCAACCGGTTTTATTGCGGCTGGCAGTACGGATTACGAAACTGTCGGACAGAAGCTTGTTTCTTTTAGTGCAGGTGTGAGCAGTGAAAAAATAAAATCGGCAAAAATGAAGTCTGAAGATTATAAAAAGATTCAGGCAACTGCAGGAGAACTGTATGAGTCGCCGGTGATGATAAAGTGCAGTCCGAATTGCAGTATGGAAAGAGTTGAGTTTTTTGTAGAAAAAATGATGGAAGAGCAGCCTCTTGATGTTGTTATTGTTGATGGATTTGAATATATAAAAGAACTTGCTGTTATTGATGAGGACGATGCTGAAAATTATCACGTTTATCTTGAAGAAGTAATGGAAAGTTTTAGTGAGCTGGCAAATAAGAATAATATTGCCGTCATTTTAATTACAGAAGCTTCGTCTGAGTGTACTGGTGAAAGACCGGGGCTGAAATGTTTCCGCAAAAAAATGGCCATTCCGAATGGTGCAGATATGGTTTTGCTGCTTTATAACGATAAGGTTTCTTACAGGTTGATTAAAAATGATGAAGAAGAGGTTGACGAAAAATGGGTAGCTCAAAGGTCCAGCGAAGGGCAGTGGGATTCTGCTGTTGAAGATGCCTCTTTGTTTATAGCAAAAAACAAACGGGGCGGACTGGGCGTAATCCCGGTAAAAAGAAATAATCTTACCGGGGAATATATTTTTTTAGTATTTTAATTGTGCTTCAATCTGTCTGTCTTTTTCTTCTTCATTTGCAACAAGAGCAGCAAACTCGTCTTTACCAAAAGTTTCTCTAAGTTCTTCTTTTTCTTCGCACTTTTCTACAAGCTCTTTCAGCTCTTTTCCTATTTTACAGTAGGCTTCATAAGTTTTTTTTAAAAAGTCAAAGATTTCCTGTTCGCCTGATTTATCAATAGCCTCATTGCGGTAAGCTTCATCAAGATACAGCCTTTTCAGAAAAATCCGGTTTTCTTCGGCTGTATCATACTTTTCAACCTTCATGTCATCAATTTTCTTAAGAAGTTCGTAGATTTTTTCTCTCATAATTATCTCCTGAGTTTAAAGAAATGCAGGCAGTTCGCAAGCTTTATTTATGGCGTTTTTCGTATTCTTCGCTGTTTTTGTTGAGCCAGTCATTAAAGCCGGCAAAAGCATCTTCTGTAGTAACGATGAGCGACTGCAAAAGCTTTTCTCCAAACTCACCGGTTTTTGAAGCCGCAATCGCAGCCTTGTTGTTGCAGAGTTCAACAGATTTATCTATAGTTGCTTCCCATATTTCTTTAGTCCAGTTTCCACCACATTTCTGGTAATAATACAGATAGGTAGAGTCAATTATATTCTGCTCGTATTTTTCGATTTTATGCCCAAGTTCCTTCTGAACCTGCTTGTACAAATTATCAGCAGTTGCCTTTTTAGCATTAAAAGCAAAAACATGAGCAGCCATAAGAATAATAACAAATAAGCTGATAGCCTTTTTCATAACTTATCCTCCATAAATATAATATAGTGGTTTTAGCGAAAATGACAAGTTATTTTTTTATTTATAATGATTTCAACAATCTGTCAATAGATGGCAATTCAAGTCCATAATCCTTCCAGCAGGCGAGTTCTGGTGCGAGTTTTTTACCAGGCTCGTGGAAATCGGAACCGGCAGTCATTATCAGATTTTTATCCTTTGCAATTTGATAGAGGTGTTTTGTTGTTTTTTCATCAAAGGTTGAATAGAAGGTTTCAATTCCATCAAGTCCGGCATTCATAAAATCCTGGAGAAGCTCATCAAACAACGCATCCTGATTTTCAAACTTTCGTAAATTAAAATAGGAATGCGCCCAAACTGCCTTTCCGCCTGCTGTATGAATAAGCTTAATGCCATCAATAAAATTAATTTTTTCTTCACGCTCAACAAAAGCTTTGCCGGTGTCAGAAAGATAAGCCGTAAAAAACGAATCAAAATCTGTAAGATTTTCTGCCTCAAGTAGTTCCTGATTTTCCGGGTTATAGAAGACAGCCCTTGCAAGTTCAGGTTTTCCAACAGTACCTTTTTTGTTTGCAATTGCATTTTCAAAATCAACTTTATAGCCAAAGCTCATAAACTTTTCAACAATATTTTTTGCACGCATCAGCCGCTTGTTTTTCTGCTCTTCCATCTCTTTTTTTAATACTTCATTTTCTGGATTAATTCCGTAGCCTAAAAGATGAAATCCCTTGTTCTTTGCAAGACTTTTGATTGTATAGGTACAGGACAGTTCAACACCTGGAATTACCGTTATGCCGTATTTTTTGCCAAAGGTGCTGCAATCTGGAATCTGTTCAATTGTATCGTGGTCGGTTATGGCGATTGTTTGAAGACCCATATTTTTTGCAGTTTTAATGATTTCTTCTACCGATAAGGTTCCGTCTGAATAAGTTGAGTGAATGTGAAGGTCTACGGTTTTCATAATTGCCCCCTGATTTTTTTCCTGGCGATTTCTATTACTACTACTATGAAAAATGCAGGAGAAAATTGATAGTTTTTGAAGATTCTTATGGAATTAATAACTTATGAAAATGGTTTTATAGTAATTGTATTTCTTATATTCTTTGATTCATACAGAAGTTTGTCTGCGGCGGAGAACATATCTTTTATAAGACCATCACCGTAAACTGCGCCAAAACTCATGGATAAATGCATATTCGGACATTCTTCCAGCTGAATGTTTACAATTGACTTACGGATTTTTTCCAGACGGTCTTTAAGGATTTCCAGTGTAATATCCTTAAAGGAGATTAAAAACTCGTCGCCTCCATAGCGCACAATATTGTCTGAGTCGCGCACTGATTGTTGAAGAACTTCGGCAATTGCTGTAAGAACATTGTCTCCATATAGATGACCATAGGTGTCGTTTATCTGCTTGAATAAATCAATATCTGCAATTACAAGGGCAGTGCAGGATTGTGAAGCAAGATGCTCATCGTAAAACTTTCTGTTTTTTACATGGGTCAGGGAATCTGTATAAATTTTATTTTGTATCTCATTTATTTCTTTGTTTTTTTCTGAAAAACCCAGGATAACACTTTCATCATCAATGCGGATAATTCTTAATTCTCCGTAAATACCGTAATTATTTCTGTATTTTCGTGTAAGGCTTTTTCCAAATTGAAGCTTGCTTAACGCATTGCATGTTGTAACAGGTTGAACCAGCGGGCGGTCTTCTTCGTAGACTCCATATTTAAGGTACAGAGCAGCCAGTTCATCGAAATGTGGAAACTCATTATGTATTCCAAGATTTTCAAAAAGAGGACTTCCTATTTCTAAAAAATTGATTTTTCCTGTATAGAAATTGACTTCACAGATTGTGTTGTATTCATACATAAGCGCACTGATAATACGCTTAAGCCTGGAATTCTCATTTTGTAAAGCTGTATACTCGTCCATAAGGAAATTATAAGATGATAATACTTATTATTCAAATAAAAAAAACGGTGAACCATAAGGGCTCACCGTTTTAAAGAAGCTATTTTTTCTCAGAGTCATCCTCATCGTCATCTTCAACGAGTACAGTCTTCTTAGTAACAACAACCTTCTCGCCGTAGCAGGAGAACATCTGTTCAACCTTTTCTTTATCCATTTTTGGAGTAATAAGGCTGATAAGAGGAACAAGAATAAGACCGCCAACCATTGCAATGGCACCGCAGTTGATTGGAGATTTGATAAAGCGGATTGCAGGGAACATGTTTACAACTGTAAGTACAACACCCCAGATAAAGTTTGCCCAAACTGCAGCTTTTGTAACTTTCTTAGAGAATAAGCCGTAAAGGAACGGAGCAAGGAATGAACCTGCAAGAGCACCCCATGAGTAACCCATAAGCTGAGCAATATATGGAACCTTGTCTGGATTCAGGGCGATTATAACAGAAACTGCAATAAAGATTACGATGAAGATTCGCATTACAAGAACTGTCTTCTTTTCATCATCTTTTTTCATGCAGGTAATCTTAAGCATATCCAGAGTTAATGTTGAGCTTGAAGTCAAAACCAGTGACGACAAAGTAGACATGGAAGCCGAAAGAACGAGTACTACAACAATACCGATTAAAACATCTGGAAGAGTTGAAAGCATTTGTGGAACAATGTTGTCGTAAACAATTCCTTTTGCTCCGTGAATGGCAGGGAAATCAAAGAGTCGTCCAAAACCGCCAAGAAAGTAACAGCCACCGGCAATTACTACTGCAAATACTGTAGAAACAACTGTTCCTGTTTTTACTGCTTTTTCAGATTTAATTGAATAGAACTTGCCAACCATCTGAGGAAGACCCCAGGTTCCAAGAGAAGTGAGGATAATTACACCAAGAAGGTTGAGAGGATCCGGCCCAAAGAAGGAAGCAAACATACCGTTCATTCCCTTGAGGGCTGGAGCGGCAACACTTGGGTCACCAGGAATCTTAGAAAGCTTGTCGAGGGCAGACAAGAAGCCACCCTGTCCAGCGATTACTGCAGCAATTACTGCAATGATACCGCCAAGCATGATTAGTCCCTGGATAAAGTCGTTGATTGCTGTTGCCATGTAACCACCGAGGATTACGTAAACTGCTGTAAGAATTGCCATGCCGATTACGCACCATTTGTAATCAATATCAAAGGCAAGTCCAAAAAGTGTAGAAAGACCTTTATACAAAGAAGCTGTATATGGAATAAGGAAAATAAATGCAATTACAGCTGCGGCAATTCTGAGTGATTTGCTGTCGTAGCGTTTTCCAAAATAATCCGGCATTGTTTTTGCATCAAGGTGATGAGTCATAACGCGTGTGCGGCGGCCCATAACAACCCAGGCAAGCAGGGAACCGAGGAATGCATTTCCAAGTCCAATCCAGGTTGATGAAATACCGTATTTCCATCCGAACTGTCCGGCATAACCAATAAATACTACTGCAGAAAAGTAAGATGTACCGTAAGCAAAGGCTGTGAGCCACGGACCAACATTTCGTCCGCCAAGTACAAATCCATTAATATCTTTTGCCTGTCTGCGGGAATAAATACCAACCCCAATCATTACAGCAAAGAAGATAAGCAGCATAAGAATCTTAAGAATCATAGTTAGAACTCCTGAGTTTAAAGAAACGTTTTTTGTTAAGTTACTGTACATAGTAACAAAACATCAGGAGCGTGTCAACCCTTAATCTTCTTCATCATCTTCCTGACTTCGTCTTTGTACATTGTCTTTAATTCCGGCGGATTTAAGACTTCCACTGCAGAACCAAAGCGAAGGGCCCAGTAGAGGGTTTCTTTCAGCTGATTAGATTCAAAGGTCAGCAGAACAGAGCCGTCCCGCTTTTGCTTACAGGTTTGATTTTTGTGCCAGGTTCTTTCAAGGATATATGTGTTTACAGATTTATCAAAAAGTAATTCTATTTTCTGCGGTTTTGTGGCAGTGTTCCAGATTCCAAAGCTTGGGTCCACATGAATCTTATTGGCGTAATCCGGGTCCGGGGCAAAATCTTCTCCGAGCCTTATGTTTTTCATTCGTGCCAGAGTAAACGTTGCAAACTCTTTGTATTTTGATGAATAGCCCAGAATGTACCAGTCGCCTTTCTGGTTGTAGATTTTATATGGATAAAGCTCGTGCGGTTTCCAGGTAGTTGCGCTTATAGAACGGTAATCAAAACTCATTATTTTGTGAAGCTTTGTTGCCTTAAAAACAGAATTAAAAACCCCTTCGTCTATCGCAGGAATCGGATCGGCAATAAACTCAACATCATTCATAAAGCTTGTCTGCACTTCAACCTGATTCGGCAGCATCTGCGAAAGCGTTTCGTAAACTTTTGTAATTGT
>JAEEGJ010019524.1_pt1 | contig 14912 bp, 10 predicted proteins | sample 8958761 | NCBI WGS metagenome assembly JAEEGJ01 (sample SAMN16246546, study PRJNA631951) | gut metagenome | biome: gut microbiome; feature: rumen; material: RS-attached | host: Bos | place: Iran: Karaj | collected 2018-10 | reverse complement strand
CACCATGCTCAACCAGCACACGACCGGCAAAAGCACCTGTAGCCTTCTCGTCGAGTACATATTTGTACAGCTCCTGCGAGTTGCAGTGAGGCACCTTGTGAACTATCAGCGTGTTGTTATCTACGTGCTGCTGCTTGTCGGCAATCACACATCCGTAGCATTGGCACTCGGCACCCTCGCCACTGAAGGTCAGGTCAAGCTTGTTACGGGTAATACCGTTGTGCAGGGTGATGACGTTGTGGTTTACACGACTGTTGGCCTGCTGGTCGATATACACGTTGCTTACGCGTACATTCTTATGATGCGTCTCCTCCATGCAATAGAGGTCTAACGATGCATTCTCGCCTACGTAAGCCTCGATAACCTGTGTGGCCAGGAAGTTACGGTCGTCGGCAGCATGATCGCAGAACAGCATTTTTATTTCGGCACTCTCTTCGAGTACAATCAGCACGCGACGGTTCACCATCAGGTCGGTCACTACATGCTGCGCGTTCTGTGGGGTGGCCTTCAGGATGTTAATCACCTGAATGGCGCGATCCACCTTCACGTTCTTGGGCACGTAAACCAGCAGTCCGTCCTGTGCCAGCATGGTGTTGAGTGCTGTAACGGCATCCTCACCAGTCTTAGCCAGCTTGGTGTAGTACTTGCTCACCAGCTCAGGATAATCGCGCATAGAGCCGATCACAACGCCTTCAGGTAAGTGACCCTTCTGCTTGTCGTCGTGGTAGAACATATCGTTAACCACAAAGTACAGGCTTGTGCTCAGGTTGGGCACGTCGCAATGGAAAGCCTCGTAGGGATCCACAGGTATCTGCAGGCGATTCAGGTTCACACCGTAGTCGGGCTCAAACAGCTTCTGCATATCGGTGTACTTGTATCGCTCTACCTTCTTTGTTGGGAAGCCCTGTTTGCGGAAGTCCTCAAAGGCCTGATCGCGCACCACGTTCATCGACTCTGGGGCATGCTTGATAATCATCTCGCGTGCCTGCTGATAGAGGTCAATATATTGTTGTTCGCTATTCATTATTCCTCGCCTATTTCTTCCTTAATCCAATCGTAGCCGTGCTCCTGAATCTGTACAGCCAGCTCTGGGCCGCCAGTCTTCACGATTCTACCCTTGTACAGCACGTGTACAAACTGGGGCTTAATCATTTCGAGCAGACGGTCGTAGTGGGTGATGACGATGCACGAAGTCTCAGGTGTCTGCAGTTTGTTAACACCCTCGGCTACAATACGCATAGCATCTACGTCAAGACCAGAGTCGGTCTCGTCGAGGATACTCAGTTTGGGCTCCAGCATAGCCATCTGGAAAATCTCGTTGCGCTTCTTCTCACCACCGCTGAAACCCTCGTTAACCGAGCGGTTAGCCAGCTTCGAGTCGAGCTCAACAATCTTACGTTTCTCGCGCTGCAGCTTCAGGAATTCGGCAGCGTTCATGGGCTCCAGTCCCTGATACTTGCGCTTCTCGTTGATGGCAGCCTTCATAAAGTTGGTCATCGATACACCTGGAATCTCAACGGGATACTGGAACGAGAGGAACAAACCCTCGTGGGCACGGTCCTCAGGCTTCATCTCCAGCAGGTTCTTACCGTTGAAGAAAGCCTCGCCCTCGGTCACCTCGTAAAGTGGGTTACCCACCAGTACGGCGCTCAGGGTAGATTTTCCTGAACCGTTAGGACCCATGATGGCATGTGTCTCGCCATCGTTAATCACGAGGTCGATGCCTTTTAATATCTCTTTATCGCCAATCTTGGCGTGTAAGTTCTTAACCTCTAACATTAATGTATTTGACTATTTGACAATTTTCTATTTTACAATTAAAGGAAGGCGTAGCGACAGATAAACAGTGCGGCCAGCAGGATAGTGGCCCAGTTAATGTTGTTACGCTCGTCCTTATCTTTGAGTGTGCCCGACAGCAGATGGATGAGTACATACGAGATAACACCCATCAGGATACCATCAGAGATACTGTAAGTAAGTGGCATCATCACGATACATACAAAGCAAGGGATGGCTGTAACATAATCGCTGAAGTCAACCTTGCGGATGTCGTGCATCATCATCACACCAACCAGAATCAGTGCGGCGGCTGTGGCCTGTGCTGGGATGGCCAGGAACAGGGGCGCAAAGAGCAATGCTACTGCAAAGCAGATGGCGGTAGTAAAGCTGGTAAGACCAGAGCGGCCGCCTACGTTTACACCCGAAGCACTCTCTACATAAGTAGTTACTGTTGAAGTACCCAGCATAGCACCAACGGTGGTACCGATGGCATCAGCCATAAAGGCCTGGTTCAGGTTCTTCACGTTACCGTTATCATCAACCATGCCGGCACGGTTTGATACACCAATCAGGGTACCGATGGTGTCGAACATATCGATAAACAGGAAGGTGAGTACCACTACCACCATATCTACGGTCAGGATGTTGTGCCACTCAAACTGCCAGAAGATGGGGCTGATTGATGGTGGAACCGACATCACACCTGTGTAGTTGGTAACACCCAGAGGGATACCTACGATGGTGGTTATCAGAATACCAATCAGCAGCGAGCCTGTTACTTTGCGTACCAGCAGGGCGGCAGTAAGCAGAATGCCGAAGATAGCCAGCAGCACAGCAGGATCGTGCAGGTTTCCTAAGGTGATGAATGTAGATTCTGATGAGGCTACGATACCAGCGCCCTTCAGACCTACAAAAGCGATAAACAATCCGATACCTGGACTGATGGCTCGGCGCAATACCAGTGGTATAGCGTTAACAATATGTTTGCGCAGGCCTGTAACCGTGAGCAGGATGAAAATCAATCCCTCGATCAACACAGCCGTAAGTGCAAACTGCCAGGTGTAGCCCATGGTAAGCACTACGGTGAACGCAAAGAATGCATTCAGACCCATACCAGGTGCCAAGGCAAATGGCAATTTGGCATAGATGGCCATAACCAACGTACCTACAACAGCTGCGATACATGTGGTGGTAAACACTGCCCCAGCATCCATACCGGTTGCCGAGAGGATGCTTGGGTTTACGGCTAAGATGTAAGCCATTGTTAAGAAGGTGGTAATACCACCAATAACCTCCTTGCGCAAAGTCATTGTGGAGGCATCAAATCCAAATAATTTCTGAAGCATATCGTTTTTATTTATCCAACAGTTCCTTCTAATGATACTGATAATAGTTTCTGTGCCTCAACGGCAAACTCCATAGGTAACTTCTGCAGTACCTCCTTGGCATAACCGTTAACAATAAGTCCTACGGCTTGCTCGGTGGGAATACCGCGCTGGTTGCAATAGAAGAGCTGGTCTTCCGAAATCTTCGAGGTGGTAGCCTCGTGCTCAAATACGGCTGTATCGTTGTGCACATCCATATAGGGGAAGGTATGTGCGCCACAATCCGATCCTAAGAGCAGCGAGTCGCAGCTTGAGTAGTTACGGGCGTTGTCGGCAGTTGATGCTGCACGCACCAGTCCGCGATACGAGTTCTGCGAGTGACCAGCTGAGATACCCTTTGAGATGATGGTACTCTTGGTGTTCTTACCGATGTGTATCATCTTGGTACCTGTATCGGCCTCCTGATAGTTGTTAGTAACAGCTACTGAGTAGAACTCAGCCACAGAGTTATCGCCGCGCAGAATGCACGATGGGTACTTCCAGGTGATGGCACTACCCGTTTCAACCTGTGTCCACGACAACTTACTGTCAACGCCACGCAGATCGCCACGCTTGGTTACCAGATTCAGTACACCGCCCTTACCGTTCTCGTCGCCAGGATACCAGTTCTGAACAGTAGAGTATTTTACCTCGGCACGGTTCATCACGATAATCTCAACGATGGCGGCATGCAACTGGTTCTCGTCGCGCATAGGGGCTGTACATCCCTCCAGGTACGATACGTAGGCATCGTCGTCGGCAATAATCAGTGTACGCTCAAACTGACCCGTGTTGCGGGCATTGATGCGGAAGTAAGAGCTGAGCTCCATGGGGCAGCGAACACCTTTGGGGATATAAACAAACGAACCATCGCTGAACACAGCCGAGTTGAGTGCTGCAAAGAAGTTGTCCTTGTAAGGTACAACTGTGCCTAAGTACTGACGCACCAGATCGCCGTGCTCCTTGATAGCCTCGCCAATCGAGCAGAAGATAACACCCTTTTCGCGCAGCTTCTCCTTAAAGGTGGTCTTTACCGATACGCTATCCATGATAGCATCTACAGCGGTGTTACCACTCAAGGCCAGGCGCTCTTCAAGGGGGATACCTAACTTATCAAAGGTTTTCTCCAGCTCTGGGTCGATCTTGCCGTCGCCTTCGGGCTTCTTAGCCAGTGGGTCGGCATAGTAGCTAATGGCCTGATAGTCAATCTCCGGCACATGCACATGGCCCCACTTGGGTTCCTGCTGCTCCTTCCAGTAGCGGAACGCCTTCAGGCGGAACTCAAGCATCCACTCGGGCTCCCCTTTCTTAGCAGAGATGAGCCGAACGATATCCTCGTTCAGCCCTTTCTCGATTATTTCAGTATGTACGTCGGTAGTGAAACCAAACTCGTATTTTTGTTCAGCTACCTGACGTACAAATTCATTCTTATTATCTGACATTATTACAGTTTCTGTTCTACCTCAATCTCTGTGAAGGTCTCGATGATATCACCTACCTGGATATCGTTGAAGTTAACCAGTGAGATACCACACTCCAGTCCGCTTGCAACCTCCTTGGCATCGTCCTTGTAACGCTTCAGGGCGTCGATAGGAGCGGTGTGGATCACGATACCATCGCGGATAACGCGGGCCTTGTCCTTGTTGTGTACCTTACCGCTGGTAACCAAACCACCGGCAACAGTACCAACCTTCGAGATTTTGAATACCTGCTTAACCTCGATCTCGCCAGCCAGAATCTCCTTCTTAACCTTATCAAGCATACCCTGCATGGTCTGCTTCACATCGTCGATAGCGTCGTAGATGATAGAGTAGGTATTGATTTCTACACCCTCGCGGTCGGCAGCCTTACGGGCATCGGCCGAAGGACGTACCTGGAATCCGATGATGATAGCCTCTGAAGCAGATGCCAGCATGACATCGTTCTCCGAAATCTGACCCACAGCCTTGTTGATCACGTTCACCTGAACCTTCTCGGTAGAGAGCTTGATGAACGAATCAGAGAGGGCCTCGATACTACCGTCGGTGTCACCCTTAACGATGATGTTCAACTCGTGGAACTCACCCAGAGCGATACGGTGCGACAGCTCGTCCAGTCCAAGCTTGGTGGTGGTACGCAGGCTCTGCTCGCGCTGCAGCTGGATACGCTTGTTGGCAATCTCGCGGGCCTCCTGCTCACTCTCCATCACGTGGAACGAGTCACCAGCAGTAGGAGCACCGTTCAAACCAAGAATGATAGCTGGCTCGGCAGGACCGGCCTTTTCAATGCGCTGGTTACGCTCATTGAACATAGCCTTTACCTTACCCCAGGCTGTACCTGCAATCACTACGTCGCCTACCTTCAGTGTACCGTTTGATACCAGTACGGTTGAAACGTAACCACGACCCTTGTCGAGCGAACTCTCGATAATGCTACCGGTAGCCTTACGGTTAGGATTAGCCTTCAGGTCGAGCATCTCGGCCTCGAGCAGTACCTTCTCCAGCAGCTCGTCAACGCCGATACCCTTCTTGGCGCTGATCTCCTGGCACTGGTACTTACCGCCCCATTCCTCAACCAGCAGGTTCATGTTGGCCAGGTCCTCACGAATCTTATCGGGGTTAGCACCTGGTTTATCAATCTTGTTGATAGCGAATACCATTGGTACGTTGGCAGCCTGTGCGTGGGCGATGGCCTCCTTGGTGGTAGGCATCACCGAGTCGTCGGCTGCTACGATGATGATGGCGATATCGGTTACCTGGGCACCACGTGCACGCATAGCGGTAAATGCCTCGTGTCCTGGGGTATCCAGGAAGGTAATCTGTCGGCCATCCTTCAGCTTCACGTTGTAAGCACCGATGTGCTGTGTAATACCACCGGCCTCACCGGCAATCACGTTGGTGTTGCGGATGTGGTCGAGCAGCGATGTCTTACCGTGGTCAACGTGTCCCATCACTGTTACGATTGGAGCGCGGCTGATCAGATCGTTCTCATCATCCTCCTCCTCAGTAATGGCGTTCTGTACTTCGGCTGATACATACTCGGTGGTGAATCCGAACTCCTCGGCTACGATGTTGATGGTCTCAGCATCCAGACGCTGGTTGATAGATACCATGATACCGATGCTCATACAGGTACCGATAACCTGGTTCACACCTACGTTCATCATGGTGGCCAGCTCTGATACGGTAACAAACTCGGTAAGCTTCAGAATCTTGCTCTGTGCTGCCTCGGCTGCCATCTCCTCGTTCATGCGCTCTGCTACGGCATCACGCTTCTCACGACGGTACTTGGCACCCTTCTTATTCTGGTTCTTCGAGGTAAGGCGGGCCAGTGTTTCCTTAACCTGGCGTGCTACTGCCTCGTCGTCAACCTCCAGTGGCTTCTGGATGGGGCGGTTCTTCTTGTTCTTCTTGCCGCCACCGTTGTTTCCATCCTGGAAGTTCTGGTTGCCACCCTTGTTCTTCTTATTGTTGTTCTGGTTGCCGCCATTACGGTTGTCCTGACTGGCTGCAGCCTCGATGTCAACACGCTCCTTGCCGCCGTGAATGCGCTCGCGCTTCTTCTTCTCGCCGTGCATCTGGGCCTGCTTCTCCTCGCGCTCCTTGCGGCGCTCCTCCTTCGACTTCTTCTTCGGACGAGTGCTCTGGTTCAGCGAGTCGAGGTCGATCTTACCTACCACGTTAAAGTTAGGAGCCATCTTCTTCTCGCTCTTCAGCGTAAAGATGCTCTTCTGCTCGGTAGCGGCAGGCTTCTCCTCCTGCTTGGGCTCAGCTTTTACCTCGGGCTTTGGCTCGGGCTTAACCTCGGCTTTGGGCTCTGGTTTTGGCTCAGGCTTCACCTCGGGCTTTGGCTCGGGCTTGGGTTCGGGTTTAACTTCGGCTTTCACCTCGGGCTTTGGCTCAGGCTTAACCTCAGGTTTTGGCTCTGGCTTTGGCTCGGGTTTGGGCTCGGCCTTAGGCTCAGCGGGTGCTGCTGCCTGTGGCTTCTCCTCCTGATGCTTGGCGGGCTTGCCCACGCTGCTCAGGTCAATCTTTCCTAATGGAGTGAAAGTCTGCTTGATTTCATCCTTTACCTCAACGGTTTCAGATTTAAAGTCGGGTTTAGCTTTCTTCTCCTTTTTGGGGAATATCATAGCGGCCTGGTTCTTCACATCCTTGTCGCCCTTAAACTCCTTAACCAGCGCGTTGTACTGCTCGTCGCTAATCTTGGTGTTCATAGTGGCGTCGTTGATCTCGCCCAGGTTCTTCTTCTTCAGAAAGTCAACGGCTGTCTGAAGTCCGATATTCAATTCTGTTAATACTTTATTTAATCTTACACCCATCTAATTCAAATTGATAATTGAAAATTGATAATTGAAAATTACTCAAACTCCGCGCGGAGTACATCCAGCAGCTGGTCGACGGTCTCTTCCTCCAGGTCGGCCTTCTCAATCAACATTTCACGTGGAGCATTGAGCACAGCCTTAGCTGTATCCAGTCCGATAGCCTTGATGGCATCGATAACCCACTGGTCGATCTCGTCTGAGAACTCATCCAGGTAGATATCCTCATCGGCCTCGCCTTCGTTAAGCACACGGAATACGTCGATGGTATATTCGGTAAGCATAGAGGCCAGCTTGATGTTCATACCGCCACGACCGATGGCCAGCGATACCTCCTCGGGCTGCAGATAAACCTCGGCCTTGTGGTTCTCCTGATCCAGGTTGATGCTCGAAATCTTAGCTGGGCTAAGTGCGCGCTGGATAAACAGCTGGGTGTTAGCCGAGTAGTTGATCACGTCGATATTCTCGTTGCACAGCTCGCGAACGATACCGTGCACACGGCTACCCTTAACACCTACGCAGGCTCCTACTGGATCGATACGGTCGTCGTAGCTCTCAACAGCCACCTTGGCACGGTCGCCAGGGATACGGGCCACACGCTTGATGGTAATCAGTCCGTCCTGAATCTCAGGTACCTCAGCCTCGAGCAAACGCTCCAGGAATACGGGGCTTGTACGAGAAAGGATGATACGAGGGTTGTTGTTCTCGTTCTGTACCTCCTTTACTACGGCACGTACGGTCTCGCCCTTGTGGTAGTTGTCGCCAGGAATCTGCTCCTGCTTTGGCAAGTGCAGCTCGTTACCCTCATCGTCAATCAGCAGTACCTCGCGCTTCCAAATCTGGTAAACCTCACCGCTAACTACCTGGTGAACCTTGTCCTTATACTTCTGGTAGAGTGAGTCGTGCTCCAGCTCCAGAATCTTCGAAGCCAGAGTCTGACGCAGGTTCAGAATGGCACGGCGACCAAACTTAGCGAACTGTACCTCCTCTGATACTTCCTCGCCAACCTCGTAGTCGGGCTCAATCTTCTGAGCCTCGCTCAGCTCAATCTCCTTGTTCTCATCCATCACCTCGCCGTCGGGTACTACCACGCGGTTGCGGTGAATCTCAAAGTCGCCCTTGTCGGGGTTTACGATCACGTCAAAATTCTCGTCCGAACCAAAAATCTTAGCGATAACGTTACGGAAGCTTTCCTCCAGTACGCTCACCAGTGTGGTACGATCGATGTTCTTGGTTTCCTTGAATTCCTGGAAGGTCTCAATCATTGAGGGGCCCTTCTCTTCTTTTTTTACTGCCATTCTTATATTGTTTTTTAATTTTTACATTATTACATTTTTGCATTCTCTGCATTTTATTTAAAGGCCAGCACGTACTTGGCGTACTTCACCTCGTCCATCTGGTAGGTCTTATCTACATCTACCAGCACGGGGCGCTTCTTGCCTTCAATCTTCTGCTTTTCCTGTACGGTAATGGTAAAGCTTGGGGCATCTACTGCCTTCAGCGTGCCCTGCACCTTCTTACCATCGGCCTGCAGCACCTCAAGGGTGTCGCCAATGTGGTTCATGTATTGCTGGGCTACCTTAAATGGCTGACCTAAGCCGGCGCTGCCCACTTCCAGTTCGTATTCTCCGAGTTCCTCGCCCAGGCGCTCCTGCAGGAATCGGCTCAATGCTGCACAATCTTCAATCCATACACCATCGGCATGGTCAATCTCAATCACAATTCTGTCATCAGCTGCAAAGTTGATGTCAACCAGGAAGTACTCGTTGCCCTGCAACCACTCTTCCGTCAATGTCTGAATAATCTCTTTATTTATCATCTATCAGTTATTAAAATGTGAAATGAGAGACTCTTTCGAGCCTCTCATTCCGCTGAACGGGTGCAAAATTACGAATAATTCTGCAATCCTCCAAATTTTTCCACACTTTTTTATGCTAAATCACTAAAAATCATTCGTTTAGGGGCGTTTTTGGTGATATTTACGGGCGTTTTCTTCTGCAGCTGTATCAGCTGGGCTGTCTGCTTGGGCTTCTTGGGCTGCAGTATTTTCTTGTACTCCTCCTGATTCTTCAGCAGGCGTATGGCCTCTTTCACCTGTTTGTCGTAGGCCAGGGCAGCCTCGATGGTGCCGCGCTGGTAGTAGTAGGCGGCAATGATATCAGTCTCAAGCACCTGTCGCAGCACCTTCTCGTGCTTATCCAGGTCGGTAGCCACGTTGTGGTTCAGCTGCTTCTCCAGCTCGTCAAAAGTCTGCTTGGCATCATCGTAGTAGCCCTCAAACTTAGCTGTCTTTACCAGTTCGGCCAACTGCTTCTTGCTCACTGGGTCGTAAGTAAAACCGCTCTTGATGACGCGGGCCTTAAACTCCTGCCAGTCGGCATCGCTGATGTGGAACTCGGTAGCTGGTGCTATCTGCGGGTGCTTGGCAATGTAATCCACCACGTAGTCGAACATCACCTCGGTTGAGTCCTGTCCGCTGGCACTCAGGTAGAAGGCAATGTTAGGTATGGTGTCGCCCTTCAGCTCTACATCGGGCATAATGCCACCGCCATCGCGCACCTCTCGACCGTTGCGGGTGTAGAACACCTTGGTGAGCGAGTCGGGTATATGCTCCTGATAGCCCATGCCGCGCTTGTAGTTATAAGCCTGGATGCAGCGCCCGCTGGGGATGTAGTATTTCGAGGTGGTTACCTTCATGTTGGTATTGTAAGGCAGGTCGATAGGTATCTGTACCAATCCCTTGCCATACGTACGCGTACCTAATATAATGGCGCGATCCAAATCCTGCAGCGCGCCGCTGGTAATCTCGCTGGCCGATGCCGTCTCGCTGTTCACCAGCACCACCATGGGCATCACGGTGTCAACGGGCTCTACGCGGGTTTCGTATCCCTTGCTGGCCTGGCGCAGTTTGCCTCGGTTCTCAACTACCTTTACGCCTTTTGCCAGCCAGATGTTCAAGATATCCACAGCCTCCTGCTCCGATCCGCCGCCATTGCCGCGCAGGTCGAATATCAGCGATGTGGCACCCTGTTTCTTCAAATCCACAAATGCACGACGCACCTCCTTGGCGCATCCCTCGGTAAACTGGTTCAGTACAATGTATCCCACGCCATCCTTTACACCGTAGTAGGGCAGTTCGGGAAGTTTGATGTTGCGACGTGTAATCTTAAAGTTCATCAGCTTACCCGTGCTGGGGCGCATGGCCTTCAGTACAAAGGTAGTGCCAGGCTCGCCACGCAGATGACTGCTCACGTAGCCCACCTCTTTCGATATCATCATCGAGTCGTCGATACTCAGTATGATGTCGCCCTTCTTCAGTCCGGCCTCGGCGGCAGGCATGTTCTCGTATGGCTCGTCAATCACCACACGGTCCAGTTTCTGGTGTTTGCGCACCACGGCGCCTATACCCGCATACTTACCCGTAAGCATCTGTCGCAGGTTCTTGGTCTCGTCCTGTGCGTAGTATTCGGTATAGGGGTCAAGACTGCGCAACATGGCGTTAATGGCTGTGCCCACCGTTTCCTTGGGGTTCAGCGTATCCACATACAGCAGGTCCAGATTCTTATATACGTGGTTCAGTATATCCAGCTGCTTAGCCACCTCAAAGTTATGGTCGCTGGTTTTCTGGGCCATTGTGGCGGTGGTGGATAGGGCCATCGCGCAAAGAGCTATCATTAATCGTTTCTTCATCATCCTATATAATTAATGTTTATGGCTGCAAAATTACAAGATTTACGGCGAAAAACGTGCATTTTTGTCTGAAAAATGAAAAAAATTAAGGTTTATAGTCATTTTTTTCCAAAAAAGTTTGGTAGTTTCAAAAAATCCTCGTACTTTTGCACCCGCTTAACAGCAATACCTGCTTCAGTAGCTCAGTTGGTTAGAGCACCTGACTGTTAATCAGGGGGTCGTTGGTTCAAGCCCATCCTGAAGCGCCTAGAAATCAAGGAGTTACGAGAAATCGTAACTCCTTTTTCTTTTCCGTCTGAACAAATTTTGGTTATCTATTTACGTTTTTTTAAGTATCAGCTCATTTAATATCAGATATTTTGAGATATTGTAGCAAGCATATTACGGAACATCAGCTCTTGGAACAAAATGGAAATCTTCATCTTTTTAATATGACTTTACATAGATAGATAACAAAAATAGTAGATTTGAACAGCCAGAATTTGCAAGTTGTCATTAATTAATGCGAGAGTGTAAAAATGAGATGGAATCATTTAATTATTGCAATATTTACTTAATTTTTCCATTTTTTATTCTTAATTACTATATTTATTTCTCAAAAAATCTTATCTTTGTAACCAAAACAAGATTTGTGCAAATGAACAACCCTATTGACAATGCAATAAAAGACATGCTCAACAAAGCTTTAGCTGAGTTAGAGAATGTGCTGAATAGCGATGTGCTATGCTATTTTGGCCCTATCGCTAACGGCAATGAAAATATGATGCTACAGATTGTAGAGGAACTTGCCCAAGATTCCAACAAGAAAGAACAGCTTGCAATCTTACTCACAACAAACGGCGGAAGCGCGATGGCTGTTGAACGGTATGTTAATATCATTAGGAAACACTATAATAAAGTTGTTTTTATCGTACCTGATTATGCTTATTCCGCAGGTACAATCTTCTGCATGAGTGGCGATGAAATCTGGATGGATTATTTCTCCGTTCTTGGACCGATAGATCCACAAGTTCCCAATAAAGAAGGACGCTATGTACCCGCTTTAGGTTATTTGGACAAAGTTAATGAACTTATTAAAAAAGCTCAAGAAGGAAAACTTACCCAAGCCGAATTCCTAATTCTTAAGGATTTTGATTTGGCAGAACTCAGGCAATATGAGCAGGCAAAGGAACTTACAATATCTTTATTGCAAAATTGGCTTGTAAAATATAAGTTTAAGAACTGGAATATCCATAGTTCTACGGGGCAACCTGTTACTCCTAAAGACAAAGAAAAACGTGCAAAAGACATTGCTGATGAACTTGGAAATAACAAGACTTGGAAATCTCATGGACGCCCCATAAATATTGAAGCTTTAGAAAAACTTAAACTTCAAATAAAGGACTTCAGCGAGTTGCAAGCGGAAAGAGGGGCAATACGCAAATACTATAATTTATTGCAAGAATTCTGTAGAAAATACAATATGCAAATGTTTATTCACACACGTAAATTTTTATAATTATGGGCAAGACAGAAAAGGCATTACTCGAAGTGATGAAGAACAGCGATTCTATTTGCCCTGATAAAGAGCAACTTGATTCGTATGTGAGCGCGTTAAACGAATTTAATGCACTAATTGACCAAGGTTATACCAAGTCACGAGGATATAACCTCCAAACCGTTGAAGAACGAGAATTCGCAATGGCTTTCAACGTTGGAATTTTATAATCTTTATAAGCGATGAGAAATTATCTCATCGCTTTTCTATGCATGGCCTACATCTCCTTTCCCTTTATCTGTGACCGTTTGTTTCCTGCTGAGACATATTTCATTAGTCCTCATAGATTATTATACCCATATTTTCTAATAATCCAAATTCATAATCCATTTTATAGTCTTAAGAAGTCACATTCTTGAATATACTTAGTTCCCTATAGTTTATATAGAATCATGGAAACGTATCGATTATTTCTTATATTATCAAATCTACTGTAGATATTTCATAAAATTAACTCGAAAGTGTTTCTTTGATATGTTTTTTTATAGTTTCTTTTAGTTGATTACCACCAGAAATAGTTACTGCATATTCAATATGCCTGTAAGCTTGCAAGTCAAAAGGGATATCATCGATATTCTGTGTCAATAATAGAACTTTTTTCCCAAGGGTATGCGCTATACCAAGTTCATAGAACACATTAGGATTTCGACCTGTTGTATCACAGATAATAATTGCAGCTTTTAAAATACTTTGCCATACATCCTCCATTATATTTTGGCCATATAGGTCATCAGCCCTGATTGGGGTCATCCCGATCTCTTGTACGGCAGGTTTTAATACTTGTTCCCAGATGTCATTCGACCAGTCTTGTGTGAACGGCATAATTACAAACACCGAATCGCTTTTTATTCGAGTGTCTCGGTTTTGGAAAATTGGATTAACTATCATAGAATTAAATCTTCGTTGAAAAAGAAACCTATAACTATCTTTAAGCAGTGGCATTGTTCCCTCTATAACACTGCTGACGCTTGAATCAATATAAGGGTTATTATCAGAGAACACGAACATCCATAGCCCAATAAGCTCCCCATCAACATATATTGGGATTATCTGAATAGAAAATTCTTCAGGGTTACGTATGTCCTTGTAAAGGAAAAAATCTATTATTTTCCGAGGCAGATCAGCAAGTTTAAACCAATAGTCATTCGGCGTTTTTTTCAAACCCTCTATAAACGTGTTGACGACTTGCCATGGATAATGCTTTCTCAAATATGTACACCCCTTATTATTTGAGATATACTCAGCAATAATTGTGTTATTATAAACTGTACAATATACGCCATAATTAAATACTACTAATTCATGCAGACATTCTAGCAATTTCTGCATTTTCGTTCCTGGCAAATTTTCTGAACTAGCAATTGTAAAGGCTTTGGGGAGGATTTTGTTTGTTCTGGCATTCTGGCCCGCTATAAGCCTTTTCAATATATAGTTTCCATATAGCATACAGAGTACGTCCAGTGACGACATCAACTCATTAGAAACATATTTCTCTGTATGAAAAGCTAAATAGCCAAGTAACAAGAATTGACCATTCTCACGAATATGACGTATCTTAACAAAAAACAATTTCTTATACTTCGCTTTCTCTTTGCGTAGTTTAGAAATATCAACATCTCGCCACAATTCATTATCACCATATACCTGATGAATCAATATTTTATTACTTCTATCATCAAACAAGTAGATGCGCATGCTATCAAATTCGAGATGGTTCCCCAAGCCATGCAGCCATCCTTTTAAAACACATTGGCTGATGGATGAGGAATTTTCTGGAACGGCTTTAATTAGGAGTTCCCTATAATATGCTACCCAATTAACATTGTATTCCATTGTTTGTTAATAACAGAGTCTCGTTTCTAAATGATATATTCCATATTGAATTCATTATTTTTAATGTACAAAGATATAAAAATATCTTCAATTTAATTTGAAAGGAAGGACAAATTTATGTCTTTTTTACAATTCTTATTATTCATGATTTAACTTTCCTTTTCCATAATTCTTAATGTTCTTCGGTGACATTTTTACTTTCAACCTATAATAAAATAGAAGAAATGACTATTTTTGCACAACAAAATTGTGTTATGACAAGGAAAAACGAAAAAAATTGGCGTTTCCGTAAAAAAACGAGGGGTCTGAAGTGTCTTATATATAGAAGTGCCCTAAAACGGGGTGCAAATAACAAAAGACTGATATGCTTGATAAGAGAATACTTGAACAGCTTTTCCGCCGGAACTAC
>JAEEGJ010019523.1_pt1 | contig 14913 bp, 15 predicted proteins | sample 8958761 | NCBI WGS metagenome assembly JAEEGJ01 (sample SAMN16246546, study PRJNA631951) | gut metagenome | biome: gut microbiome; feature: rumen; material: RS-attached | host: Bos | place: Iran: Karaj | collected 2018-10 | reverse complement strand
TATGACTATCTGGTCTATATGGAGACCGCCAAGCAGCTTGATACGATCATCCGCGCTCTTGAACCCGAGATCCTGAAGTATTGGGGGATGGAGTAAAACTCTGCTCGAATGATTAGATTAAAACCGCTTTGATACAAGGGGTTTGAGGTAGTTTTTCTTAAAACATCGCTCATCCTGGAAGAAATGCTTTTCCGAGTTGGAAATAACGTGCTTTTGGAATTTTAATTCAGTCAGTTTAATAGTACAGAGAAGATCTGCTACTTGAAAGAGTCGACGTTCGGAAGGTATTACCTTCTTAAAAAGCACATTGTCAAGAAGTGGGATAAAAACAGAGGAAAGAATCTTGGTAACCTCGGTTTGACCGTTATCGTAATACACTTTAATACAGTCATAACTGTTAAGTAACAATGCATTTTCGTGGACAAAACCAGCCAACTGTTTGCTAAGATTTCCAATTGCAGTAATGGGGTCATCTGATGGACGCTTCTCTATATAGATAGATCTATATTTGATGTCAGCTTTTCTGGTGAAAGTCATCAATCTCTTTAGAATTCTCTGCCGTTCTTGTAAAGAATAACCTTGGTACTCATTTTCGGAACGAATGATGGGTCCGGCATGAACGCAATGATTCGGCCAGCCAATATTTGTCATTTCGGTTTCTAGACAAATCAGGTCTTCGTCAATATTGACTGATTGGTCATGAAAGACTAATGAAATGATATAAAATGGAGCCTTATGATCGTATTTCCCAAAGTCGCCAGACTCGTCAACAAAAATACTCAATTCGTTCATCGTTCCCTCAGATAAAAAAAGCGGGTGTCTTACCCGCTGTTTGGTGGACCCGGGTCTTTCGACCAGCCCGATCAGTATTGCTACTGATTTCTGATTCCATGATACAACGACGTTAGAGAAAAAACAACTTTTGTTTCGTGAAAGGGTCAGAATATAAGTTATAATAATATAACCTCGAACAAAAAGAGCAATAGGAGATCGCAAATGTTATACATCATCCGTCACGGGAAAACCGACTGGAATGTCCAGCACCGCCTTCAGGGAATGACAGATATCCCTCTAAATGAAGAAGGCAGAAAGATGGCAAGAGATGCCGCCATTGAATATAAGGATATTCACTTTGACGTTTGCTACTGTTCTCCTTTGATCCGTGCCAGAGAGACCGCAGAGACCCTTCTTGAGGGAAGAGATATACCGATCATCGTAGATGACAGATTAAGAGAAATGGGCTTTGGGAAATATGAGGGATTTACCGACTCGTTCTCGGTCCCGGACTGCCCTGTCAATGTTCTGTTCTTTCATCCCGAGCAATATACGACGCCGGTGGAGGGAGGCGAGTCCTTGGACGATCTCTTCGCAAGGACGGGGGATTTCTTAAGGGAAGTAGCACTTCCTCAGGTTGAAGAAGGCAAAGATGTCCTGATCGTCGGCCATGGTGCGATGAACTCGTGTATCCGATGTCAGGTCAAGAACCGTCCCAGAGAAGAATTCTGGAAGGACGGTATCCCGAACTGTAAGCTGCAGAAGATCATCGGTTGAAGAAAGACAAGAAAAATGCGGTCATATGACCGCATTTTTGTTGACTCTGATACCACTTCCGAGTATAATGAAGGCGGATCGGAGGTGGCCCTGGTGAGAAAACGGGCTGATGATAAGGACATTCTTCAGTTTCTTTCCCGGGCCAGGCAACTTCTACCTATGAAAAAGTACTGCGAAAACTGTGATAAAGAAGTGAGTGCGAAAGTTGTTAGGCGCAAAGAAGTATTCCCGGTGTGTGGTGAGAATACGGAAGTAAGTGCGCAGGTGCTTGTGTGTCCAGAATGTGGAGAAGAGATGTTCTGTGAGGAATTTGATTCCCAAACGCTCATCAATGCGTATAATGCATATCGGATGAAGCATAAACTTCTTCTCCCGGATGAGATTAAAACGATAAGAGAACAATATGGCCTGAGCCAGCGTAGTTTTGCCAAGCTCCTGAACTGGGGAGATAAGACGATATACAGATATGAAGGAGGATCACTTCAGGATCGGGCACATAACAGTATGCTGCTCTTTCTGAGGGAACCCGGTAATATGCGGACGTATCTTGCCCAGAATGAAGTTGATCTCGATGAAAAACAAAAGAATAAGATCCTTAGCGCAGTGGAAAAACTTGAAAATGCTTCGGCTACGGAAAGGGACCGGCGGGTCTTTGATCTGTTTTTTTCGTCAGAACCTTGCGAAGAAAACGGGTGTAAAGGCTTTGACAGTGACAAGACATACGCGATGGTATTATTCTTTGGCAACAAGGAGAGAGAACTGCTGAAATCTAAACTCATGATCCTTCTGCATTATGCTGACTTGCTCTGTTACAAAGAAAACGGAGTTTCTATGTCAGGTATGAAGTATGTTCGCGCTCCGTATGGTCCGTCTCCTGAAAACTATGACATTCTGCTTGGTAAGATGACAGCAGATCATGTGGTCACTGTGGATATAAAAACAGAGGATGGATATGAAAAACATGAAGTCCTTGCTGAATCATCTGTTCCAAGGAATGTCCTGACAAAAAAAGAAAAACAGATCCTGGAATGTGTGTATAAGAAATTCAGTGAACTCAGTTCAAAAGAAATCTTTGACTTCTCCTACAAACAAAAACCATATGCATCGGCGAAGCCCGGGGAGTATATCTCCTATGCCTATGCAAGTGATATTCACTTCTAAAATGATCCAATGTGAGTGAAGAAAGAAGGACCTCCGAAGGATTTTCTTCGAAGGTCCTTTGATTCTGTTTTGCTGAACTGCTTTCCGCCTGCGATGATCAGGAGGATGCAGATGCGGAAGATGCTGCAGCTGCAGAAGTTGCCGCGACGATGACGGCGATCTCTACGGCAATGATCGCGGAGATGATCGCAGAACTTACACTGTTCTTTACTTTGGAGTCCTTACCGGATGCATATGCATCGATCACGATCGCGGTAGCGATCATGTTACGGATGCGTTTGCCGGCACCCATGGAACCCATGCCGTGGATCTTCTTGAGTTCATTGCTGACATCGCGGATGGTGGCGCATACCATATCCATATCGGAGCGGGAAACGATCGAGGAGATGGCGCCGATGATCGGAAGACCATACGAATCGAAGCGTACGCCGAAGTCCTTCAGTTTCTCCTGCGTGTCTCTGGCAAATGCCGCCTGTTCGATCGGCGGGTTGTCAAAGACACTGAGCATCAGGGCGATGGACTGGATCTTGTTCTTGAGGCGGTAATACTTCTTCAGTGCCTCGAAATACTGTTCGCTCTTTTCGAAGATATACTCCGGCTGCTGTCCCGAGAGTGCCATGAGTGTGATGTTTACAAGATCCTCACGGCTAGTGATCATAGGATGCTTCTTTCTTACGAGCGTATAGATCTTTCTGGTTCTGTCGATGACGGCATCGTACTCAGACGGCTCGCAGTTTTTGAAGATCATGATGGCCGAAAGTACCAGATAATCGGAGTTGAAGAACTTGCTGTCGAGCTTCTTATGGATCCTTGCGATCGTATTCATCGCTTCCTGCGGGTTCGCTTCGGAGGCGACCGTTGCTGCGACGATCTGCTTTGCGTTTCCTCTTCCGAGTGTGGAGAGGATGCCCGTGCTCTTTTTTACGACCAGTTTTGCCCGGAGAAAACTATCCTCGGAAACCGGCTCGGTATCTCCGATAAAAGCAGATGCACATCCTGCGGCCTCCATGCTGGAGTTTAAGACGTAGGCTTTCTTTGCCATCTTAAAATTCTTCTCAAATACGGAAATGTTGACTTTGATTTTGTCTTTCATGTGTTTATCCTCTCTTTCCATAGCCAAATGATACCACATAGATGGTAAAGAAGTGGTTAAGACCTCCTAAAGGATGGATAAAGTTCGGGAAAGAGACCTGCAAATAAAGTATGTAAAAATTATCTCGGTTAGTTACATTGCAACGGATAATATGTATGTTATAATCAAGAATGGTTTACTATTTATCCTTTATATAGGGGTGCGAATTTAACATGGCGTCTGAAAATGTAAAGAAGAAGCAAGAAGAGGAGATCGACCTTCTGAAACTGGCGAAGGTCCTGTGGAAAAGGATCTGGATCATCCTGATCTGTGCGATGATCCTGGGTGCTGCCGGATATTACTGGACCTACCGTAAGATGTATACATCTTACCGTTCCTCGGCGATGCTTTATGTCAACAATAACTCTGTTGCTCTCGGCTCTGCGAAATTGAGTATCACGAGCGGTGATATTAAGGCAGTTAATAACCTTATGGAGACATATTCCGTCATCCTGACCTCGAGAAATACATTGAACGAGATCATTGAGGAGACGGGCATCCCGTTCACCTACGAAGAATTAAAGAAAATGATCAAGACCGAGACGGTCGGCGACACCGCGATCTTTAGGATCACGGTCACCACTGCGGACCCGGAGCTCTCGGCGCACCTTTGTAACTCCATCATGGAAGTCCTTCCGAAGAAGATCATGACGGTCATCGAGGGAGCTTCTGCCCAGATCGTTGATTACGCGGTTACCGGTGAGCCGGTCGTAAACGGAAATCCTGTAAAGACAGCGGCGATCGGTGCCCTGATCGGTATCGTTCTTTCTTCCGGTGTCATCATCTTCTTAAGCCTGATCGATACGAAGATCAGAAATGAGGAATATCTCCTCGAGACATTCCATGACCTGCCGATCCTGACCAGCATCCCGGATCTGAACGAGAGCGGCAAGGGCGGTTATTACGGCTACAGAAGATCCGAGTCGAAATCGTCGGACAATCAGCCGCCGAGACGCACGGACAGCGGAGACAGCGACAGACCCGCTATGAGACCGGGAAACGAGGGTAAGTGATATGGCGAAGAGAAATGCATATATGAATAATGAGAACGATACCAGCTTCATTGGTGAGAATCTGGGATTTGAAGGAAAAGAAGCCTTCAACCTGCTTCGCACCAATATCCTGTTTGCGGTAAAGAGAAAAGACAGATCCGCACGTGTCATCGGTGTGACCAGCTCGGTACACGGTGAGGGCAAGAGCCTGACATCCGTAAACCTTGCCTACTCCATCGCGGAGTCCGGACGTAAGGTCCTCCTGATCGAGTGCGACATGCGTCTTCCTACCTTAAGAAGAAAGCTCGGCCAGAAGAAGGCGGCCGGTCTTTCGAATCTCCTTGCCGGTGTGGAAGAAGATGGTGAAGTATTAAGACAGAACGTCAATGTTCCGGGCCTGGATGTTATCTTTGCCGGTAAGACACCGCCGAATCCGTCGGAACTTCTGGCTTCCCACACATTCTCGAGACTCATTGAGAAGGTGGAGAACTACTATAGCTTTATTATTCTGGATCTTCCGCCGGTATGCGAAGTATCCGATGCCCTGATCGTAAGTAAGCTTACCGACGGTATGCTCATGGTCGTTCGTCAGGACTACTCCACCAGCACGGATCTTGAGTATGCGATGCGTCAGCTCGAGTATGTAGATGCCAAAGTCCTTGGCTTCGTTTATAACGGTGCGGACAGCAAGACCCGTCGCTATAAATATAAGTACGGAAAGAGCTATAGCAAGGCATGATCGATATCCACAGCCACGTCTTACCGGGAATTGATGATGGGAGCAAAGATGCGGAGATGTCTGCAAGGATGCTTCAGGAGAGCCGGCGGCAGGGCGTCGAGTGGATGTGTTTTACTCCTCATTTCTACGCAGATATGACAGATCCCGAAACATTTCTCCGGAAAAGGGAGAAAGCGGCGGATCTTCTGATTGCTGAATTGAAGGAGCCCGGATCGGAATTCCGAAACGATCCGAGTGCGAATGAGAAATATCCGGGATTTGTTCTCGGTGCGGAAGTGCACTATTACAGAGGGATCGGAAGATCGGAAGATATAAGGAAACTCTGTATCGGAAATAGCAGCTTCTTTCTTCTGGAACCGCCGTTTCGTACCTGGACACCGGCATTTCTGGAAGATGTGAGAACCTTGAGGGATGAACTGGACCTGAAGGTGATCATCGCCCACATCGAGAGATATCTGGATCAGGATAAGCGCCTGGTCGCTGAGCTTCTCGATGAGCCGGGGATCTACATACAGAGTAATGCGGAGGCGTTCATCGACCGGAAAACGAGAAAGAAGGTCATGAAGCTTCTCGAAGACGGGAGGATCGATCTTCTCGGATCGGACTGCCATAACATGACCTACCGCCCGCCGGATATGCTGGATGCGTGGGAGATCATAGGAGATAAACTCGGCGAAAGGCCGCTGATGAAAATAGAAGAAAACAGCCGTGTAGTGATCACACGGGCGATTGGGTAAGAGAAAAGGAAATGGGACCGAAAAAGAGCAGTACTATCAAGAAGAGCGAGGGAAAGAACCTCATGAAGAGAAGGATCGTTTGGATCGTGCTCTCTGTCGTGATGTTTATCGCGAGTATCTGCCTGATCCTTTACTACCTCTGGGGAAACGGTTATCTCTGGAAAGCGAAGAAGGCTCCGCCGCCGCAGACCTACGAAGAGTTCACCTATCCGTCGATCGATGCATCCGAGATGGCAAAGCTTACATCCTTTACCACGAAGGATCCAAGCGCGCCGACTGACCCGAATGCGCCGACCGAGCCGGTCAAACCGATCGATGTCGAGTGCCCGGTCAACTTTGATGAGCTGCATAACACGAATGTGGAGATCATCGGCTGGATCTATATGAGTAAGCCGGAGATCAGTCTTCCGATCCTAAGATCACATACCGATGACACATGGTATCTCTATCACGATGTGGTCGGGAACTATAAAAAGGGCGGATCCCTGTTCGTGGAACATGACTATAACACGCATGATTTCTCGGATCCGGTGACTGTAATATATGGCCACCGCATGAACAGCGGCGCCATGTTCGGCACACTTCAGGCGACCCTTTCGGAGAAGGATTATTTCGATGATGACAGATATATTGTGATTTTTACACCATCTGTAACCAAAATTTATCAAATTTTTGCTACATTACCTAGTGACAGTGACCACATTCTGTACTATAATGACTTTAATGCGGAAGGTGTGTTCGATGAGTATTTTAATGCCCTTTTTACAGAAACGGGCGTGGATGTTCATCTGATACCTGAAGCAAAGCCCTCGCAAGGCGACCATGTGCTCGTGCTTTCTTCCTGTCTTTGGGGAGACCGGCATAAGAGATATCTGGTGTTTGCGAAGCAAGTTTACTAAGTGTATTAAGTAGAGGCTTAAGAATAAAATCTAATGGGGGTTTGCAAATGAAGGCTTTAAAAGTAATTGCAACAACAATCGTTTCAGTAGCATTGCTTGGATCTACGGTCCTGGCAGCAGCACCTTCTCCGACGGTAAAGGGCGCTGTAAAAATCAAGAGCGCTAAGACAGCTTCCGGTAAGGACATCACAGCGAATCTCGTTATTACTCCTATGAGTGAGATGGGTTCCACACCGTACGCAGAAGTTAAGGCAGCTCTCCAGAGCGCATCTGATGACTTCAAGGCTGCGAAGGATCTCGTAAAGGATCTGAAGGGCACAGACGGTGCAACTCTTGAGGCAAAGCTTAAGAGCCTGAGCGGTATGGATGATGTTTCCAATCTGAAGGCAACGGAGATCGTAGATGTCAGCTATGTTGAGAATGGTAAGGTAGTAGCTCTTCCGGAAGAGACAACAATTGAGTTCGAGTGCGCTGATGCAAACATCGTTCTTCACCAGGTAAAGCCCGGTGCTTGGACAGCAGAGGGCAGCCTGACAACAAAGGTTACAACTCTCAGCCCGTTTGCATTCCTTTCTGCAAAGGCTTCCAAGAGCGATAACAAGAGCGGTTCCGATGACGGTCAGAAGTCTCCGCAAACCGGTGAGTATGTTACAAAGGCAGTTCTCGCAGGTGCAGTAATCCTCGCAGCTGCTGGTATCGTGTGTGTAGTTCGTGCAAAGAAGAGCTCCGCAAACTAAGGATATTGTAATTCGAGTAGTAGGAATAGCAGTGGCAACACTGCTATTCTTTTCTATTCTTTTAGTTGTGACTGACAGGATCAAGAAGCAGAAGGAAGATGAAGCGACTTCTGCTCCTTCCTCTTCGTGGGAGAATCCCTACGAGACGGAGGATATCGATCCTGTCATTTATTTTGACGGAAAAGCCTTTGTCCATAAGAAGAATCTTGAGACCTTCCTCTTCATGGGTATCGATAAGTATGGCGAATCCGAGGAAGTTACCGGCTACAGAAACCATGAACAGGTCGATGTCCTGATGCTCTGCATCGTAGATCACGATGAAAAGACCTATCAGGTCCTTCAGATCAACCGCGATACCTACACCAAGATCCCCCGTATTGGTGCAGCTGGTGATCGGGTGGGAGAAGTTGATGCGCAGATCGCTCTTGCCCACACCTATGGTACCGGTCAGAAGGACAGCTGCGAGTACACCGCGGAAGCAGTCAGCATGTTGCTTATGGATGAGAAAGTGGATCACTACATCTCCCTGAAACTCGATTCCATCGCGATTTTGAATAAAAGCGTAGGCGGGGTGGAAGTAACGATCCCCGTAGATATGACCATGGTCGATCCTGAGATGCAGAAAGATAAGACGATGGTGCTGTCTGATAAACAGGCGGAGTTCTTCGTCCGTTCCCGCGGCAGGCTGGAAGATGACACGAATGTCAGCCGTATGGGAAGACAGGATACATATCTTCGCGCCTGGAGAGAAAAAGCAAAGCAGAAGATGAATGCGGATGCCGGATTTGCCCTCGATCTGATCGCAGATCTTAGCTACTATATGGTCGCAGATCAGGACTTAAATGGTCTTTCCAAATTGTCCGGATATCTCGCTGACTATGAATATCTCGGTAAGATAAAGATCGATGGCGAGACAAAAAACGGGAAGGAATTCCTCGAATTCTATCCGGACCAGGAAGCTCTGAAGAAGATCGTCATGGATCTCTTTTATGAGGAGAAAGCCCAGTAATATAAGGAGTGTAACACTGTTACACAACGAATCAACTCAAGAAAAAGGGATGAAAATCGTCTAATGTGGTATGTGGTCTGGACATCGACAGGATCGGAAGAAAAACTTGCGAAGAAAGTAAAGGATATGTCCTGCCAGAATCGATGCTTTGTTCCGAGACGTATTGTACAGATAAGAAGAAAAGGAGACTGGGTGTATGCGGAAAAGGATATGTTCCCGGGATACTTCTTCGTGGATACCGATGATGTAGAAGAACTCTCCTTGGAACTTCGTAAGATCGAAAGCTTCAGTACTATTCTCACGGTAGATAAGAAGTATAGTCCGCTGATAGGGAAAGATGCGAAACAGGTGGAAGAATTATACCTGAATCACGGCATCTTCGATGTTTCGAAAGGAATTATTGAAGGAGATCAGATCATTGTCACATCCGGCCCTCTTATGGGACAAGAGGGTCTGATCCGTAAGATCGACCGCCACAAAAGGGTCGCCTATCTTGAATTTGATATGTTTGATCAGGTGATTAAAGGCTGTGTCGGCTTGGAAATAGTGGAGAAACATCCTTAGTCGAAAACGGTTGAGAGCAGTCTAAATACGAAAAAGATCGAGATTTTCATTGCTTAACTACAAGAAATCGCTTTTTTCGTGTTTTCGGTGACAATTCTAAGCGATTTTATCACTTTTCTTTGAGTGAACAGATGCCATTTCTGTATATATAGGTTATAATAGATAATTGTTTAGTATGCCAAACTAATGTATGCAGAAGATGCATAGAAACGAGTGATCGTCGCCAAGGATGCGCGTTGCAGATACTATGCAGATATAGCCGATGCTCACAGGAAGGAGACCCCTTCCTTGGCGAAGCATTGTCAAAATGAGGGGTGTAAAAGAAATAGAGATGGGGTCTAAGAACAAGACAAATAGAGATACAGGGAATCAACCGGTTGTACCACACCGGAGGTATATTTACCGGGGAATTTGTACAGGCGTTATCTTGTTCACTGCTATGACTTTATTCCTCTGCATTTGGTTGCTTTTTATATTTGAACATAACCATACCGGATACTTGCTTGGATGGGGAAATCTTGGTATGGCATCGTTAATCTATGTTGTTCTATTTGCATTCTTCGGCAATTTTCTGAAGGCTTTTAAGATTGGCGTTGAACGTACGTCAAAACTAGTTGCTAGTGTTGTTCTTACATCTTGTATTACAAATGTCATCGAGATTTTCGTATCCTGCGCGATTCTCAACAATTTCAGATTTGCACTCTCACTTACCTGGAGATATGCTGTTCTGACTTTTTGTCAAACAGTTATTTTAACGTTCTTTGCGTTAGTAATGGTAGATCTTTACAGGAAACTGGTCCGACCGCTTCCGGTTGTCATGATTTACGGTGACCATGAGGATGGGATTGAAGATAAAATGAGTCGCATTCCGCAGAAATATCATGTAGAGAAGTCTGTCCGTTATGATGATGAGGATCTGAATCTGGAAGAGACTATAGCAAATTGTAGCAGCATTCTCATTAACGATGTACCTGCGCATATTGAGAATACTATCATAAAACTGTGCTTCGAGTATGACAAGCGCATTTATGTTGTTCCAAGGATAGCAGATATTATTCTCAAGGCATCTGATAACCTGAATGTTATTGATACACCGCTATATCTTAGCCGTAATCTTGGAATGAGTTTCAGACAAAGGATAGTAAAGAGAGCATTTGATATTGCTCTCTGTGGAATTGCAGTTATTTTGTTAAGCCCGCTGCTTTTGATTACAGCAATAGCAATCAAACTTGAGGACAAAGGCCCTGTTTTCTTTAAACAAGAACGCGTTACTAAAGATGGTAAACATTTCATGATCCTCAAGTTTCGTTCTATGATCGTTGATGCAGAAAAAGATGGTCGTCCCCATCCTGCCGGTGAAAAAGATGACAGGATTACCAAGGTAGGAAGAATCATTCGTGCATGTAGAATTGATGAACTCCCCCAGTTATTCAACATCCTCTCTGGTGATATGAGTATTGTAGGTCCTCGCCCGGAGAGATATGAACATGTTGAGAAATATACTCAAGAGATTCCTGAGTTTAAGTATCGTGAGAAAGTCAAAGGAGGCCTTACCGGATATGCTCAGGTATATGGGAAATACAATACAAGTGCTCTGGATAAACTGAAGATGGATCTTATGTACATCACGAATTATAGTATATTACTAGATTTTCAGATTATTTTTGAAACGTTGAAGATACTGTTTCAAAAAGAAAGTACGGAAGGGTTTGACAGCGAACGCGCGAAAGAGATGCACGATGCTGATATAAAATGATGCATATTCTTATTGTTTCTCAGTATTTTCATCCGGAATCATTCCGAATAAATGATATTGCTTCGGAGTGGGTTAAGCGAGGATATAAAGTCACAGTTCTAACGGGGATTCCAAACTATCCGATGGGTAAATTCTTCCCTGGTTATTCGTGGACAAAGAAGAGAAAAGAAAACTGGAATGGAATTGATATTATTCGCATTCCTCTTATAGCACGTGGTCATAGTTCCATCGGTATGGTTTTAAATTACTATTCTTTTCCTATTTCCGGATGGTTCTGGAATCGGTTTAATAAGATAGAAGCTGATATGGTTTTTAGTTTTGAAACATCACCGATGACTCAAGTCAAGGTGGGCTGTGGCTATGCAAAAAAACATAAGGTCCCTCATATTGCATATATACAGGATCTTTGGCCGGAAAATGTTGAATCTGTGACTGGAATACATAGCAAACTGATAATTGGACCGATTAATCGAATGGTTGATAAGATATATAAGCGGCTGGACATGATTCTTGTGACTAGTCCGTCTTTTGTTAATGCTGTAGTGAATAGAAAGAAGCCGGTAGATCCGAAAAAGGTGAAGTATTGGCCGCAATATGCGGAAGAGTTCTATCAGCCCATGGAGAAGCAAAGAATCGACGGTATTCCTGAAGATGATAGTTTTAAAATCGCGTTTACAGGAAATATCGGTACAGCCCAGGGATTAGATATTCTTCCTCAAACAGCGAAACTTTTGAAAGAAGAAAATGTGAGATTCGTAATTGTCGGGGATGGCCGCTATCAATCAGAGTTTGAAAAGCATATTGATGAATGCGGTGTAAGAGATAAATTTGTGATGATCCCTCGTGTTCAAACTGCAAGAATTCCGGAAATTTTGAGTGCTTGTGATGCAGGCTTTATAAGTTTTAATAAAGATCCATTATGGGAGATGACTATTCCTGCGAAACTCCAGTCGTACATGGCTTGTGGGAAGGCAATTGTAGCATCAGCATCTGGGGAAACAAAAAGAATTATTCAAGATGCTCAATGTGGAATATGCTGTGAAATAGGAGATGCAAAATCTCTTGCAAATGGAATAAAAACCTTGATGAATGTTGATGCAGAGTCTCTTGGACGAAATTCGAGAGCCTATTTTGAAAAGAAGTTTTTTAAGAAGCAATTGATGGATGCGATGGATGAATTTATAAAGGTTTCCGGTGTTAAGGTTTGATGGATTTTGAACGGTTTTATTAACAGAAATATAGGTTTAGAAAATGAAGGTTTTAGTTGTAATAGTCTTTTATAATAATCGTGCTGAGGTGGAACGATTCATTCACGATACTGCTGTTGATTCAACGGAATCAATAGATGTTGCAGTTGTAGTTAACTCTGATAAGAATCTTCAAGTTGATCTAATGGTCAGAGCGCTAATAGAGTCCAATTTAGATAACGTCCACGTATTTGATTTTGGGGCGAATGTTGGATACTTGAATGCTTTGTTGGAAGTGATTGATAGGGTCAATATTTTGTTTTAGCAAATACTGATATTATTTATTCTACAGGGGACTTTTATAAAAGACTCTTTGATAATCGTTATGACAAAGATATTGGCTGTATAGCGCCAAGTGTATTTGCAACCAAAAGCAGGAGTTATTCCAATCCACATTATGTTGATCGTGTACCGCTAAAGAAACTGAAAAGATTAGAGCTGATTTACAAGCATCCTTCTGTAGGCAGATTATATTGCAAATTAGCAGAGATTAAAGCTAGAAATCACAGAAAAGCGAAACAACAATCGTGTATGGTCTACTCTCCTCATGGATGTTTTATGATTTTTACACAAGAATTCATCAAGTGTATAACTGGATATAAATATGGAGTTAAGATGTATAGCGAGGAGTCCTGTATAGGTGAATTGCTTCAAAAGAATGGGTTTAAGTGTTTTTATGACAGTTCTTTAGAGGTGATTCATCAAGAAAACTCGGTTACAGGGAAAATCAACTATAAACAAAGATTCAGACTTTGGCGTGAATCTATACGTTACATTATAGAATCATTTTACTTGAATGAAGCATGAGGAGGACATATTTGAGAATCATTCTCATAGAAATACCTATATGAATTCTGTTTTTTTTACCGCAATCAATCTCTCAAGTACAGAAGGAATATATAAAAAAGTTATCGCTGAAGCTAGTGCGATAAATAAGCATACTGGTCATTGTTGGCTAGTACATACTAGTAACACAGGCAGTTGCATAACTGATTTAGGAGAAAATCGTTCAAGAGAGAGCGAGGATACTATATTTGAATCTGTCGTTAAGTTGCTAAATTCTCAAGACATTCAAGTAATCTACATTCGACATATGGTTCCATCTATTAAATTGGTTAAATTGTTGCGAAAATGTCACAGAAAACATGTGAAGGTGTATTATGAGATACCTACATATCCTTACTACGGAGAACAAATTAAAGCGTCACGAAATAAGTTGCGAACTCTTTTACGGTTGTCTTATGAGACGTTGTTTTGGCCAATTATCTATTCAAGTGTTGACCACCTAGTAGTAATTAAGAGCAAGAAAAAAGCAAGAATGTACAAGAAAATGGTTTGTATTTCTAATGGTGTCGATCCATCTGATTTGCATAAAAAACAGTACAATCAACAGGATACTAGTGATACTATATCCATGGTGGCAGTTGGAACAATTTATCCATACCATGGGTATGACAGGATTCTGTTAGGTCTGCAACAGTATAAAACGGAGTCTTGTGGAAAGAAAGTTGAAATCCACTTTGTTGGCGAGAGTGATACTATGACGAAATTAAAACAGTTGACTCAAGACCTGGGACTCGACTCAGTATGCTTTCATGGCGTTAAGACAACAGAGGAACTGAATCAGTTATATGAACAATTTGATATTGGGTTGGGTTGTCTAGCTCTTCATAGAAGAAATGCAGATATTGATACGACCCTTAAGATTATTGAGTACTATTGTCGGTCTGTTCCTGTGGTGACTAGTGGTGAAAGTCCTATGGATGTTTATCATCCAGAATATACAATCCATATTGAAGATTCAGATAATCCTGTTGATATTGCTGATTTGGTTCGTCAATATAATGACATTCCTGGGAAAAGTCAGATTTGGGAAACTGCATGTTCAAAGTTTTCATGGGATAATATATTTAAGGATTTATTTGAATCTACTGGGCTTTTGGAGATCGTGTAAATGTATCAAATCGAAAAAAAACAAAAAAGACTAGTATCTGAAGATTATTTATTTGAATTAATCTTGCTCATACTGTCATGTTTTCATATAGTATATGGCCTGTTTTCAGTGTCTATGTGGATAATGCTTGGACTTGTTTTTGTTCTGACGCTTATAAGAATACATTTTAAATTATCAATTAGTGGCTGTATCAAGTTTTGGTGGCTGTTTGTGGTGTGGAGCTTAGTGGGCGTTGTATATACAAACGATATTCCTTATGCTATAGGGTATTTGCTTAAATTAGTTGTTTTTGTTTTTTCTCTTAGTTATTTATCTCGTAAAGAAAAGGATAATCGAGTTTATCGGATTCTGGAGATAGTAGTTTTTATTTGGGTTTCTACTATTATTCTAGATGTTTTCTTCACGTCTCATATTTGGTTTTTTTTAACGCGCATT
>JAEEGJ010019519.1_pt1 | contig 14915 bp, 13 predicted proteins | sample 8958761 | NCBI WGS metagenome assembly JAEEGJ01 (sample SAMN16246546, study PRJNA631951) | gut metagenome | biome: gut microbiome; feature: rumen; material: RS-attached | host: Bos | place: Iran: Karaj | collected 2018-10 | reverse complement strand
AAAAAGACAATAAGACTAGTTTTTGTTGAAAAAACCAATTATCTTTGCCACAAAATTAATTTTAACTAAAAACATACAAATATGAGGAAGATTTTAGCAGCATTAATCCTAGTGGTAATTTTTTCGGCAGCAAACGCACAAGGTTTGACCGTACATCTTGAAGGTGGCAAAATTGACAAATTTACAAACGAAGTGACTTACAAAACCGTGATTGAGGAATACGATTCGTATCGCCGACTTACTAGTCTCTTTTGCAAAGGCAAGGGCGGAAATACTTGCAGTACAACATGGCAATCGCCACGAAACATAAGCACTTTTGAAAAAACAATCCTCGACGCAACCGTAAATATGGAATTCCAGATTCTAGAAGACCTGAAGGCAGGAAAGACCAGCGGAGAATACAAATACGAATACATAACGCTTTTGTACAAGAATGCGGAACTCGCCACCGACGACTCGGGCAAAGAAAAATTGCTCTACGACTGGTCGATAATAGACTTCCAGACCGAACGCAACGTGGAGGACATAAAGAAATACAAGGAGTCGCTGAACAAACAGGGTGAATAAACGAACAAAACATGCCCGTAGGGCATACATATCAATAAATCAAACCAGCAACAAAGCGATAACCCCGTAGGGGTTTCATAATCACATACCGCTAACATTTCCCTTGGCATCACCGATGGAACCCATAACAGATTGTTTTCATCTGCTTATTTTTTTATTGGTGTGTAAATTGGCTTTGAGATTATTGCGAAAAAGAATTTTTTTTCATCACCCTCTATGTTGAAAAACAATAAGAAAAACTAATCTGCGATGTGACAAATAATTATTACATTTGCCGAAAATTTTTAAAACACATATTAAAATAAAATATCATGGTTAGAGATGAACAAATTTTCGACCTTATAAAGAAGGAAAGAGAAAGACAGATGAAGGGCATCGAGCTCATCGCATCGGAAAACTTTGTTAGCGACCAGGTAATGGAAGCTATGGGTTCGGTAATGACAAACAAGTATGCTGAAGGTTATCCTGGAAAGCGTTACTATGGTGGTTGCGAAGTTGTTGACCAGAGCGAAACCCTCGCTATCGAAAGACTGAAAAAGATTTTCGGCGCTTGCTGGGCAAATGTACAGCCGCACTCGGGCGCACAGGCAAACATGGCTGTTTTCCTTGCATGCCTCAATGTTGGCGACACCTTCCTCGGACTTAACCTTGCACACGGCGGACACCTTTCACACGGTTCACCAGTAAATATGTCGGGTATCAACTACAAGGCATTGGAATACAACGTAAAGGAAAGCGACGGTCGCGTCGACTACGATCAGCTCGAACGCGTTGCTCGCGAAAACAAGCCGAAACTCATCATCGCTGGTGCTTCTGCTTACAGCCGCGAATGGGACTACGCTCGCATCCGCAAGGTTGCCGACGAAATAGGCGCTATCTTTATGGTTGATATGTCGCACCCTGCAGGTCTTATCGCTGCCGGTTTGCTCGAAAACCCAGTTAAGTATGCTCACATCGTAACTACAACTACTCACAAGACCCTCCGTGGTCCTCGTGGTGGTGTCATCATGATGGGTCAGGACTTCCCGAATCCTTGGGGCAAGAAGACTCCAAAGGGCGAAGTTAAGATGATGTCGGCATTGCTCGACTCTGCTGTATTCCCAGGCTGCCAGGGCGGTCCGTTGGAGCACGTTATCGCTGCTAAGGCTGTTGCTTTCGGCGAAGCTCTCACACCAGAATTCAAGGAATACCAGAAGCAGGTTAAGAAGAACGCTGCTGCTTTGGCTGACGCTTTCATGGCAAAGGGCTACAAGATTGTCAGCGGCGGTACCGACAACCACTCGATGCTTGTTGACCTCCGCACCAAGTTCCCGGAACTCACAGGTAAGGTTGCTGAGAAGGCTCTTGTTGCTGCCGACATTACAACTAACAAGAACATGGTTCCTTTCGACACCCGCAGCCCATTCCAGACCTCAGGTTTGCGTTTCGGAACTCCGGCTATCACCACCCGTGGCGTAAAGGAAGACAAGATGGCTGTTATCGTTGACCTCATCGACCGTGTTCTCTGCGATCCCGAAAACGAAACCGTTATCGCTGAGGTTCGTGCCGAAGTCAACAAGATGATGGCAAACTATCCGCTTTTCGCTTGGTAGGAAATAAAAATGATTACAAATATAAAGCCGCGTAAATGCGGCTTTTTTTGTTGCAGTATCTCTAATTTGAAGCATTCAGTTCACAAGTTAAAGGATTTTATTGGTGTCGGCAAATTCACCCAGCCTGTCATTTCGGAAACCTGATTGAACCTGCGATACGGCACGGGGAGCAGTGAGAAATCGGTTGTCCGAAATCTGCTAACGAGATCAGATTACGGATAGACAGGCTCACAAGGCTCGTTCCTGCGCCTGTTCGCTTTGTCTTCCGAAATGACACTCTTTTTTATAAGGAAGTGCCAACAACTGACTTATAATATTTTGCATACACCAACAAAAAAGTGTTATATTCCGCCAAAATATTTTTCAAATTTCAGCGGAATCTATAATATAAAACACACATTCCGCTAATACTTTATATATATTTCAGCGGAATCTTTTTGAGAGCTATGCAAATAAAATATTTAATACCAGATTGTTATCTAAAATTTGCGAGTGAGAATTAGGCATAATACCTTGGGTAGTTATCATTGTTAGAAAAACAGACTTGTTTGTTTCGTTTTCCTCGATAAAAGTTTCGACCTTGTTGTTGAGATTTTTCTCGTACGCGGCGGTTATGGAATATTGCTTGTTTGTCCATTTCATTTCGCAAAGCGTAATGGCATTGTCGTTTCTGTCGATTACAAGGTCTATTTGTGCGCCATTTTCCTTTAGTGTGCTACGCCATGAATACACATTTGTGATTACACCCGAAATTCCAAGACCTTGTTTTATCTGCCATACATGAGCAAGACACAGCTGTTCAAATGCATATCCAATCCATGCATTGCGCAGTGTGGAACGAGATTTTTTCGACCAGAATTCCTCGTCGTTTATTTTGCGCTCCCAAATGAAATTCAAGTAAAACAATGTGTAGAAATCAACCAGTTGGAACAAAGCGGTCTTCTTTTTCTTGTCAAATGGCGTGTAGCAACGAATGAAACCACAGTTTTCCAGGTCTGCCAATGCCTTCGAGAATGTTCCTCCATCTGCTACTTTCAAACCTTTGACTATTTCATCCCGCGAAAGGCCCTTTTTCTTGCTTCCAAGCAACTGGACAATACCTATATATAATTTTGAATTTGTAAACAATGAGGCATATAGGTTGTTGAATTCGCCACGAAGCACTGCGTTCTGCCTGAAAAAGAGAAAATCAACATTTTTTGCAAGGCTTAAGGAAGAATCGAGCAGGCTTAAATAATATGGTATGCCTCCGAAAATCATGTAACATTCGGCAATCATGGTTCTTCCCCAGCGGAATTTGCGCGATTTCAGATAAAGTTCCGTTTCCTTGAGCGTAAAAGGTTCAAGGCGAATGTGCAAAGTAATACGGTTGTGAAGCCCACCACGGTTGTTTATCAGCTTGTCCATCATCCACGATGTTGCCGAACCGCAGACCACGAGCATAATGTCGTTGCGAGCAGATGCCCAGCTGTTCCAAAAGTGCTCGAATGCTGCAATGAAAACCGCATCCGACTTATCCATCCAGGGCAGTTCGTCAAGGAAAATGACTTTTTTCCGCGACTTTGGCAATGTGCAGACAAGCCTTTTCAGTTCTGCGAAAGCCTCCTGCCACGACGATAAATCCGCAGCATCGACAAGTCCTTGCTCGCGCAAGGCATTGGCAAAGCAGACCAACTGCTCGCGTCGCGAAACATTCATCATTGCTGTATATTGAAAATCAATTTGCGGAAAAGCATTTCTAACCAAAAATGTTTTTCCAACCCTTCGACGACCGTACACAGCCACAAATTCCGATTGCTTTGATTTGTAGTAGCGGGATAGTTGCCCCAATTCAAATTCTCGACCGACGATTTTTTTGTCCATATACATTTCATTTAACCCCACAAAGGTAATAATATTTTACAATATTCCGCCAAAATATTTTTAAAATTTCAGCGGAATCTATACTTAAATACACACATTTCGCTTATACTTTATATAAATTCCAGCGGAATCTTTTTGAAATTTATTTTGTAAGTTATTGTTTATTAGTGTAATAAATAGAAATGTCTTTAAAGAATATGTAAATATAACTTTGTTTTTATGAATGTTTGCTTCTTGAGTTGTTGCTCGTTCTAATTTCTGAAATTTTGTTATTATTGTTTTTTGAGTGAGCTGAATTTTGTTTAATTTTGTGGAAAACTTATTGCGTTGTCGTTTTTTCGCAGAAATATTAACGGAATACTAGGCACGATCCTTTTTCACTTGATTGTGATATGCGTGTGTCTTGCTTGCAAGATAGGCGTGTTGCAAAAGGAGCCGGAAAGCTATATCATAATCGATCCTCAGGATTTCGACATGGAAGAAAAACAGTCGTCGGAAGCTGAGGATGATATGATGACCGATGAGCAGATTGCCCAGTATATGGAAAGGCTCGGCGTTACTGGTTCCAATTATTCGGGAACTCGCACATATCAGCCATCTGCTGGGCAATCTATGTCGGAAGCCGACATGAAGGCCAGGTACGAGGAGCAATTCCTGCGCGAGAAGTATGGCGACAATTACGATGATGCACAAAATAGAACATACGAGGATTATATAGACCAGTCGCGCATGGAACAGTACCAGTCCGACAATAAGCCTCGCAACATGGTGAAGTCTGGACCGGCGCTTGTATATGCCGAACTCGATAACAAGCAGCGCGAAGCTTCATATTTGCATGTGCCTGTTTTTACCTGTGAGGGTAGTGGGGTTGTGGTTGTCAGAATTTCGGTGGCGGCAAGTGGGAAGGTTTCTTCTGCAGAGGTTGTGTCGTCTAATCTTACATCCGATGTGGAGTGTTTGACGAATGCAGCGCGAAATGCGGCTTTAAAATCGGCCTTCTCGAAGATTTCTGGCAACAAGTCAGAAGGGGGGAAGATAACTTATACCTTTGTAAAGCAGTAAGATTTGTAATAAAAAAACAAAAGGCGACATTTGCCACCTTTTGTTTAAATTGCTATTTAATACTAAGTATTATTCTGCTGTTTCTTCGGTAATAACATTGAAGCTGAAGTTTGCCTTGATGTTCTTGTAAAGACGAACAGAAGCATTGTACTTTCCAACTTCCTTTATTGCCTTGTCCTTCATGAGGATGTTCTTGCGGTCGATTTCGAATCCCTTTGTTGCAAGAGCTTCAGCCAACATAATGGTGTTGATTGAGCCGAAAATCTTTCCAGTAGATGAAGTCTTTGTAGCGATAGTAAGTTCGAGACCTTCCATCTTAGCAGCAAGAGCTTCAGCTTCTTCGCGGAGCTTAGCTTCCTTGTGTGCTCTCTGCTTCATGTTTTCTGCATGGATTTTCTTTGCAGTTTCGGTTGCAAGAATTGCGTAACCCTGAGGAATGAGATAGTTTCTTCCGTATCCAGGTTTTACATTAACTATTTCGTCTCTGTGACCTAAGTTTTCTACGTCTTGTTTCAGTATGATTTCCATTTCTATTCCTCCTTTAATTATTTCATCATGTCGGTTACGTATGGCAACAATGCGAGGTGTCTAGCTCTCTTAACTGCCTGAGCGACTTTGCGGTGATATTTGAGAGATGTACCGGTGAGGCGTCTCGGCAATATCTTACCCTGTTCGTTCAAGAATTTCTTAAGGAACTGCGGATCCTTGTAGTCAACATATTTAATGCGGCTTCTGAGGAAGCGGCAATATTTTTTCTTCTTTACTTCAACTGCCAATGGAGTCAAGTATCTGATTTCTGAATTGTTCTGTGCCATAATTATTCCTCCACCTTTTTAGTTTCCTGTTCTCTTCTCTTCTTCTCGCTGTAAGCTACTGCGTGCTTGTCCATCTTGAAGGTAAGGAAGCGCATAATCTTTTCATCACGTCTGTACTCGGTTTCGAGCTTGTTGATGAATGCACCTTCTGCCTTGAATTCGAACAAGTGGTAGAAGCCTGTAGTTTTCTTCTGGATCGGGTAAGCCATTTTTCTAAGACCCCAGTCCTCTTCGTGTACCAACTCACCATTATCGGTGATGTACTTCTTGAATTTTTCAACCGTTTCCTTCATCTGTGGCTCAGACAAAACGGGAGTTGCAATGAAAACGGTTTCGTACTGATTAATCATAATCTTTAAAAATCAATTTGTTAATAAATAAAATACTTTAAAATTTTTGCGAGTGCAAAGGTACGACTTATTTTTGAATTGACGAAATATTCTTTCGCTTTTTTTGCGAAAAAGTTTTTGGGGGAAATAAGTCGGCAAACCGTTAGCTATGAATTTTTTACATTCTGCCACCTACATGAACAGCGCCATAGCATAGTACGCAATCATACCTATTGCAGCACTTATTGGAATAGTGATAATCCAAGCTACAATCAGTTCGAGTGTAACGCCCCAGCGTACTGCCGAAAGTCGCTTTATTGATCCTACGCCCATGATGCTTCCCGAAATTACATGCGTGGTACTCACGGGTACTCCCAAATGCTGTGTTATGAAAAGGGTTATTGCTCCTGCCGTCTGTGAGCAGAATCCTTCAACTGGAGTTATCTTTGTAATGCGGTTACCCATTGTCTTTATTATCTTCCATCCGCCCGACATTGTGCCTATTGCAATTGCAGTTATGCAGGCAATTGGAATCCAGCTCGGTGCACCTGTGAGGTTTGCGCTTGTGCCGGCATTGGTTATGGTGTCGGGCAAAAGCCATTCGTTAAGCCCCTCGAAGCCAAACTGTGTGCCATATGCTACCATTGCGCAGGCGATAAGACCGATTTCCTTCTGCGAATCGTTGAGTCCGTGTCCGATACTAAGGCAGGCCGACGACAGCAGTTGAAGCCGCTTGAACCATTTGTCGGCTTTGTGCGGCTTGGCTTTTCTTGCAATCCAATATAATAGTATTGTAATAAGGTTGCCAGCAATGAATCCGATAAGCGGTGCAAAGAATATGAACATGGCAATATATCCAACGGTTGACCAGTGTACTGCGTCCCAACCTTTTGCGGCTATGGCTGCGCCTGTAAGTCCGCCGATAAGTGTGTGCGACGAACTTGACGGTATGCCTTTCCACCATGTTATAAGGCTCCATGTTATTGCGGCAATAAGTCCGGCTATTAGCAACGGCAGTGTTACCGATGCTTCTTCAACGGTTTTTTGTACAGTATTGGCGATGTTGAATCCTAATATGTATTCGGCAATGAAGAAAGCCACAAAGTTGAAAAACGCCGACCATATTACCGCTTGTGTGGGAGATAGTACTCTCGTCGAAACTACGGTCGCTATTGAGTTGGCGGCATCGTGGAAGCCGTTTATGAAGTCGAAGATGATTGCAAGTACTATAATCGTAATCAGAAAACCCATATTATGCGTATTTTACGATTATGGTCTTGATGATTTTGCCTACGTGCTTAGCCATGTCGGTTGTGCGCTCCATGTGCTGTACGATTTCCTTGTTCTTGATGATTTCCTTTGTGTCGGTTTCTTCCTCGAAGAGGTTTTTGACGAAGTTTTCATAAATTTCATCGGCTTCCTGTTCAAGGTCGTGAAGGAGTTCGCATTGCTTGAGAGCAACCTCGGGCTTCTTGTTTATTGTATTGAGTTCATGCAGAGAAATGTTGATTGCGTTGCAACATTCGCTGATGATTTCTGTCATTCGAACCGAGATTTCTGGAATATGCTTCGGACGGAATAATAATATTCGTTTAGATGTGGAATTAATGAAGTCGAGCGTGTCATCAACGGTTTCGCAGAGGCTGTGTATATCCTCGCGGTCGAATGGTGTGATGAACGACTTGTTGAGTTCTTCGTATATTTTTGCTATTTCAGCGTCCGACTGGGTTTCACACTCCTTTATTATCTTGTAGTCGTTTTCCATTTCTTCAAACGACGGCTTTTTTATCAGTTCGGCTTGCTTTTTTGCAGCTGTTGCTAAAAGTTCACCTATTTGATTAATCATCGGGAAGAACTTGTTCTCCTTGGGTTTCAGTGGTGAAAAAATAGAATTAATAGACATTTTCCTTTTTATTTTTTGTGGTGCAAAAATATTTTTTTTTCACTTTTTTTGCAATACCTATTTTTGTCATTTTGGGGTGAAAATATGGCAAAAAGTTACTTTTTGACCATTATTTTTCTGATATACAAATGATTTCGACTATTGTGCCGACCATGCATATACTTGCTGCCAAAGGTTTAGCTTCGTATTTTACAAATACTTCTTTGCCGTCTTCAAGTTTTATGTTGTCGAATTTTTTGAGGTTTGTCGGCTCAAGTTTTTTTCCGTTGTCGAGGACTAGTACCCACGAACAACCATCCAATCCGGTGAGGTTTTTCAATGTGGCGTGTACACTGTCTGGGCATTGAGAAATATTTTCCTTCGTTTCGGATTGACTTTCAATTGAGGTCAAAGGTTTGCTACATGATAGAATCGTGCAGCAAACCAATGCTATTGCAGCCATGTGACTAAAGATTTTCGTACCAAGCTGCATTTTCTTGATAAATGTTATAGTATGAATTAAATAGTTCGTTTCTTTCATTCTTTTGGAATAAAGAGATGATTTTGCCCATGGTTGCAATGTTCAGCTGGATTTCCTGGGCATTTGTGTTTACTTTTTGTTTATCGAGCGTCTTGTAGTATCCAAGTTCTGTGAGGACAATTTCTAAACTTTCGGTAAGTATGCTGTCGGCAATTTCAGATTCACCAGCCTTATAATAAGCTTCGGCATATTCGCAATCGAAATAGGTTATAGGATACATAGCAGGAGGCATTATAGAGTCGCATCTTGCCAGTACTTCCTTTGCCTTGTCGGTTTTGCCTTCCTTTACGAGAGCCTTTGCAAGTTCGCCGAAATTGTTCCTTATCTTTACAATCTTGGTTGTACGAAGTATGGTCTGGTCAACATATACATTAGGGTCGTTGATGTTACCCCAAGTGTAAACATTCATCAGGTTGTTGTACATGATGTCGGTGTTGATGTCGCTATTGGCAACACCTTCTGGAGCCTTTGCTTTTTTGTTCATCGGGGTGAGCCTGTATGCAAAGCCTTCGTTGTGGAAGTAGTTGTCCAAGTTAAGCGTGTGGCGGCTACCGAGCGATGTGATGTAGATTGGACGTTCCCATTCGTTGGTGTTCAGGAGGTCGAGAATCATCATTTCGTTCTTGAGCAGATAGTCCCTGTTGAGGTCGAAGTTGATAACTGTATCGAAGTAGACTTCTGTTTCGTCTGCTGTATCCTTGTAGTATCCTGGATATACGCAGCCGTACTCGATGACTTTCTTCGGGTCAGCCTTTAACGAGACTTTTTTCGACGGGAAGAGATAATAAGTGTCGTCCCCAGTTTTTACTACATTCTTGTCATCAATTATGTAGTCCAAGAACTCTTTCAGTGGCATGAATCCCTTGTCTTTGCGGCGAGAATCGATCATCAGCTGGTCGCGTGTGTTCGGCTCGTACTTGATGCGTTCGATAGACAGTGGCATTGGCTTTGCGTCGTAGCTTGCGCACTTCATCTGGTCGATGTACCAGTCGGATGCAAAGTAGGGCAGACAGCAAATCTTAACGTCTGGTCTTATGCCTTCAACTTCCTGAGCGTACCAAACAGGGAAGGTGTCGTTGTCGCCGTGGGTGAACAGGATTGCATTCGGAGCGCAGGTTTCGAGGTAGTTGCGTGCGAAGTCGTGAGCTGCATAGCGGTTGCTACGGTCGTGGTCGTCCCAGTTTTGTTCGGCCATAATGTACGGAACGGGAACGCAAATCAGCAAGGATACGATTCCTGCAACTGCGCCAGGTGTGAACTTCTTGAAAAGTTCGTAGATTGCTGCAGCACCAAGTCCAATCCATATTGCGAACGCATAGAACGACCCCGCGTATGCATAGTCACGTTCACGTGGCTGAATTGGCGTCTGGTTGAGGTAAACCACGATTGCTATACCAGTGAGTATGAACAGCAAAGAAACAATCCACCAGTCCTTTGTGTTCTTCCATAGCTGATAAACAAGTCCGATGAGACCGAGTATCAATGGAAGCATGAAGTAGCGGTTGTGTCCCTTGTTGTTCTTCAGGTAGTCGGGCAGGAGGCTCTGGTCGCCGAGGCGAGCGTTGTCCCATGCGTCGAAACCTGTAATCCAGTTGCCGTGGATTGTGTTGCCGTGTCCCTGAATGTCGTTCTGCCTTCCTGAGAAATTCCACAGGAAATAGCGCCAGTACATCCAGTTGAGCTGGTAGTTTACGAAGAACTTTATGTTGTTGAGTCCAGTCGGTTTCTTTTGAGAAGCTTTCATTCCGCCAAAATCCTTGTAAACCGAAATATGTTCGGCTTCGCGGCTGTACATACGCGGGAATACCCTGCATCCGTTAGCTTTGAAAACTGGCTTAAACCTATGACCTACGCAAACATACTTGTCGCCACGCTTGGTGTATATTTCGGTAGTGTTCTCGTATTTCTCGAATTGTGCGTTGAAATCCTGTCCGTAGAGCAGAGGACGGTCGCCGTATTGTTCGCGGTTGAGGTATGAGAGCAGGTTGAACATATCTTCGGGATTGTTCTGGTTCATTGGCGGGTTGGCGTTAGACCTTATTATTATTATGGCGTAGCTTGAGTAGCCGATAATAATCATTGTAAGGAAAATCATTGCTGTGTTGAGCAACGACCTGTGCTTCTTGGCGATGAACTTTATCAGGCAGAAGACCATTGCTGCGATTACCAGGATGTTGACGAAAGTGTTTCCTGTGAAAAGCAATGCACCGGTAAGTATCATCGACAATGTCGGGAATATGGTGTTTAGAATGACATTGTTGCTCTTCTGTGTGAAGAAAATGCTGAGAACCAAGCAGGCGATTGTCAGTATTGTCCATACGATAAGTCCTGTGTTGAACGGAGCTCCGAAAGTGTTGGTAAACAGAAGTTCAAACTTTGAAGCGACAACGGCAACGCCTGGTATTATTCCCCACATTATCACAGCGATAGCAAGCAATGATATGATGCCAGTAAGCATGAATCCCCAGAATCTGAGAGCGCTTGTTTGTGGCTTGAACTTTCTGTAGTATACAACAAATGCGATAGCAGGGAGTGTAAGCAAGTTAAGCAGGTGAACACCTATTGCCATACCTTCCATAAGACCGATGAGCAGAATCCATCTTCTAGATGTCGGGTCTTCGATGTCGGAGTCGTACCACTTGGTTATTGCCCAGAATACAATTGCCGTGAAGAACGACGAGAAGGCGTAAACTTCACCTTCGACAGCCGAGAACCAGAATGTATCTGAGTATGTGTATGCTAATGCGCCTATCGTGCTGCATGCCAATATTGCGATAGTGTTACCGACATTGTATTTGCCGTCCTTTGCAATGAGGTGCTTTGCAAGGAAAGTAATTGTCCAGAAAAGGAACAATATTGTGAATGCACTTGCCAAAGCCGACATCGAGTTTATCATCATGGCTACCTGTTCGGGTCCAGATGCAAACATTGCAAAGAATCTTGCTATTACCATGAAGAACGGTGCTCCAGGCGGGTGACCGATCTGCATTTTATTTGATGATGAAATGAATTCACCGCAGTCCCAAAAACTTACCGTTGGTTCGATAGTAAGCAGATAAGTGATTGCTGCTACTAGGAATACTACCCATCCGGTAATGTTATTCAGCAGTTTAAATCTTTTTTCTGTCATTTTTATTTAAAATTTTAAAGTTGCAAAGATAGTGCTTTTTTGTGGTAAGAGGAAATTATAAATGATTATTATTTGCCATGCTCGTACTGGTTGATTGTTTCGATAATCTTTGCCGAATCGAAATCCTTGTCGATAATGATGTTGTTTTCGTCAAGCAGGTAAAGCCGAGGAGTTTTGTATGTTCCGTAGTCGTAGTCGTATGTGCCAACGCCTTCTGGGTCGCTGACATTTATCCAGTTAAGATCGTTGTCGGCAATATATTGTTTCCACTGGTCGTATTCGGCTTCAGTATATACGGCAAAGACTTCTGCACCAATTGCTTTAAGGGTGGGGTAGTCGGCTTGTATGTGGCCAACTTTCTCGATGCAGACTTCGCATTCGGAATCCCAGAAAACTAGAATCTTGTATTGGGATTTCAGTCCGTACAATGAACGCTCGGTTTCGTTTTGGTCGGGGAGTACTATGTTCTTGCCTTGCATTCCTATGACATTGTATTTTGTAATGTCGTATTCCCATTTCATAACAGTGTAGTCGTAATCAGACATCCACCAAGGTTTATCTTTGTAGTATTTGTCGAACAGGTAGCAGGCTACCGCTTCGAGCCTTATGTCTGGGTGGTAGCCACGGTTTATTGTTGTGTAACTTAATACCAGTTTGTTAAGTATGTATTTTCTGAATTCGCTCTTCGGGTCGGTAAATTGTACAAGGTGTTCGGCGTTCGCAATTGCAGTCGTTATGTTGTCGGCGAACGAGGAAATATTTTTCCAGCAGTAACTTTCAATTAACTTTCTGAACGAATATTCAGGAGTATTAAGCAGTTCGGGATTTGAAAAGTTTATGTATGACAACTGGTCGCAGTCGGGGCATTGTGCTGCGTATGCCATCTTGTAGAGTCCCGATAGAAAGTCGTTTTTTTTCTGCTTTTTCCATTCGCGTTGCAGAAAATCAAGGTAGAACTTGTCGAGACTATCTATTTCGTTTTGAACTTTCAGCGTGTCAACATTGTTGCCTTTCCAGAGGTTTATTACCGATAGAAGTTCCGTTCTTTCATCGCGCTGAGTCCAGTATCGGAGTATTGTTTTATGTGCTTCGTTGAACGATTTGCTTGCTTCATTGCCGCTTACATTTAGATGATATGCAGGTTCTTCGCAATCGGTAGAAAGGTTAAGCCCGTCGGCAAACAGGAAATCAAAAAGTTTTTTTTCTTTTGTCCGTATGTAGTATATTCCTTGAGGCAATGTTGTTGTTCCAGAGAATTTTGCAGTGCCGTTCTTGCATTTTGTATAGTCGAGCGTGAGACTTTGGAATCCGTGATACTGAGCGAGATAAACATACTGGTCGGGAAGATTTAGTATCTCCAATTTAATGCTGTAAGCCTTTGCCGAAACGACAAAGGCTTGCAGTGTAATTATTGTCAGAAGGATTCTAATGATTGTTTTTCTCATATTCTTCCTTCCGTTTCTCGAACAAAATCAAGTCCTTAATGTTTTCTACATTCAAGCGCTTGCCGACAATCTTCTTGTTCTTGTCGAGGACATAGATTACAGGTGTGCTGTAAATATCGTAGTAGTCGCGGAACTTTGAATGCGGATACGGACCATCCCATACATTTATCCAGTGGTCGTCCTTGATGTCCTTGTCGTTGATAAATTCTTCCCATTCTTTCTTGTCGTACTGAGTGTAGATTGCAAACACCTTTACGCCCAAGTCTTTGAGGGTGTCGCGGAATTCCTTGATAAGCTTTGGAACTTCCTTCTTGCAGTGTCCGCATGATGGCTCCCAGAAAATCAGTACGGTGAAGTCGGACTTTATGTCGTGGAGGTTGTAGTAGCGGTCGTCTACGCTTTGCATTCTTGTAAGGTTGTATGCAACGCTTCCGAGGCGGGTAGGAGTAATCTTTTCAACCCTTTCCTTCAGTTTCGATATGAAGGATGTGTCTGCCCAAGGAGCTTTTCCGCTAAGATACCAATCTTCGGCGATAGCAACAAATACGGCATCGTAGCCCATGATTTTAGATTCCTCAAAATAGTTGAGCAGGTGCGAAAGTGTGTATTTGTATATCAGCGAATCGCCTTTCATAAGGCCTTTGTCGTAAGTCATCTGAATGACATTATGAGCATCAACAATCAGAGAGTCGGGTGACGGAACCACCATCTTTTCGAAATAATAATTGAGCTTTGATTCGTAAATAGGTGTACGTACAAGACCTTCTTCTTCGAAGTCGATGTAGTCGAAGTAGTGTTTCTTATAGTATTTGTACTGGAAAGTAGAGTCGGTGATTACTCCGTTTTCATCGCGAGGAAAGTCTGGAATTTCTACATCGTGCATCGAACGCATGATAGAACCGAAAAGAGTTCCCTTGTTGTCGTTTTCGACCTTTTTCATGTATTCGATACGACGTTCGTTAAGGTTTTTCATCTTTTCGTATTCGGCTTCCTTTGCATCTTTATCGTCGCCAGCCTGTTTGATGGCTTTTTCTATTTCAAAGCGTTCCTGCTGCAATTCCATCATGTGGCGCTGGTAGTTGTTGAAGGCAACATTTTCGGGACTTCCCTTGATCTTCATGCTTTTGACGAAGTTAGTTGTGTCGGTTTCAATTGAGAAGTTGCGTTGTCCTTCGGGACCCATCAGGAATTCAAAGAAATTCATGTTGCGCGATGGCAACACAACCAAATATATACCTTTGTGAATTTCCTTGTCGCCTTTCATTATTCCGTGTCCGTTTGCGTCCAATTGTATGGTGTCGATTACGTATTTCTTTTCGCCAAGGTGATGTCCGACATATATTACGGTGTCGCTTACGCCCTTTATGGTAAATTCAATGTTATATTTGTAGTTTTCCTTTCCGGTCTTGCCCTTTTTCTGTGCAAATGCGGTGAAACTGCAAATAGTCATAACCAAGATAATAATGCCTAACTTTTTCATGTGTCTCATTATTTAATTCAAACTGCAAAATTAGAATTTTTATCGGAATGAAGTCTTATAAAGATTTTAAAAATCTTAAAGAAATGTGAAGCGGAATTTGATTTACGATTTACGATTTACGATTTACGATTGATTTGGCAGATTCGAGGATTTGATGATTAGCTACGCTGATTTAAAAATTCGATAATTTGAAGATTTGCTTGCGCGAG
>JAEEGJ010019516.1_pt1 | contig 14916 bp, 8 predicted proteins | sample 8958761 | NCBI WGS metagenome assembly JAEEGJ01 (sample SAMN16246546, study PRJNA631951) | gut metagenome | biome: gut microbiome; feature: rumen; material: RS-attached | host: Bos | place: Iran: Karaj | collected 2018-10 | reverse complement strand
ATGACCTTGGCAATCCGCCTTTTGGTCATTCAGGGGAAGACACCATCAGCAGCTTCTTCAAGGATGGGAAAGGCAAAGAATTGAAAGACAAGGTTTTGCCCGAACAATGGAGCGACCTCATCGCCTTTGAAGGCAATGCCAACGCATTTCGGCAACTCACCCACCAATTTACAGGCAGGAGAGCTGGCGGATTCTCGCTCACCGCAGCCACATTGGCCACGCTATTGAAATACCCCTACCCTTCCTACAACAAAGGCAACCGCAAGAAATACAATGTCTTTTGCTCTGAAATTGAAGCCTTTAAGGAAGTTGTTGAAGAATGCGGCATTCCGCGTTTGGATGCCGAACATCTCGTTTACGCACGCCATCCCCTTTCCTTTATGATGGAGGCCTCCGACGATATCTGCTACCTTGTCCTCGACATGGAGGATGCACACAAACGCGGCATCGTCAGCACTGAAACCATTGAACAAAGCTTTTTGTCGTTTTTTAACCCTGATAACCAGAAAGACAAAGAACTGTTCAAACACAAGGAAGAGGTTTACAAAGAAGTGACCGATGTCAACGAGCGGATGGCTTTTTTACGAGCCACCTTGATTAATAAGCTCGTCAATTGCGTGAGCGATATCTTCGTAAAATATTACGAAGCCATTATGGAAGGACAATTCGAAAAAAGCCTTATCTCACATCTGCCTGAATTTGAGAAAAATGCGCTTGAGATTTGTCGTACAGAGTCTGTCAAGCACATCTACCGTCATCCCTCGGTCGTGAAAATTGAGGTGACTGGCTTCAATGTCATTGGGACGCTATTGGAGAGCTTCACCGACGCGGTCCTAAACCCCGAAACACCATACAACAAGAAGCTATTGTCACTTATTCCCACGCAGTTCAAGACCGAGAGCGACGACACCTACACCAAGTTGCAGTCCGTCATCGACTTCATTTCCAACATGACCGACCTTTACGCCGTGCAGCTATACAAAGACCTGAAAGGCATCAACTGATGAAAAGGGTTCTATCCATCGGATTATTGTTGTTGAGCGGAGTGGTTTCTTTCGCACAAGTGTTTTCATTTCCTCAAAACACTATCAAAAGCACAAAATCCTATCTGATAGCGAATTACGACACAAAAGACACAGCGTACCTGAAAGAAAAATGCCGTCAGGCTGGCTTGGACATGGGGCTATCCGTGCTGGCCAACCGCATCCCGACCGACAGCAAATGGGTCTCACCTGTACCTTCGTATCATCTTTTGAAACAAGGTGTTTCGGAACTGCAACTCCCTATGGACGACAGCCAAACAGTGTTTGCCGTCCGACATTCCGACATCTTCGACCAGCCCGCCAACATTAATGTGCTGCAAATCGGTAACGAGCTCATTACCTACCGCACAACGGAGAAATCAGGCGACATCCAACTGTTCTACGGCTGCGTACGTGGCGCCTTTGGAACAAAGAAATATGCACACCCGCAGAATGCCGAGGTTTATAAACTTTGGGACACACCCGAACGCACCCTCCTCCCCGATTACGAATTGCAAGACCTAATGACCCAAGCCGAAGCCAAGAAGCTGGCAAAGACAGATTATACTTTGCTGATTTTCAATGACTTGAAAAGTTATTCTTACCTCGGTCAAGGCGACACGGCCATCGTCCATCTCCTCGACACGATGCACAAATACAATCCCGACAAGCTCCTGCAAGGCGACATGCTCACTCCTAATTCAAGGCACTACTTGAGCCGAATCAACGAGAATCAGCTCTGGAATGCTTCGATGCGCACGAAAATCGTGGAAACGCTCTCCGAGAAACAAGAGTTCTATCGCAACAACCTGATGTCGTGGATGATAGGTAACTTTCAAATCCTTTTGGCTGACAAAAACCGCAAGGCCACCACAATGGAAGAACTTGAATGGTTCCTCTCAAAAGCCGCTGCTTTCGACGCGGGCTTTGGCCTCCTTTTCGACGCAGAGACAATGAAAAAACATGGCTTGACCGATGAAATACTGAACGCCATCAATATTTGGGAAACGCTTCGGTTGAACAATGCTTTCACTGAAGAGCAAAAGGAACAGTTCAAAGACCCATACGGGAATTGGTATCTTGAAAAGAAAGACGACTCAACTTATCGGCTTTATCCTCAACATATTTCGCGCCGTTATTTCTGCAATTTCAAGGATGACGCATGGGCATGGAACAGTCCCTACAAAAGCCGTTTCGCCCTGCAAATTGCAGTAGACGGCAAAGGCGGCATCAGCGAGTTGGAATTGAGGACACCCAACGGCATCCTTCACTTCCCATGCATCATCAAAGCTGGACAACACCTATTCTACAATTTCGATGGTTCGGCTTACATCACCGACATGAATTACAACAAGATAGAAGAAATCCTTCCCCAAGGTGTTTCGTTCCTTGAAGAAGGATTGTCCAAGGTCACATTCGCTTGTGAGGTTCAGCCAGAAGGCAACAAAAAACCTGAAGTGACAGTAAGGTATATTACACGCAGCGAGGGGGAGAGCATAGCCTTACCTTGAAGCTTCTTTGCTTCGCCGAAAATGATGGGAAACCGCCCCAATCCCCAACAATATTACACATCCTCCAACGAAAACCCTTCCATCCTAATTCGATACGAAGCAAACTCGGAAGGCAAGGCAAGCAGTTTGTCCTCCAAATCTTTCAGGCTGATTTTGTCCTTGTTGCGCTTGATTTCGGCCACGAAGCAGGTTTTGTCAAATTCGTTCAAGGCCACCATGTCGATTTCGTTTTTGCCCTTGCGGTCCCACCAGTTGCCCACCTTGGTGAACAGTCCTGTTTGCATCGTCTTTTCCTGAAAATAGCGCTCCAAAGTACGTCCCGTGAATTGCGCATAATTATCTGTCACATATTGTTTTAGCAAACCAAGTTGGTTGCTCTCAATCAAGCCTTGGTAAGGATAAACGAAGCGGAACCAAAACCGCAAAAAGCAGTCGTCAATCTGCCAGCGGATGTTCCTCACGCCGGGCTTGCTCAGCAAAGGCGTGTTCTTGCTGATAAAAAGATAGTCCTCGTTCATGTTGTTGAGGTAGGCACCCGTGTTTTTCCCGATGACGCTGTCGATTTCGCTTTGTGTGGTCATGCCACCCGCAATCAATTGAAGGATAGAGAAATAGGTTCCGTAATCGCGGCCAAACTCCGAAATCAGCAGTTCGGTGCCTTCGGTCAGGAAAGGCGAGTCGGGCGACAGGGCAAAGTTGAGCATTTTTTGTTTGGTCGTGGCGCGGGTATCTATTAACAGTGCAACGTATTTGGCTACGCCGCCGGTAAGCATATAGAGGCAGAGCAAATCGTCGGGCTTGTACTCGGGATTGTGGTCGGCCAAAATGCTTTTCAGCGTTTCGATGCTGAAAGGAAGCAGCCGCAGATGCGAGTCGCGGCGGCCAAAAAGTGGCTGGTCGCTGTGGTCGAAAATGCGTTTCATCATGGAATAGATGGAGCCGCAAAGGATAAGGTTGACATGAGTCTTGTCCTTGTTACGGTCCCAAATGTCTTGTATCTCGCTCGGTATGGCGGCGTTGATGCCTAACAAGTTCTGAAACTCGTCAATGATAAGCGTGTAATGATGGCTTTCGCCGTATCTCATCAGTTCCTTGAAGAGGCTGCCGAAGTTTTCCACCTGCCCGTAAAGTTGCAAGTCGAGTGCGTCTTGCGCCTGTTGCTGAAACTTGCGGCAAAGTACCTGCTCGTTGTCTTTCGAAACATAAAGGTACAGAAATGGGTTGTTTTCTACACTTTTCAGTAGCAGGGCGGTCTTCCCGATGCGTCGTCTTCCGATGAGTGTGGTCATCATGGAACGATTGGCTGACTGTTTCCAATTCTTTTCAAGTGCTTGTAATTCAGTTGTTCTATCGTAGAATTTCATACGCCTTTATTATTTATTTAACCGTGGTTAATTTAACGGCCATTAAATTAATAGCGGTTGCAAAGGTAGAACATTTTTTTAAATGGCGACTCTTTTACATTTTTTATTTTTGTACTATTTGAACAATGTGTTGTCTATAACCAACAGTTTTTATCGAAAAGTGTTGGTCATAGGCAACATTTTATACTTAAAACTCGATTTCCAAATCGCTTAAAAAATCATCGATTTGGAACATGAGTTCGAGAAATGTTTCCAAATCGCGAAAATTTTCTTCGATTTGGAACGCGAGTTTGATTCCTTTTTATTATTTTTGCAGTCGATAAAACCTTAATGCCATGAACGAAGTCATCGGTCGCGAAGAAGAAACCAAACTTTTGAAGAAATACGCCCAATCGGGAAAAGCGGAATTTGTGGCACTTTACGGTCGTCGCCGCGTGGGCAAAACATTCCTGATAAACAGCACTTTCGGAGAAAAATTAACCTTTTCCATGACAGGTGTCCTGGAAGGAAACAAAGCCTCACAGATACACGCTTTCTGTGACGCGATGGACTTGTACGGCAATCCGCTCGAAAAAAAACCAAAGGACTGGTATGAGGCTTTCCAGATGCTGCGCCATTTCTTGATGAAAAAGATGAGCAAAAGCAAAAGATGCATCGTGTTCATCGACGAACTCCCTTGTTTCGACACACGTCAATCGGATTTCACCAACACGCTGGGGTATTTTTGGAACAGTTGGGCTTCACTGCAAGACAACCTTATGCTCATTGTTTGCGGGTCAGCCACCTCTTGGATGATGGAAAACGTAATTGACAGCCACGGCGGACTTCACAACCGCATCACGCACGAGATACACCTCAAGGAATTTACGCTTTATGAAACCGAGCAGTACCTGAAAGCGAGCGGTTTCCTGTGGGACAGACTTTTGGTCCTGCAAACCTATATGGCATTTGGCGGCATACCTTATTACCTCAGCCTTCTGAACAAGGAAGAAAGCCTTGCGCAGAACATTGACCGCCTGTTTTTCCGATCCGACGGCGAAATGCGACGCGAATTTCACCGCCTTTACAAGACCTTGTTCAACAATCCCGACCCGTATATCACCATCATTGAGGCGTTGTTCAACAAAAAGAAAGGCCTATCGCGGGAGGAAATCGCCCAAACTATTGGGAAAGAATCGAGCGGAAGGCTTACCAAAATGCTGAACAATCTCGTTGACTGCGACTTGGTGAGGTTCTACAACATCAAGAAAAAGAAAATCTCCAAACAAAGCGGGCTGTACCAACTGACAGATTTCTACACAGCTTTCTATCTGCAATTCGTCAAGGGCATTGAAAACGACGAACGTTTCTGGACCAAAAGCCAAAACACGCCCACAGTCAACACTTGGAGTGGCTTGGCCTTTGAGCGTGTTTGTCTTGCCCACATCCCCAAAATCAAAAAGGCGCTTGGCATTGAGGCCATCAAAACCACTTATTACTCATGGCGAAGTGCGGCTGAGAACGAAGACAACGGTCGCAAAGCCCAAATCGACCTCATCATTGAACGCGCCGACCACATGGCGAACATTTGCGAGATAAAATACAGTCCTAACGGTTACATAATTGACAAGGAAGAACATTTTAAACTCCAAAACCGCATAGCCTGTTTCCAACAAGAAACCTCCTATTCCGGAGGTATCGTCCCCGTTTTCATCACGCCTTTCGGACTACAACGCAATGCCTATTCAGAATATATCATCAATTGCATTGTTCTTGACGACATGTTTTGAATCATTTCCTTTGCACAGCATCTTTCTCGCTCTCCATCAGCGACTTGCGCTCCTCGATTTGCGCCATTTTGCTGTCGGCAACATAAAAAGTGTTGCCTATAACCAACAGTTTTTGAAATCCTACATAATTTAACCGTGGTTAATTTAACGGCCATTAAATTATTGGGGTTGCAAAGTATGAGTTGTCCGTATTATTGAGCTCAAGATTTCCCCGTCACAAAGTCCTGATAATTCTCTGGATTGACAACCGTGAAAGTATGGTCGGGATAAGTTTTGGCAAAGGTTTCGGTCAGTTTGGGCTGCTTGCTGCCACTCCATTTGAATTCGTAGGTATGCAAAAGGCCGTCGATTTCTTCCAAATAATCAATTTCTTGCTGCTGTTGGGTGCGCCAAAAGTAACTTTTACCATAGAAAAGACTATAGGAGTTGTGCTTCAGGCGCTCGCTCACGAGATAGTTCTCCCAAAGCGCACCTGAATCTTGACGAAGTTGCAGCGGCTTGAAGTCGCCAAGTATCGCATTGCGCACACCGTTGTCGTAGAAATAGATCCTGCGGCTTTTTTTTAATTCGTGTTGCAGAGTAGGGGTGAAGGAGCGCAAATGAAAAAAGATGTACGACTGTTCCAACAAATCGATATAACGCTGAACCGTTAACGGGTTTAATCCCAACAACTTGGAAAGCTCGTTAAACGACACCTCACTACCAATTTGCAATGCCAAGGCTTGAAGCAATTTCTCGATAATCTCCGGTTTCCGAACATCCTGAAACGCGAATATATCCTTGTAAAGATAGCTATTGACGAGATTCGACAAGGTCTCGCGTTCCTCTCCGGGCAGATTGACTACTTCTGGATACATACCATAGACCATCCTTCTTTCCAAAAGCCTCTTTTCTTCTGTATTACAGTGATTATCAATAAGTTCCTCTAAAGAAAAAGGGAGCATGTTGTATTCGTATTTCCTCCCCGTCAATGGCTCGTTGATGGAGTTGGAGAGCTGCAAAGCCGATGATCCAGTGACAATGATTTGCTTCTCTGGAAAATTGTCAATGAGCAATTTGAGTGTGATGCCAATGTTCTGGACGCGCTGTGCCTCATCAATTAGAATTAGATCGGCTTGTGCTGTATCAGCCTGCAATTGGGTTGAGGTGGGATTGGACAGTTTTTGCCTTATGTCTGGCTCATCGCAATTCCAAAACAACGTTTTTTTGTCGGTTTCGGTCATCAGCATACGGAGCAAAGTGGTCTTGCCCACCTGACGCGGACCCGTCAGCACAATGGCTTTTCCCCTGAAAAGCCTAGGAAGAATGAGTTGTTTCAGACGACGTTCGAGCATGCTTTTATAGTTTGAATTGACTGCAAAAATACAATATTTTCACAATATAATAAAAAAAACTTATAAGAATTTTCCATTACGATAGAAAAATCTTACCTTTTATCATTCTAATAGTACTGCCTATAACCACCAGTTTTTATTGAAAACTGGTGGTCAAAGGCAACATTTTTGCGAAAAAGTGTTAAATCATCCTCACAAATGATGATTCTTTACGCAGAAAAATATCATTAATAAGGATTCGCGCGCGATGGCAAAGTCCGTATTTTTGCAAAATCAAATCAGATACTATGGCAACACTCGATAAGATTGAAATCGGTCAGTCGGCTCGCATCAAGGCAGTAAATGGTGAAGGACAACGCCGACAGCATTTTTTGGACATGGGCATCATTCCCGATGCCGTTGTCAAATTGGTGAAATATGCGCCTTTGGGCGACCCTATGGAGGTTAAAATACACGGCTATGCCCTCACTTTGCGCATCGCTGATGCCCAACTCATAGAAGTGGAACCGTGCGAAGAAGAGTTGGAAACCAACACTTTAGACCCAGACAAACTCTATGGCACCTCTCTCCCCGACCACAACGCCCACCCAGGTCTTGGCGAGGCGGGAATCTATCACGATAAAACCCACGAGACACCGCTGCCGAAAGGTTCCAAGCTCACCTTCGCCCTAGCTGGACAGCAGAATTGTGGCAAGACGACCCTTTTCAACCAATTGACAGGATCCAACCAACATGTGGGCAACTTCCCTGGCGTCACCGTCGACCGCAAAGATGGCACCATCAAAGGTCATCCCGAGACCTCCGTCACCGACCTGCCTGGTATTTACTCGCTGTCGCCTTACACCTCCGAAGAGATTGTCTCCCGCGACTTCATCATCAAAGAGAAGCCCAAGGCAATCATCAATATCGTGGATGCCAATAACATTGAGCGCAATCTCTTCCTGACCATGCAACTCATGGAGTTGGGGAAACCTATGGTATTGGCACTCAATATGATGGATGAAGTACATAACAATGGCGGCAGCATTCTCGTCAACGAGATGGAACGCATCCTCGGTCTGCCCGTAGTACCTATTTCGGCCTCCAAGAACGAAGGTGTTTCCGAACTCGTCGACCATGCCATTCATATCGCAAAATATCAGGAGGCCCCGGCACGGCAAGACTTTTGCGACAAGGACGACCACGGCGGCGCGGTGCATCGTTGTCTCCATAGTATCATGCACCTCATCGAAGATCATGCCCAACGCGCCGACATCCCCGTGCGTTTTGCAGCCTCCAAGCTCGTTGAGGGCGACCCCATCGTCATGGATGCCTTGCAACTCACCCAAAATGAAAAAGAAACCCTCGAGCATCTCATCGTGCAGATGGAAGAAGAACGTGGCCTCGACCGCGCTGCAGCCATGGCCGACATGCGCTTTGCGTTCATCAAAAAGCTATGCAACCAAACCGTGGTGAAGCCCAAGGAAAGCAAGGAATACCAACGTAGCCGCAAAATCGACACCATCCTTACGGGCAAATGGACGGCCATACCTATTTTTATCCTTGTCATGGTCGGTATCATCTATCTCTCCATCGACCTGCTTGGTGCGCCTTTGCAGGATGGCCTCGACCAAGGCATCTCATGGCTCGCTGACGTGTGCGGCAACGCCTTGGCTAATTGGAACGTAAGTCCTGCCGTACAATCACTCGTGGTTGATGGCATCTTCGGCGGCGTAGGCAGTGTGTTGAGCTTTGTGCCTATTATCATTTTGCTGTTTTTCTTCTTGAGCCTGTTGGAAGACAGCGGCTACATGGCACGTGTGGCCTTCGTCAGCGACAGTTTGTTGCGCAAGTTTGGTCTCACTGGACACAGTATCGTACCTTTGCTCATTGGTTTTGGTTGCTCGGTGCCTGCCGTGATGGCCACAAGAACGCTTCATTCCACTCACGACCGTTGGCGCACCGTTTTGCTCACGCCGTTTATGAGCTGCTCGGCTAAAATTCCGATTTACGGTTTCTTTACCGCCTTGTTTTTCCCGCATCATGGTGGTGTAGTGCTCATCTGCCTCTATTTGTTGGGTATCCTCGTTGGCATCGTTACCGCGGTGGTTACCAAACTGTTCAATAAGAATAAAGACGTGGCACCTTTCGTCATGGAGCTACCCAATTATCGTATGCCGAGCGCAAAAAACGTCGCCCACCTGTTGTGGGATAAGACCAAGGACTTCGTGCAACGCGCCTTCACGGTCATCTTTTTGGCCACTTTGGTCATCTGGTTCCTGCAGACCTTCGACTTCCACTTCACAATGGTTGAGAATGGAGAAGGCAGTATGTTGGCAAGTGTGGCAGGCTGGATTGCCCCGATTTTCAAGCCTTTAGGGCTCGGAAATTGGCAGATTGTCACTGCTCTCATCAGCGGGTTCATGGCCAAGGAGAGTGTTGTTGCCACCCTTGAGGTATTGAACGCCATGCCGTTGTTTACTACCGTCACAAGCATTTCCATGTTGGTGTTCTGTCTGCTTTACACGCCTTGTGTGGCTGCCGTGGCCGCCGTCCGCCGCGAATTGGGCACCAAGTGGATGCTGTTCATCATCGCCTTCCAGTGCGTTGTCGCTTGGATTTGCGCATGGTTTGCCTACCTCATCGCCAACGCCGTCATCGCATGAACCTTGCCACCGTCATAGTATTGCTCATCGTCCTTGGGATGGTCATATTAGCTGTCCATACGTTGTGTAGCGATAAGGGGTCATGCTCCTGTAGTGGCAATGGCAAGAAAGGCGAGAAGTACAGTGGCTGTGCGAAATGCAATGTAGATTGCCCGTTTAGGCGATAAGAGTAAAAAAGCCGACATTGCTGCCGGCTTTGATTTGATGATGATTCCCTATCCCCTCACTTCTTTTCTTTCGGCAACACCGAGAACTTGTAGATGCAGAGCTGGTGGTATTCTTCGCCCGCATTGAGGATGGGTTGAGGTGCCAAAGTTTCATGATTGATGGCATCGGGGAAATACTGTGTCTCAAGGGCAAGGCCTTCACGGTAGGCCAAAGGTTTGCCACACTTGCCGTTGCATTTGCCGTTGAAAAAGTTGCCGCTATAGAATTGCAATCCCACTTGGTCGCTCCACACCTCCATCACGCGCCCGCTCTTGGGTTCGGTCAAGGTAGCGTTCCAAGTGTAGGCCTTCGGGTCGCTCTTATCGATGATCCAGTTTTGGTCGTAGCCCTTGGCGTTCTTCAGTTGCTCATCGTCAGCGTTGATGCGCTCGCCGATGGTGTGCTTCTCGCGGAAATCGAAAGGTGTCTCTTTCACGCCACTAAACTTGCCTGTCGGAATCAGCTGTTCGTCGACGATGGTCAGGTAACGCGAGTTGATTTGCAGTTCATGGTCGAGGATAGTGCCGTTGCCCTCACCTTTCAGGTTGAAGAACGAGTGGTGCGAAAAGTTGCACAAGGTGGTTGAGTCGGTCGTGGCTGCATAGCGCACTTGCAACTGGTTGTCCTTTGTCAAGGTGTAGCTCATCGTCACATCAAGGTTGCCCGGAAAACCGTCAAGACCATCGGCGAACAAGGCATGCATTGTGATGACGCTGTCATTGTTTGAAACCACGTCCCACACCATCTTGTCGGCACCAACGAGGCCACCATGCAACGTATTATCGCCGTCGTTTTTAGGAAGCTGATACTCAACGCCGTTCAAAGTGAAACTGCCGTTGGAGATGCGGTTGGCGCAACGTCCGACGACGGCACCAAGGTAACGCTCACCTTCATTGTTCACATATTTGTCGATATGGTCGTAGCCAAGCACGATGTCCTCGTAGCTGCCACGGTTGTCAGGCATCCAAAGAGCCACCACGCGTCCACCGTAGTTGGTAACCTGCATAGTGAGAAAACCATTATGCATGGTATATAGGGAAACTGGCTTGCCGTTGATTTCGGTTTTGAAATTAGCGGCATCAATCAACTTGACCTCTTTCTTTTGGTTGCAACTAACTAATAGCAAGGCAATTACAAAAATAGAAAATGTTTTTTTCATCTTTTTTGATTTCATCTTCAAAAATTGGGGCTGCAAAGATATAAAATCAGTTTTAACCTTGCAAACCATTTTTTATTTTGTTCTGCAAACTCCTTGATAATCAACTTCCTTGTGTTTTCTCAAAAATTCTATCATCATTTCCTCGGAGGTCTTGAACAAGCTGAGACCTTCATCTTCGGCCTTCACGTCAACGGTGGAAGCCATGTAGCTCTTGAAGGCCACATAATAAGTTTTCTTGGTGGAGAATGGCACGCCTTCAGTCTTAATCCAGACACTGTTGCCGTCATCGCCAACGGTGTAGGTCATGCCCGAGACAAACGAATGATAACCACCGTTCTTACGGTAACTGTTAATGATGAAGTGTTTCACTTGTGCACCAGTCATCTGATACATAACGACTTCATTGTTGAATGGGTCGATACAATAGACATCCTTCACGGTGATGGAACCCTTATCGAGGTGGTTGATGCGGACGCCGCCCGTGTTTTGGAAAGCGAAGTCTGCACCACTGATTTCACGGATGGCGTCCGTCATCATGCAGCCTATCTCCTCAATATTCCCAAACTTCGTCTTGGCCACAGCGATGGCTTCATTCAAGGCTGGCGCATTGTTGTATTCATCCACCAGGGCCCTGATTTCAGGATTTTCACGCTTGAACTTATCAACATTCAAAACCGTGGTTTGTTTGTCAACCAGCTTGCTGTCTTTGAATTTCAATGTCACCAGCGTAGCATATTTAAGGTGTGAACCCGACTGCACAATCAAGACGCCATTGTGGATGAAAGGCCGTTCTATCAAGGTATGGGTATGTCCACCAAGGATAGCGTCAACCCACGGATTGGCCTGCGCCAATTCCACATCGTCCTCCATGCCGCAGTGCGATAACAGGATTATTGCATCCGATTGGTCTTTAAGGAATCGGTATTCTGGCAGGATATCATAATCATACTTGAAACTGACTTTGTTCAGATTGTTGGGATGTGCACCTGGAAGTCCGTCGTGACGCAGTTCAATCATTCCGACGACCGCCAGTTTAAGTCCTTGGTTTTCAATAATAACATAGGGCTTAATATCAAGCTTTACCGAATCGGGAATGAAAACATTGGCACAAAGGAAAGGGAAATGGGCTCGCGCTATGTCGTTCTGGAAGTTGACAATGTCGGCATCCCATTCGTGGTTGCCCACTGCCGACAGATTGAAGCCCGTGCGATTCATCAACTCGATCATGGGATAGTTTACAGGATGGTACATGTCGTTGACAGGGTTGCCTGTGCGATTGTCACCTGCTGAAAAAACGAGCAAATCGGGATAAATCCCGCGCAAACTATCAACCATGGCAGCAAATTTCGGAAACTGGTCGATGGCAGCGTGCATATCGTTGACGGTCAATATGTTGATTTCTGTTTCGCCAGCAACAGCAGTGGGCGTTTCAGTGGTTTCGGCTGATTCATTTTGATCTGGCCTCAAATAGATGAAAGCCACGACAGCCAACAGCGCGAGGAGCAATAATAATCTTTTCTTGTTCATATTTGAGTGTTTTTTATCTAATTTTTCAACATTTCTTGTAATTCCAACATCTCGTCGCGGAACTTCGCCGCCGCCATAAAGTCCATCTCCTTGACGGCCTTCTCCATGTTTTTCTTGGCTTGCGCGATGGCTTTCTTGAGTTGGTCAGGCGACATGTATCGCTTTTCGGTCTCGGCAGCCATAGTGGTCAATCGGTCGAGGTCTGAATATGCCACTGGGGTGTGTTGGTCGCCTTTCAGTGTGCCCAATGCGTTGTCGATGGATTTTACGATGGTCTTGGGAACGATGCCATGCGCCTCATTATAAGCCATTTGCTTGGCACGGCGACGGGCGGTCTCGTCAATGGTCTTACGCATTGAATCTGTTATGGTGGAAGCATACAGAATCACCTTGCTTTCGGCGTTTCTCGCGGCGCGTCCGGCGGTCTGCGTCAAAGAGCGTTCCGAACGGAGGAAACCTTCTTTGTCAGCATCCAAAATGGCCACCAAACTCACCTCTGGCAAATCCAAGCCCTCGCGCAAGAGATTCACGCCGACCAACACGTCGAAGTCACCCATGCGCAAACCTTGCAAAATCTCCACACGTTCCATCGTCTCCACATCGGAATGGATATATCTTGTCTTGATTTTCAACCCGTTAAGGTAAGTATTCAGCTCCTCGGCCATGCGTTTGGTCAAGGTCGTCACAAGGACACGCTGATTCTTCTCCACCACCTTGTGAATCTCGTCAATAAGGTCGTCGACTTGATTCAAACTCGGTCGAACCTCAATTACGGGGTCGAGCAGACCTGTGGGACGGATGAGTTGCTCCACATACACGCCCTCGCTTTGCTGCAACTCAAAGTCGGCTGGTGTTGCGCTGACATAGATGGTTTGTCCCGTAAGTGCTTCAAACTCATCGAACTGCAAGGGTCTATTATCTAATGCCGAAGGCAGACGGAAACCATACTCCACCAAAGTCTGCTTGCGTGAACGGTCGCCGCCATGCATTCCACGAATCTGCGGAATGGTGACGTGACTCTCGTCGATGACAGTAATGAAGTCGTCGGGGAAATAGTCCAAAAGGCAGAAAGGCCGTGTGCCTGGACTGCGTCCGTCGAAGTAACGCGAATAGTTCTCGATGCCTGAACAATAGCCCAATTCGCGCATCATCTCGATATCGAAATTCACTCGGTCTTCCAAACGCTTGGCTTCCAGGTTTTTGCCAATCTCTCGAAAATATGCAGCCTGTTTGAACATGTCGTCCTGAATCTCCACCACTGCTGAATTCAACTTACTTTGTGAGGTCACAAAAATGTTGGCGGGAAAGAGGGTCAGTTCCGAAAGTTCTTCCATCCTTCTGCCCGTCACGGGATTGAACATTTCGAGGCTGTCGATTTCGTCATCCCAAAACACAATCCGGTAGGCGTAGTCGGCGTAGGCAGGAAACACGTCCATCGTCTCCCCTTTCACTCTGAACTTGCCCTGCGTAAACTCAATCTCGTTGCGTACATACAAAGCCCCGACCAAAGCCTTGGCCACCTCGTCGCGGCTGGTTTTCATGCCACGTTCCAGATAAATCACGTTTTTGCCAAAGTCGTCAGGATTGCCGATGCCATAAAGACACGACACCGAGGAAACCACGATAATGTCGCGCCGTCCCGAAAGCAGAGCCGAAGTGGTGGCCAGCCGCATCTTGTCGATTTCCGCATTGATGGCCAAGTCCTTTTCGATATAAGTGTTGGTGGCTGGGATGAACGCCTCGGGCTGGTAGTAGTCGTAATAGGAAACGAAATACTCTACGGCGTTTTCGGGAAAGAACTGCTTGAACTCGCCGTATAGCTGTGCCGCTAAAGTCTTGTTATGGCTCAAAACCAAGGCAGGACGGTTCAGTTGGGCCAAAACATTGGCGATGGTGAACGTCTTACCTGAACCCGTCACGCCGAGCAAAGTCTGTGCATGGTCGCCGCGTTGCAGTCCATCGACGAGCTGTTTGATGGCTTCGGGCTGGTCGCCAGTGGGCTTGAAATCGGAGACTAGTTTGAAGTTCATAGTATCACTATCCTCATTGGGTCGGCAAAGATAATAAAAAATCCCCACCTGAAAGGTAGGGATTATAGATTTGTTATCGTAACAATAACGCGATTACTTCACCTTCTCGACGATGGCCTTGAAAGCCTCGGGGTTGTTGAGGGCGAGGTCGGCGAGAACCTTGCGGTTCATTTCGATGCCGGCCACGTTCAGCTTGTTAATGAACTGGCTGTAATTCATGCCGTATTCGCGCACGGCGGCGTTGATACGGACAATCCACAGGCTGCGGAATTCGCGCTTCTTGTTTCTCCTGTCGCGGTAAGCGTAGGTTTGACCCTTTTCGTAAGAGTTTTTCGCCACAGTCCAGAC
>JAEEGJ010019513.1_pt1 | contig 14917 bp, 10 predicted proteins | sample 8958761 | NCBI WGS metagenome assembly JAEEGJ01 (sample SAMN16246546, study PRJNA631951) | gut metagenome | biome: gut microbiome; feature: rumen; material: RS-attached | host: Bos | place: Iran: Karaj | collected 2018-10 | reverse complement strand
GTAGACTACTACACCAAAAGGTGTGTTACTTGTTAAGTTGATTGAACCGCCGTGTACCGAACGGTACGCACGGTGGTGTGAGAGGTCGGAATTTCTCAATTAAGAGAAATTCCTCCTACTCGATTTGCGCAAACCCTAAATGGCTTCCACAGAACATCCCCTGCCCCGCGAATGTTCTGTGGACGATATATGGGTAATCGGAGTATTGAAAAAAAGTAAAATTTTTATTAAAATTATATTATATTCCAACAAATTTCATATGAGGGTGGATACGATGAATTTCGAAAAGAGCTTCGAAAACTTTGTTCAGATTCTTTCTGAGGAGGAAGTTACTTCCGAAGTCACTCCCAGCGCGCTCGCGGATATTTCCAAAGAGTATATGCTGCGCTCAATAGTGGCAGTGGTATCATTTGCCAAAGGGTCTGATGAGGAAGGTGAGCCGGATACAGTTATATCACTGTTTGGACCGGTTCCTGAAGGGGAAGCCCCTGCTTACTATTTCAAAAATGAAATGGCAGGAAAAAGAATAGTTACATACAATATCTACTTGTCGGGGGACAAGCGATGGACAGAAGAGGAGTACAAGAGCTTTTCTGTCATCATTGACATATTATCTTTTCATTTGGAGCGCTATCTTTTAAACGGTATCGTCAAGGACAGTTCGTTCACTCAGTATCTGACGAGACTTCCAAATGCCGGTGGCTTTCTTGCCTTTGCGGGAAGGCTTTTTGAAGATGAGCGTATCATGGGCTACAATTCCTTTTACTTTAATCTTAAGAGCTTTGGTCTTATCAGTCGCCGCTACGGAATAGCGGAGGGAGATGAGATTATGAAGCGTTATGCCAAAAAGCTAAGAGAGTTCTGCGAGAAGGACGAGATAGTCGCTCACCTTGGCGGCGATAATTTTACTGCCCTCATCAAAAAAGAGAGAACCAATGATTTCCTGACTGTTCTTGAAGGAATTACGGTTTTTGGCATAAAGAACGGCAAGGAAGAGCCCGTGACAGTAGCTGCAGTAGCCGGAGTCTATTCTGTTGATGATTCACTTAAGGATCCGGGACAGCTGATTTCCAGAGCGGGTATGGCTTGTAGCTATGCTAAAAATGTAGCCAATAAGCCCTATGTCTTTGTAAATAAGGCTATGAGCACCAAGATATACAGACAGAAGCAGATTGAAGACAGATATGAAGAGGCCTTACAAAACGACGAATTCAGAATATATCTGCAACCCAAGGTTGATACTATAACAGGAGAGATAGTGGGAGCAGAGGCTCTTGCAAGATGGTTCTGCAATGGAATAGTTTTGTATCCTACAGAATTTGTGCCAATCTTGGAGCAGGAAGGACTTGTCGCAACACTTGATCTATATGTTCTAAAAAAGACCTGCGAATATATCAGAAACTGGCAGGAGAAGGGTATACCGATCGTGCCTGTATCCGTTAATTTTTCTAGACGCGATCTTGGTTACAAGCACCTGGCAAAAGAGATAGCGCAGATAATTGACAACTACGGTGTAGATAGGAAGTTTATCCAGATAGAAGTTACTGAGACTTCCAGTGAGGATGAAAGAGGCCTTATGACAGGCTTTCTTACTAAGCTCAAGGATATGAATATCAGCACTGCGATAGATGATTTTGGAACCGGCTTTTCATCTCTTTCTACACTTAGAGATTTCCCGGTTAAAGTCATTAAGATAGACAGATCTTTTATAAGTAGCGAGAACTTGAATAAGAATGATGAGATTGTTCTAAAGAATATCATTTCCATGGCAAGAGAATTAGGAATAGATGTTGTGACTGAAGGTGTCGAGAGGACAGAACAGACTAATTTCCTTAAGGATGTAGGCTGTCATGTAGTCCAGGGGTTCTTCTATGACAATCCCATGCCAATGGACGACTTTGAGAAAAGGCTTGAAAAGAAATATTATGAAAGCTGAATAGGAACTGTGGGATGCGCTAAGTAAAAGAAAATTCTATAGAATTCATAGACAAACAAATTCAAAGAGATGATTTCGGATTTTTTCTGAAGTCATCTCTTTTTATTGTGAAAATAGGCAGGAAAGACAGGCGCGAAATGCCTGCCTATATTTAATGAAATGCCTAATATAGGCAGGAAAAAAAGGCAAGAAAACCTGCCTATATTCAAGAAAAAGCCAAATATAGGTAGGAAAGAATGCAAGAAAAACCTACCTATATTCAAGAAAGCACCAAATATAGGTAGGAAGTACAGGCAAGAAAAACCTACCTATATTCAAGAAAAAGCCAAATATAGGTAGGAAAAAATGCAAGAAAAACCTACCTATATTCAAAAAAACACCCAATATAGGCAGGAAAAGCAGCCAAGAAAGACAGCCAAGAAAGGCAACCTGGAAAAAGCAGCCAGCTAAGAATGACAGGAAAACTTTCAAAACTACCACGGTTTGCAGAGCCATAACATAACAAATTTAAAAAATTAAAAAAGAGGGTTGACAGAATGAAAACATGAGTATAATATTACTTCGTCAGGCAAACTACGTCACACGTAGTAAATGTGACGTAGTAAATATGACGTAGTATATCAGACGTTGTAACCCACTCACGCAGCGTCTGATAACTACTTAAACTAAGAGGAAAGAGGCTTATAGAAGGAAAGAGCTTCTTGTGAATTGTGTTTTTTTAATGAGGTAATAAAGAATGAATAGAAGAGTTATAGCAATGCTGCTAGCAACAAGTATGATCACAGCGGAAGTTACCGGAAGCGGCACAAAACAGAATCATACATGACAGTATCAACGGTTGAAATGGATCAGTACATGCTTGCACAGGATCCGCATCCGCTTTCTTACCTTAGGGTAAATGTAACTGTGCAGCAGTTTGATGAATTTTATGAGATTTATGGAATCAAAGAGGGCGATAATATGTATCTTGCGCCTGAAGATAGAATTTTAGTCTGGTAATAAAAAAAGGAGTTTAGTTATGGAAAAGAAAATGAGTTGGGTTAAGTGTATTGCAGGAATATTGATCTCGTTTATATTTTATTTATTTGTAAGTGAAATTATACTTTCGCTTTTTTTACCCGTAGAGATACTTGGAAACTTGTATTTGGCGTATGGGATCAAATCATTTATCTGCGCGATATTTTTTATCTTTATAGTTATTGCATTTGGGCATAAAAACAGGATCGGTTTTACATTTAAGAGCTTTGGAAAAGGCTTTGTTGTAGGCGCGGCGATGACAGTTGTTTCAGTGGTTGCCTTTGTAGTCAGCCTTATATGGGGCTTTAGAGATTATGGTGGCCCGAGTATAGATACTACATCAATTATAACCTATGTTGTAGCACTGTTTCTCGGAGCAGGAATATGCGAGGAATTCCTTACAAGAGCTATCACGATGAACTTTTTGAGATCGGCTCTTGGCAATACCAAGAAGGGAACTATCCTTGCGATAATCCTATCATCACTGCCGTTTGGATTACTTCATCTTATCAATCTGGGAAACGGTGATGTAATAGGCACAATGGGACAGATTCTTTATGCGATCGGCTTCGGAATCCTTTTGGGAGCTATGTATGTTCGCAGCAAGAACATATGGGCCAATGTTGTCATCCACTTTATTTTTGATCTTGGCCTTCTTATGTACGGCGTTATCTTCAGAGGACAGGCTTTTACAATCGCAGAACTTTTGGGAAACTCATACGTTATACTTAAGTCATTCGGCCTTTTTGCGCTTACGACAATAGTCGGCTTTTATCTTTTAAGAAGCAGCAAATTGGATCCTATTATAGAAGGAGAGAACGCTTAATTAGAAAGAGAAATAACTATGAAGAACCTGGGGAAAAGAATTAAAGACAATTTATTAAACAACTTAAAGAACATGCGCTTATGGGAATTTGGAGCGATGCTATTGTTTATAGTCAACATGGCAGGTATATTTTACTTTAACCTATCAGACCTTAGACTATCGCTCGATCCGGACTTTGCAACAGTCGTTTATCACTTAAAAGAGATCGTGCATAAAGGCACGCTTATACTTCCGAATTGGGTCGCTACGACCAGTATGGAATTTGATTCAACGCTACTGTTTGCAATTCCTTTGTACGCGATCACGAACAATGCATTTTTGGCAGTTGGTCTCTCCGACCTTTTGATCGTGTTTATATATATAACCGTTATATGGAGCATCCTAAGGGTGCTCCGTGTACGGATAGGAATCAGGTTTTTGACACTTGCAGTTATCATAACGCCATATAACTATGACTGGCTTGATTATTTCAAAATGCTGTTTTTTGCACATGCCAATTACAGCATCAAGGCTCTTATTCCGATCATGCTGGTGCTTTGCCTTATGGCATTTGATGACAAATTTAAGAGTTCTTTTTCCAAATGGAAAAGATATGCTTTTTTGGGCACATACTTATTTTTATTGTTTGTTACAAGCGCTTCTACCGGTGCATACACATTTGTATGCGGCGTTATTCCGATTCTTTTTGTAAGACATTTATCTTTTGTAAAAAAAGGATTCGGGTTAAAAAAGGGGCTGTGGCCGGTAACACCGCTTAGCGCAGTAGTATCATTTGTCGGATTGTATATTCATAAAAAGATATATACAGGAAACTCGCCTGTCACGACGCTTGTAAAGCCCGAAGAATTTTTTGAAAATTTAAGAGAAGTATTTGTAGGCGTATTCCAATCCTTTGGAGTACTTATAAACGGTAATGAGCCTGCATTTTCCAAGCTCGGACTCTTTTACGGCCTTAAGATATTGTTTGTCATAGCATTGTTTATCGCGACGATGGTTGTTACGGTCAAATGGTTCAAGAATAAGAAGAACTACGACTATTACATACTCTTTTTTACGGTAATACTTTTTAATATGGCAGTTCTTATTGTCAGCGATATGAGAGGAAGCAATGATTTCATTCCGTACAGATATCTTTTTATCGGGCTGCCGCTACTTCTTGTGGGAGTCGGGATCATGCTTAACAGGTGCGTTTCAAGGTTTGGTGATAAGAAATTCGTGCCGGTGATGTCGGTTCTTTTGATCGCATTTGCTTATATTCTTGCGGGTAATTTCAAGGAAACCAGCGATAATATGCCGGAGAAAGACTATATCGTAGAGATGACCGAGTATTTCGATACACTTGATGTTGATACAGTATTTATCTTCGATGACAGAGATACCGCGGTCATGTGTAAGGCAGCGGATGACACCAGGAAATACGCCTGCTACGAAAGCGAAGACGAGAGCATATATCTTGAAAGAAATTATTATACCGAGGAAAAAGACTTTGATTATTACGGTGAAAAAAACGTGATAGCAATACCAAATTTTAACAAGCTGACAGATTATGTATCCGAGAATATCGCAAGAGGTTACAGATATGTCGGTGAAACGAGATGGCTTGCATGCTACGTTTCAGATACCAATTATTTTGAATAAATGATAGAAGGAGAGTAAAAGTGAAAAAGAAAACAATTTCTTTATTATTATCAACTTGTATTATGGCAATAGCTATAACCGGATGCAGTGCTAACGGTGAATTCGGACCGTCCGATGCAGATTCATCGGCTGGGGCAAGTGAGCAGAGCTCAGATACAGCTGCACAAGAAGCTTCAACTGCACAAGAAGGAACAGATGATGCCGGAAAGGGCACAGGAGGAACACCTTGGATAGATTCCGATATAAAAGAAAATGTGACAGCGGATACCAAGACAGATCCTAAGGATGATTTCTGCCTTTATGTAAACAAGGATTGGATCCTTGAAAATAACATTCCCGACGGCTATTCATCATGGAGCCACTACGCTGAGCGCAGCCTCGAAGTAAAGAAGCAGTGCATGGAGCTTTTAAAGGATGCGAGCTTAACGGGGCATGATGCAGAGCTGGTTCAGACATTCAATAAGCTTGTTCTTGACTGGGATAGCAGAAATAAGCTTGGCGTTTCTGAGCTTACAGATAAATACAACAAGATCGCAGAGGCTCAGAGTATCGATGATATCACAGGGCTTATTACAGACAAGGATAATGTCAATGAGTACTATGATTTTGTAAATTACTCGGCGTTTCCGGGGCTTAATGATTCAAAGAAATATATAGTATGGATTGAAAATCCCGGGGTGATCCTCAAAGATTCCGCTGAATACGCAAACAGGACCGAGCTTGGAGATATGTACTATGGCTATAATAAGGATCTTTTTACCTATATGGCACAGAAGTTCGGAATGACTGAAGACGCGGCAGGCAAGTGCTTTGATAAAGCAATAAACCTTGAGACCAAGCTTGCGACCAAGATATATACCTCAAACGATCAGTATTCCGCAGATTTTTATGAAAAGATCAATAATGAAATGTCTTTAAACGATGTTGTTTCCAAGATGAAGAATTTCCCGTTAAAAGATATTTTGACAAGCACGGGCTATGTATATGACGGAGCATATCTTAATACCAATCCTGATTATCTGGCGCTTCTTGATGAAGTTTACACACAGGAAAATGTAGAGGATATCAAGGCTCTTTTGACAGTGAAATTTGTTTTGAAATATTCAAACATAACAGATAAGGATACCTATGATAAGGTAAACGAGCTTAGGAATACGTATTTTGGAACAACCGGAGCATTAAGCGATGAGGAGATGGCTTATAAATTTGTAAAGGAAGAGCTTCCGGATTCAATGCAGATGGTTTACATCGATAAATACGGCTCTGAAGAAGAAAGACAGAAGATGACTGAGCTTTGTAAGGAAGTAATAGGTACCTACAGAGAACTGCTTTCTGAAAATGAGTGGGCTTCTGATGAGGTTAAGAATTATGCGATTGAGAAGCTTGATAAGATAACTATCAACTCAGCATATCCCGATAAATTCAATGATACAAACGGCATTAACATTGACGGATGCACTCTTATTGAGGCCGATGAGAGGATCACGCTTAACACGATTAATGAGAATAAGAAGCTTATGGGCACAAAAGTCGATAAAGAAAAATGGGCTCAGGATATGTCTGTAACTGATTGCAATGCTTTTTATAATCCTCTTGATAACAGTATCAACATGGTCATTGGAATGATGGGTGAACCCTTCTTTTCAAGTGATATGAGTACAGAGGAGCTCTATGCTTCAATCGGAGCTTTCTGGGTAGGACACGAGATCTCTCATGCCTTTGACAGAGACGGTTCTCAGTTCGATGCTGAAGGCAATCTGAAAGACTGGTGGACAGAGGAAGATAAAAAAGAATTCCAAAGCAGATTGGATAAGATGGATAGTTATCTTGATACTATTGTTGCATTTGGTGATAAACACTTTGTCGGATCAAACATTGACGGTGAGATGGCTGCGGATATAACAGGACTTCAGTGTGCTCTCAGAATGGCATCAAAGGTTGAAGGCTTTGATTATAAGAAATTCTTTACTAAATACGCTCAGATGAATGCAAACATTTCAACATACAGCTCGGAGCTTGACACGCTTACTCAGGATCCTCATCCGCTTGATTATTCAAGATGCAACATTCCCGTTCAGCAGTTTGAGGAGTTCTACGAAGCCTTTGATGTAAAAGAAGGCGACAACATGTACCTCGCGCCCGAAGACAGAATTACTGTTTGGTAAAAGAGATTTCGGATAATCCGGAAACATCATAGATACTACTTTTTTTTCGAATTTGCAATGACAACACATGCTGAGCCTGCTACAATGGTATAGTTAGAGGCTTATAAATGCTAAGGAGAGAGAAAAATGAAAAAACAAGTAGTATCTATGCTACTGGCAACATGTATGTTGGCAGTGGCTGTCGCGGGCTGCGGTGCTATCGGTGCACCCCAGGGAGCTACGACGGAAGCATCAGTTCAGGCTGATGCACAGAATGAGAGCTCAGCAGCATCTGAAGCAACATCTGCAGAAGAAGGTACAGTCGAAGCCGAAGTCGGTAAGGGCGCGGGCGGAACACCTTGGATGGATTCCTCTATCAAAGATAACTATACAGCCGATACCCCTACGGATCCTGCGGATGATTTCCATTTCTACGCCAATAAGGACTGGTTCGTCGAGACTGATATTCCCGACGGTTATGGTTCATGGGCTCATTATCATGAGCGAGGCCTTGAAGTTAAGAAGCAGTGCATTGAGCTTTTGAAAGACACGAGCATCAAAGGTCATGATGCAGAACTTGTCCGTAATCTGAATAGTCTTATTCTTGACTGGGACAGCAGAAATAAGCTTGGAATCAGTGAGATCAAGGGAGAATACGACAAGATTGCAGAAGCTGAGAGTATTGATGATATCACCAAGCTTCTCACTGACAAAGAAACAGTCTATGATTACTTTGAATTTATTAATTTCGGAGCTATGCTTGGACTTAACGATCCCGAGACATACTTAGCTTTGGTTGATACCCCGGCACTTACTCTCGGAGATTCCGCCGAATATTCTCAAAGAACAGAAAACGGCGAAAATGTGTATGGCTATAACAAGGATCTTTTTGCTTATATGGCTCAGAAGTATGGAATGAGCGAAGATGAGGCAAACAAGTGCTTTGAAAACGCCATAGACTTTGAGACCAAGCTTGCTTCCAAGATCTATACAACAAATGAGCAATACGCCGAGGACTTTTATGAAAAGGTTAATAACGAAATGACCTTTGATGAAGTCACATCATATTGCAAGAATTTCCCTCTTAAAGACATTCTCACGGCATTGGGATATAAATATGACGGTAAGTATCTTGTGACAACTCCCGACTATTTAACTCATCTTGATGAATTATATACGGATGAAAACCTCGAGGGCATCAAGTCTCTTTTGATCGTAGATGATATTTTGTCATACGCCATGGCACTCGACAAAGATACCTACGATAAGAGAAATGAGATTCGCAGTAAGTACTTTGGAACTTCAGGAGCCGTAAGCGATGAAGAAATGGCTTACAACAATGTACTTAGCTTGCTTCCCGATTCCATGCAGATCGTGTACATCGAGAAGTACGGTTCTGAAGAAGACAAAAAGAAAATGACGGAGCTCTGCCAGGAGGTCATCGACACCTACAGAGAGCTTCTTTCCGAGAACGACTGGGTATCCGAAGAAACCAAGAATTATGCTATCGAAAAGCTTGACAATATAACAATCCACTCTGCATATCCCGATAAATTCAACGATACGTCGGGAATAAACTTTGACGGATGCTCTTTTATCGGAGCGATCAAGGAGATCAATCTTAACAAGGTAAAAGAGAACATCAAGCTCCTCGGCACCAAAGTCGACAAGGAAAAATGGGCAGACGGATTCGCTGTAACTCAGTGTAACGCCTTCTACAATCCTCAGGACAACAGTATTAACATGATCATCGGAATGATGGGCGAGCCCTTCTTCTCAAGTGATATGAGCAAAGAGGAACTCTACGCTTCAATCGCCGGTTGCTGGGTAGGACATGAGGTTTCACACGCTTTTGACAGTAACGGAGCTCAGTTCGACAAAGACGGACAGTTAAGAGATTGGTGGAACAAGGATGATAAAGTAGAATTCCAAAGCCGCATTGAAAAGATGGACAATTACCTCAATTCTCTTGTTGCTTTCGGCGACAATCACGTTGTGGGAGGCAATATCGACACCGAGATGGTAGCCGATATGACCGGGCTTCAGTGCGCACTCAGAATGGCTTCCAAGGTTGATAACTTCGATTATAAGAAGTTCTTTATCACCTTCGCTCAGGTGAGAGCCGAGATCTCAACCTACAGCACAGAGCTTAACAGGCTTTTACAGGATCCTCATCCGCTTAACTACTTAAGAACCAACGTATCGGTTCAGCAGTTTGATGAGTTCTACGAAGCCTTTGATGTAAAAGAGGGCGACAACATGTACCTCGCACCCGAGGACAGACTTATCGTCTGGTAAAAAGAAATCAAATAACGAAATAGATGATGAAGACCTTGCAAACATGCAAATTTGCAGGGTCTTTTTCTTTTTGAAAAAATTTGGCTCAAATGAAAAACTGACTTCTAGGTGACTGTATAAAAATAAGCTATTTTGCGTTTTTTACGAATAAAAGCAGGAAATTATACTTTTGACGATACGAAAAAACGTGATAAAATCGTTATACAGAGATTGTTTGTTTGCATAGCAAACAAACGACTGGAAAAATTTGAGCAAAATTAAATTCCACCCGTTTGGTCCTTTTATTATGGATTTTTGGTGGTTATCTATCTGCTCTAATTATTTTATTTTACTAAGAGTTCCGGCTTTAGAAGGACATCGTCTGGGGAGACTTCAAATTGTCCTGTCAATGCCGGAATTCGTTTATCAATAAGTAGTTTCGCAAGTGCGAATGGGGTTGCACCATTTAAGCTATCGCGGGCCGTAGAGTTTATGTGACTTGCAAGTTTGTTGATATCAGCTTGAGTATAGCTCTGCATGCTTTTTCCTTTTGGAATCACATATCTTATAAACTCATGATTCTTTTCTAACTTTCCTTTTTGATTTGATGCATATGGATCGCAGTAGAAAACATAGCATCTATGGCGACCTTCAGAATCTTTTTCAATGTCCCAAGGATTTTTAAATTCAGCACCATTGTCAGTCAAGATTACTTCAAAGTATTTTCTGAAAAGACGAAGTGAAATAGTTTCAACCAGACTGTTAATGGCGTTAACAACGCATTCCTGAGAGCACCTAGGAAGTAGGATTATAAGCATAAAATTGCAGCTTCTGAATAGAAGAGTCATAAGACATTTTCCAGCTTCACGCGTTCCTTTTACTGTATCCATTTCAACAACTGATGCGTCAGGATGTTGTTCCATGTAGAATTCAAAATCCTTGTAAGTTCTTTTGTTTCTGTATCGTTGTTGAATGTCTCTAGATGGACTATTGGATGGACGGCGCTTCTTATATCTTACACGTCTGTGCAAATCAATATTTCTTGCTTCCAAAACTCGTTGATCCAGATAGTTATAGAGTGTTCTTCGACAAACAGGAATGTCATCGGCGTGAACTGCAAATATATGACTCAATGGTTGCCCTTTTTTTATTAAAGGAGAAATCATAGAATCGAGTTCTTCCAATTCTTGGCGAGTCATATTAATACCAACTCTCGAGTTAACTAAAGTCTCTTCATATTCTGCTTGTGCTTTATTGGCTCTGTACATGTGTTTTTTCAGATGACATGATTGCCTCATCTCACAAGCGTTACAAACATATGGAGGCTTAGTAGGTAGTGAGCAAGAAAAGAATGATTGATCTTTGCAGTTACGCAACTTGTATGAAGTACCGCAATGCTTGCAGTACCTATTGCAGACAATACTTCCACAGAGATGCTGTTTTTCACATTCTTGGAAATGTAAACAGCTATGGCAATTATGCGATGAAGGAGTTTCCTTTATAACTTCATAGTGAAGTCTTACTTCTTTTGATATAGTCGAAGGATCTTTCCCAAGTGCATTGCCAATATCTCTAAAAGTCGAACCACGGACTAATTCCTGTTCAATATATGTTCTGTCAGTAAGAGTAAGATGACGTTTCTTTTTCTTTTTATTAGCCATATTAAATTCTCCCTGGCAGACAGATAACCATCTTCATAATGACTAAAGGAAAAAGCTTGTGCAAGACTAAATTCCGGTTAGGGAGAAAAAACTAGCCTAAAACTGGAATTTAAAATTTCACTTTACAAATATGTGCAGGGCTACTTAAATATCGCGAAAAATAAACTGTCCTTTTTATGACCCACCTAAAATTATAAGCTTGTGTTGTAAGGTACCTAGATTGAAAAATTAAACCTGTACTTTGACAACTGAAAATCGCCAAAAAAGTCTAGTTTACGGTTGCAACAGCCTCTGCTATATTTCATTAGTCGATTATTATCTGCGGATAGGAGCAGATATGAATTATTACAGTAAAAGTGGTCAGATGGATCTGACCGATAGAATGGCTATTGAAACAGGATTGTGCAGAGGTGAATCCTTCAAGCGTATAGCAAGGACTATAGGAAGACATCCTTCAACGGTTGCGCATGAAGTCTTGGAAAACAGAACTCACATAAAGGCAACTTACTATGCTGGTAAGGATTGCAAGTATGTAAGGCAGTGTAAGGATACTAATCTTTGCGGTGTTTCTAAAGGTGCTTGTAACTATAAATGCAAGTTTTGCAGAGGGATTGATTGTATAAAGATATGTGAGAGGTATATATCAGTTGCTTGTCATAAACCGGATAAGCCTCCATATGTATGCAACACCTGCAAAAACAGGAAGCTGTGCATAAAAGATAAGTATATTTATTCGGCACCTTATGCTGATGCAGCTGTTAGCCGTAGACGCTCAGAGAGTCGTCAGGGAATACGACTAACGGAAGAACAGAAGGCTTTTGTAGATGAACTGGTAACAAGACTTGTAAAAAAGGGACAGCCATTAACACATATTTATGCTGAACATGAAGCAGAAATGCCCATGTCACTTAGAAGTCTGTATAACTATATAGATGCAGGGGAACTGACTATAAGGAACATAGATCTCCGCAGGAAAACAGGTTATAAGCAACGAAGGAAAAATGCAAAAGGTTATGCAAAAGGTTTTGCGGATCAGGCATATCGAGAAGGACGAACATACGAAGATTATGAATCCTTTATGCAATACTCCGGATTAAGTGTGGTAGAGATGGATACCGTTAAAGGTGTCAGGGAACGTGGAAAGAGGCTTTTGACCATGATCTTTCAGGATAATTCCATCATGCTTATGTTTCTTATGCCTGATGGAAAAGCAGAGTCTGTAAAGAGAGTGTTTGATTTCCTTGAAAGAGGACTTGGTCTTGAACGGTTTATGAGATTGTTTCCTGTGATACTTACAGATAACGGAAGTGAATTCAAGAGACCGGGAGATCTGGAATTAACAGAAGACCTCTTAAGAAGGACAGATGTATTTTATTGTGATCCGATGGCATCATGGCAGAAACCGCATATTGAGAAAAACCATGAGTTTATCCGGTATGTGATCCCAAGAGGGAAGAGCCTTAATCCGTATACGCAGGAAGATATGACATTGCTCATGAATCATATAAATAGTACACGAAGACCAGGATTAGGAAACAAATCCCCGTATGAATTGATAAACGAAGAAGATGAAGATATGTGGGCATTGTTTAATTTATTAAAAATGGACCTCATCCCGCCAGATGAAGTCCATTTGATGCCTGACCTGTTTACAATTAACAGGTAAAACCAGATTTTGAATGCAGATAGTAATCGACCTAATAGCTATGTAAAAGACGGGTCGTGTTTATTTCTGCATAAGAAGTACCGAGTCGTCTGTTTGCCGTGCTTATATAATTACATGCTGCATTCGGATGATGGAATTATAACACTTTTTTTAGTTGGGAACACCCTAAAAAAGCATGTTATTTGGCTCTAAAAATGACTTTATGTAATTAGGCGATATTTCAGTGGGGTTTTAGTTTTTCACTCAAGGGTGTTGTAAGGTAGATAACTACCTCGCGACACAAGCTTTTTTCATTGGGGAGAAAGAGCCCGTGTAGAGGGAAGTATTTTGGAGGTGTGATATGACAAGGGCACTTATGACTGCGGCTAGCTTATATAACGATCAGAGATTTTTATCAAAGAGTGAGCTTAGGATTTATAAGAACAAATTAAGAAGACAGAAGATAGTAAGAAGACAGCGTCTGGTACTGGGGCTTATCGCGGCGCTCGTGGTTTTTGCGATAATCTTTTTTGCAATGACGATAACACTTAATGCCAAGGTGGATAATAGCGATATTCTCTACAAATACTATAAACAAATCCCTGTTAGTGCAGGTGATTCGCTCTGGAGTATAGCGTCTGCCAACATCTCATATGAGAATTATGACAGTATAGATGACTATATCGCCGAAGTCTGCAGTATCAATCATATCGAGGAAGGCGGCATGGTTACTGCGGGAGAAGACATAATAATCCCTTACTACTCCAAAGAATTCAGATAAATTCGGGTAAAATTAATAAAAAATCTTGCAATTCACTCATGAATGTCTATCTTTTTGACGATAATAAGTATATAATTATGTTGTGGGAATTTCCCTATTTATGAGAGTATTGTGGAGGTGGGCTTATGAGAACAAAGTATATGATAGCTTTTCTGGCTGCTTGTCTTATGCTATGCTGCGTAGGATTTGCTTTTTGCGCCAGAAAGAAATGTCCGGATACGAAGTATGAAGAGCCGGGACTTGACCTTAAGCCTGTAATTTACTTATATCCCGAAGAAGACGGAACAGAGGTAGAGGTAAGTCTTAACTACGACGGTAATCTCAATGAACTTATTCCTGAGTTTAGTTCTGAGAATAAGTGGGAAGTGGTTGCCGACAAGGACGGTACGGTTACTTATGACGGACAGACTTACGATTATCTTTTCTGGGAAGGAGATCCCAATTACGAGTATGATTTCTTCTCGGGCTTCTGCGTTAAGGGCTGTGATACCGAGAGCTTCCTTAATGACAAGCTTCACGAGATGGGACTTAATGATGCTGAGACCGCTGAGTTCATAGAGTTCTGGCTTCCCAGAATGGAAGGCAATGAATATAACGTTATCAGTTTCCAGGGCGATACATACAAGAAGGGAGCAAAGCTTAGCATTTCTCCTCAGCCCGATAATCTTATCCGTGTATTCATGGCGTGGTATCCTTCCGATAAATATGTAAAGATCAATCCTCAGTCCATACAAGAGGGGCACAGAGATGGTTTTACCGTCGTAGAATGGGGCGGCAACAAAGTTAAATAATAATAATAGAATAAAACAATTAAAATAATATGAAAGCCGGACTTTTTGATATGTACCCATAATCCTGGACGCATATCATCAGTGATATGTACCCAGAATCCTGGACACATATTTATGAACTAGGCTGAACACATGGATGCTATCCTGTATTGTACAGGTGGCATCCATTTTGTTTTTGCCTGAATTCTTTTGTTATTGTAG
>JAEEGJ010019510.1_pt1 | contig 14919 bp, 9 predicted proteins | sample 8958761 | NCBI WGS metagenome assembly JAEEGJ01 (sample SAMN16246546, study PRJNA631951) | gut metagenome | biome: gut microbiome; feature: rumen; material: RS-attached | host: Bos | place: Iran: Karaj | collected 2018-10 | reverse complement strand
CATCTGGCTCGTCAGGTCGATCCGGTCGTTCACGATGATGACGGTCGGCTGGTGGAGCGCCGCCATCATGCGCATCTTTTGCGCGGCGAAAACCATCAGCAGTGACTTCCCCGAGCCCTGGAAATGCCAGACAAGGCCCTTCTTGATCTTGTTCTCGACGGTGCGTTCGATGATCATGGTCGCGCCTTCGTACTGCTGGTATCGGGCGACGACCTTGATCGTGCGGTTCTTCTTGTCGGTCGAGAAGACCGTGAAGTAGCGGAAGACGTCCAGCACGACCTCGGGCTTCAGCATCGAGGCGATCGACTTCGAGACCGCCTCGAAAGTGCCCTCGTCATGCGGGATTCCGGCGTACCAGGGACCCCAAACCGTCGCCGGGGCGCCCACCGCGCCATAGCGGTAGCTCCGTCCGTCGCAGGAGAAGTTGAAGGCGTTTGTGACGAACATCTGCGGTATCGACTTCTCGTAGTCGGAGATGTCCTTGACGCCGTCCATCCAGCTGATGCACGGCCTGAAGGGCGTCTTGATCTCGCCGATCACAAGTGGGATGCCGTTGACGCAGAGGACGATGTCGAGGCGCTTGCCGCCGGTGACCTGGGGATAGGTCCACTGGTTGGTCACCACGAAGTCGTTGTTGCCGATGTCGTCGTAGTCGAAGTACTTCACGCTCACCGCGCGGCCGTCCTTGCCGAAGGGGAAACTGTTCTCCTCGAAGACGAGCTTGCGGAAGCGCTCGTTCTGCGTCACGAGGTCGTGGGGGAGGACCGTGTTGATAAGGGAGCGCAGGCGGTAGACGACCGCATCGGCGTAATCGGGATTCTCCGCGATGCACGGGTTGAGGCGCTTGAGCGCCTCCTTGAACTGGCCTTCGAGCAGAACGCTTCGTTCCGGGCGCCCAAGGGTGGCGGATGGCAGGTATTGCCACCCGTTCGCCTCGCAAACCTCCACGACCATCTTCTCGATGTCGGCTTCACTTGCAGTGCTGCTCATCCGTCGCGCCTCCTGACAAATCAGCCATCATCTTCGCCTGCTCTTCTGCGTTGACCTGACGAATGGCCTCGCACAGCGTGAAAACCGTCGTCTTGCCCGCCTCACGCGGCCAATCCGTCGGATCTGCCGCCCCTAGCAAAGTCTTAGCCCGTTGAATCGCCGCAGAAATGCCCGCCTCATCGAAATCGGATCGCGCAAGCGATTTCTTGTACTCCGGCAAATGCGCGCACAACGCATCAAGACACGCCTTGGATGTCGTATGCTGTGTGCCGTCCTCGAAGTGCAACAGCAGCCAAAATTCAAACTTCGGGTTGGATAGCGAAAAACCTTTGCGCTGCCCAGGCGATTCTTTCGGATCCTGCGCCCACATCCTGCAGAGTTCCAGTTCTTCCTCCGGCCATTCATCCCGATCGACAACGATCCAGAGATAATCGCCGTCGCGCAACTGGTACCGCGGAATCGCCGCCTTCAGCGCCGAAAGGACCTTCTTGGGGCTGTTCCCCTTCCGGCTCGCCACGGGAACCACATGCACATACGCGGAATTAAACATCGAGAAATAATCGCACTCCGTACGCGTCCCCTCCACGCCAACCAGGAAGAGTCGCTTGTAGAACCGTTTGCCCGAAGATCGCGTAAACTGCATGTCGAGCCCCCCCTATCGAATGACAATTGAGGGCAGTCCGCCCATGCGACCCGTGAGATAGCTCTTCCTAAGATCCGTGTCTTTCCGTGCCTCGGAGAAATCGGAGACGGCGAATATCTTCGACACCTCGTCGCGACTGCGCTCTGCGAGCCACATCTCGTCGCGACGCAAAAGCGACTGGGACAAAAGCCCGATGTCATGCGTGGTCGCCAGAAGCTGACCGCGCGTGTCATTCGTGCACCCCTCCAGAAACGTCATGACGAGCCTGCGCGCGGCGTATGTATGGAGGCACCGGTCGATCTCGTCTATGACATAGACATGATCACGCGACTTGTTCTCCATGTCTACAAACGCCGGGAGCAGGTCGAGGATGCGCTTCGTGCCGTCCGATTCGTGATCGAGCTCGAACTCCTCCTCGTGCCCGTCATGGGAAACATGGCACGCGACAAGCTTCTCGGCCGAGACGACTCCGTCTTTGCGCGTCAGCAGATAAGGCCAGGTGCGGTCATCGCTTTCCACGCGCACGGTTAGCCCTTCCTTCAGATTGTCCGTGACCGCCTTCACGACCGCCGGCGGAATCGGCAAGGCATCCACGCTGACGGGCTTTCGGACAATGCGCTTGATGCCCGTGTCGAAATCGGACAGGATCGCATTCATCCGCGCAAAATATGGCGCAGACTCATCGGCATAGCGCTCCTTCGGTGCATAGTGCGCATTGGGCGAAATCAGGCAAAGCGTCTTGTCAAACCAGTCATAGACCGGCTTGAATGCTGCGACATTCTGTGTCGAGGCAGTCATCAGAAACAGCTGATTCCCGCGCGTGGACCTGGCAATGAGCTCAAGCAGCGCTTTTTCCTCCTCGTGTGCCGCACCATACTCGTACATGTAGCCGCCGGACGCCACATCATAGGTCCGCTCGAAACGCACGTCATCGGCAGGTGCTGTCTCCCGGAACAACTTTTCGTGCATCACGCGAATTCCGTCCAAGGAAAACTCGTAGGCATAGACATCATCGCCGATCAGCAACCGAAACGCCATTGTTGTTGGCTTCTTCCGGCTGTCGGCATCCAGCAGATACGGCTCAACGGGGATACGCGCATCTGGCGAGAGGAAATATCCTCGCGACACCATGAACTTGGCAAAGTCAAGCGCACGGAAGAAGTTTGTCTTCCCGCTGGCATTTCCCCCGAAAAGCATGGCAATTGGCAGGAAACGCGCCTGCAAACGCTTCACTTTCGTCACGCGCTCACCATGATGCTGCTCACGGGTCGCAACAAACGTAATCTCGCATTTGTCGCGATAAGACATCCAATTTTCTGTTGAAAAGCTAATTATCATCCTTATCCCTCCAACTTTTCAGGACGATATTGTATCAAATTCAGCGTCCATAGTCAAACGGAAGACGCAAACATTTCGCATCTTTAATATCGCACCCCCTTGTTGCGCGCCTCTCCCATCACCCAGCGACCTCCTTCCCCGCCGCCTTACTTACCCCGCAGTCTGCCGCCAGCCATTTCAACATCTCCTCCTCAAGCCGCACAAGGGGCACAAGGCAAAACGGGCGAAACCACTGGGTGGGAATCTTCTCGTCAATGCAGCAAGTGATAAATCGACTCTTCTGGTCGCGGCTAAACAATTTGGCCCGATCAACCCACTTGTCGATCCCCAAAGTCCCCGTCTTCGTTTCGAAAACATAGAATCGATCATCCACGCGCGCCACCACATCGAGCTGCATGTCTGGCGAAACCTTCTCCGACGCCAATCGCACAAGCTTGACGTCGTAGAAGATGTCATAGGATAGCTTGTGCTCTTTCGCAAATGCCTGAAGCGTGCTTTCGATAATCGCGCGGTTGACAATCTCGGCCCAACCGCCATTCCAGAATTGGATTGCTTGGTTCTTTCTGCCTCGCTTGATTTTAAGTTTGGTTCGCGAACGTTCCACCGAGATCCAGCCAAAGCCCTTAAACGCCTCGCAAAGCTGAATCAGCGTCGACTTCTCCTCCGGACCGAAATCGCCAAAATCAACCACGGATTCTCGATTGACTTTCTTCGCCATGTCCTTGAATATCGGAACCGCCCGATCCTTGATCCGGAACATGAGCTTCGCGGCGCTCGCCTCCTGCGACGGCTTCTCCTTGCTCTTGTAATCAAGGATGCGAAAGCCCAGCCCTCCCACGTACTTCGCCAGCAACCGCGTCTTCCGCGCCTTGAAGAACGGGTCCGCATCCAGTATCTGCGCGTCACGTGCGACTACGCGCGCGTCGATTTGCTCTTGCAGCACATCGCGCGCGAAGGCCAGTTTTTCGATGTCTGCCGCTGTTGTGATTGCCATGATTACACACTTTCCTTAAACACCTACCTGTCCTCCGTAGCCTTGGCGAAGGAGGAGTTCATCAGCGCCTTTTGCGCGGCGGTGAGCGCGGCGAGCGATTCCTCCAGCGACGCCTTCGCCTTCTCCTGCTGCGCAATGAACGCGGCAAACTCACGCTGCAGGGCGAGAGGAGGAAGGGGAATCTTGATCAATGCCAGAACCTCTTGGCTAATCTTGAATGTTCCATTCGTTGTTTTCGCATTACGTTCTATCTGCTCACGCGTCTCAGGCATCTCCCACGCACATGCCAAATAGGGCAAAAGTATTTTCCGTGAATCTACTCTCGCAGCAATGACCGTATCCGGAAAAACAAGATCCGGTCGATCAGCTAGTGGGAAAACGCCCTTGCCAACCAGATGCTTATTACCGTTTCCTCTGCAAATGTAAAAATCCTTACACGATACGCGCTTATCATCAGGCGGAAGATCATCAAATGTTGCATCTTTCATTGCAAGTGGATCAAAACTTCCCTGCGTAATAGCCGACAATGTCAAAACATTAGCCTTGTGAGAACCTTTCCGCGAAGGCGACATGCCATTTCTTAAATCTGTCGTCCAATCAGATAATGCAACTCGTGGAATCGTATCTTTTCCAAACATCTCCACAAAGCGGGCTTGGGCGAGGGCGTCGGTTTGGGCGAGGAGGGATTTGTAGGCGCGCTTCACGCGCTCCATCGCCCACAACGTCTCCGCCAGCTTCTTCTGCTCGGCGAGCGGCGGGAGGGAGAACTCAAAATTCAACATCGCCTTAGGCGAGAGTCGTTTTGACATCGTACCATCAGCATGCTGATCAGCAAAATCCCAAAACGAATTCGTATTCAGGACAAAAGGCAACAACGCTACAACCGATTTGTCTTTCGCACGTAGCACTATAGAGTCACCGGATGTAACACCTCCAAACTTCGCTACAGACGCACGTTTTAAGTAGACATTTCGCCGAGCAACAAGCACATCGCCGGATTCAAACTCCTTGACCGACGATTCCAACATATCGGTTTTCCCCCAGCGATAAATCTCCACCTCGCCAGTGTCATAATGTTCAAGGCCGCCAATACTATCATAACCACGAATGGCATTACCCGTCACATGCTTCGACACAACATCAACGCAATCGGCGAGTTTCATTCGTACCTCCCCCCTTCAATCATTTGACAAACGCCTGAATACAACTCGCACGTGGTAATTTTGGTCTGCACCCAGTCGGCAATCAAATCATCAAAGTCGCCATCTTCAACTTCCGGCAATCCGGTCCGCACATAACGCTGAACACTCAATTTACTATCAGCCACCTGAATCTCAGATATCGTTTTGACCACCGAAAAACCATCAACGTCGGCAAAATCACGATAGGCTCTTGTAATCTTGTCTATGTGCCCCAATTCTAGATAACTTTCAGTGTTCTTCCGCGTCACTTCTTTGCGGGCGTCAATGAAGAGAACTTTCCCGCGGCGATTTGCGGGTTTGTTCGTGCGACAGACGACAATCGTCGCCTCCATCGGCGAATTGTAGAAAAGGTTCTTCCCTATTCCAATGACACATTCGACAAGGTCGCTTTCCACAAGCTTCTTTCGCATGTCGTCCTCTTCACCACGGAACAAAATCCCGTGCGGGAAGAGAATTGCGCAGCGGCCAGTCTTGGGGTCAAGGGATTTGAGAATGTGCTGGAAGAACGCATAGTCGGCGCGGCCCTGCGGCGGCGTACCGAGAAAGTTGCGGCCCCACTTGTCGTCCTCGAAGGCCGTGCGATCCCACTGCGAAATCGAATAGGGCGGATTGGCGAGCACCATGTCGAAGGTTTGCAGCTTGCCGCCCTTCACGAACGCGGGATACTTGAGCGTGTCGGCGTTGACGATGTGGAAGTCGGCGATGCCGTGGAGGAAGAGGTTCATGCGGGCGATGGACGAGGTGATCGCGTTGATCTCCTGTCCGTAGATGCGCACGTTGCGGTATTCCTCGCCGCGGTCCTGCAGCCATTTGACCGCCGAGATGAGCATGCCCCCCGAGCCGCAGGTCGGGTCGTAGATGGACTCCATCGGCCTGGGGCGCAGCATCTCCGTCATGAGCGCCACCACCGTGCGGTTCGTGTAGAACTCCTGCGCCGTGTGGCCCGAGTCGTCCGCGAACTGCTTGATGAGATATTCGTAGCCTCTGCCGAGCTCGTCCTCGGGACAGCGCGCCAGGGAGAGCGTCTGTGAGGAGAAATGCTCGATGAGGTCCTTGAGCAGGCGGTCCGGAAGGCGTTTCTTGTTCGTCCACGCGGCGTCGCCGAAGATGCCCGTCAGCTGGTCGGGGTTTTCGTTCTCGATGGCCCTGAAGGCCCGGACAAGCGCCTCGCCCACGTCCTCGCTCACCTCGCGCACGTCGCGCCAGTGCGAACCCGCGGGGATTTTGAAGAGGTAGTCGTCGGCGTAGAGCGCGGCGTCCACGCCGTACTTGGCCTCGTCGGCGGCCTTCTTCTCGTCGAAGACGTCGCAGAGGCGCTTGAAGAAGAGCAGCGGGAAGATGTACTGCTTGTAGCTGCCGGCGTCGATGTTCGTGCGGAGGAGCTTCGCCGAGTCCCAGAGATATTTCTCGAGGACGTCCTGGGGGATGCGTTCAGCCATGGACGTATCCCCCTTTTTTGAGTAGTTCCATGAGCGCCTCTTCGCTCGCCTCGACCTCTTTGAGGGCGGCGTTGAAATCCCTGCGGACCTGTTTCGGGTCGATCGCCTCGGCCTCGGTTTTCTCGACGTAGGTGTTGACGGCGAGCGTGTAGTCATTCTTCGCGAGGTCGTCCAGCGTGACGATCTTGACGAAGTCCCTGACGTCCCTGTAGTCCTGCCAGAGCTTGTAGACGCGGGCGATGTCGTCTTCGCCCATCTCGTTCTGCGCGCGCTTGGCGGTGTAGATCTTCGTCGCGTCGATGAGGCAGACCTTGCCGCGGTGCGCAGGGGGCTTGCGGTTGCTGAAGTAGAGGATGCAGGCCGAGACGCCGGCGCCGTAGAATATCCCGCCGACGAGGTTGACGACGCACTCGAGCGTGTCCGACTCGATCATCTTGCGGCGCATCTCGCCTTCCTTCCCGCCGTGGAAGAGGACGCCCTGGGGCATGACGACCGCGCAGCGGCCCGTGCCGGGCTTCATCGAGACGGCCATGTGCTGCAGCCAGGCGTAGTCGGCGTTTGAATCGGGCGGGGCGCCCCAGATGCAGCGCCCATACGGATCGTCCTCGAAGACCGTCGCCCCCCAGTCATGGAGGCCGAAGGGGGGATTCGCGAGGACGCAGTCGAATTTACTGAGCGTGCCGCCGGACTTGAACTGGGGATTGAGCAGCGTGTCGCCCTGTCGGATCGCGAACTCCTGCGCCCCGTGGAGGAAGAGGTTCATGCGGGCGATGGCGGACGTCGAGAGGTTCTTCTCCTGCCCGAAGATGCGTCCGTAAACCTCTTCGCGGCCGCCAATCTGGCGGATCGCCTCGATCAGCATGCCGCCGGTGCCGCACGCGGGGTCATAGACGGTTTCGCCGCTCTTCGGCGCGAGCAGCTGGACCATCAGCTTGACGATCGTGCGGGGCGTGTAGAACTCGCCGGCGTTCTTCTTCTGGATGTCGGCGAACTTCTTGAGCAGGTATTCGTAGGCGTCGCCCATGATGTCGGCGGAATAGTCGGCGTTGCCGACGCGCACCGACGACATGTGCTCGATGAGGTCGCGCAGGACCTCGTCGGAGAGCTTGCGCTTGTCGGTCCAGTTCGCGTCGTCGAATGACGAGAAGAGCCCGTTCAGGGACTCGTTGTTGACCGTCTCCAGCTCCATCATCGCGTCGACGATTCCCTTGCCGAGATCCTCGCTTCGGCCGCGGATGTCGCTCCAGTGGCATCCGGGAGGCATCTTGAACGGGTGGAGCTCCTCCTCGGAATAGAGCGAGACGTCGTCGCCGTACTTCGCCTTCGCGGCGGCGGTCTCCTCGTCATAGCAGTCGCTGATGCGCTTGAGGAAGAGGATCGGGATCACATAGGACTTGAACTCGTCCTGGTTGATGGGGCCGCGGAGGATGTTGCAGGCCAGGAAAAGATGGTTGAAGAGCTGGGTGGCCCTGAGTTTGCGCTGCTCCTCGGCGGAAACCGCCCTATTACTGAATAAGTCCATTTCTAAGTATTGTATCAAAATGTCATTTTGGATGAGACAAAATTTTGACGCACGCGCAAATCGAATATCTTTCGTCTTGATTGGCAGGTTTCGGTTATAATATTTCCATGAACTTGAACAGAACAACATTCAGGCTGGCACTTGCCGGCATTCTTTCCGTCCTCTTTCTCGCATGCGATGCGGACGCATGGATGGACCAATGGGCTCCCGAATTCACGGCCACCCAGGTGGAAGTCGAGGAACTGTCTGACGCAAGCGTCAGCAATTATGTGTTCACCGTCAAGGATGACTGGACATATCCGTGGCAATACTGCGATGGATACGTCCTCGACCTCAATGACGACGGCATAGACGATCAAGTCTACATTATTCCGTGGATGGGGAACGGATTGAATGCGTCAGGGTACGATGTGCATTTCATCGTCTCCAATGGCTCAAAAGGCTGGCGGAAGACCTCCATTCAAGGGTATGGGGTCAACAAACGCGACTTCGTGAAAGTCGAGGGCAAGACGTATTTCCGCCATTCGGCCTTCTTCACTGAATTTGCGAAGAGCAAGCACAACCATTGGGTCTTCCAGGTCTTTTCCTTCGACAAGAAGGGCGTCATGAGATGCGGCAACAAGGATTTCGGCAAACTGTTCCCGGCAGTGACGATCTACTACATAAATCCAAGATTCTGGCAGATTGAACTCACCAGAAGAGACTTGAAGAAGATCGCCGCCGAAACGCAACCGACTTCGCTGTAGGCGGGAGCGCCCAATTTGTGATACAATATTTAAGTACGTTGCCTGAACGGAGGAGGTCGCTCCCGCTCCGCGCAAGTGGGGTGGGGGAGGAAAGTCCGGACTCCGCAGGGCGGGACGTCCCGCTGTCAAGGCTGGAACGGCGCTGCCATACCGGCGCCGATGGAAAGTGCCACAGAAACAAACCGCCTCCCCTGGCGAAAGCCTCGGGCGGCAAGGGTGAAAAGGCGGTGTAAGAGACCACCGGTCCGACAGTAATGCCGGGCGCAAGGCAAACCCCGTCCGGAGCAAGATCGAATAGGGGGGCGATGGCGCTGCCCGCGCCGCTGCCGCAAGGCATAAGTCCCCGGGTTGATCGCGTCAGATAAATGACCTCGGCCGCGCAAGCGGCCAACAGAATCTGGCTTACGTCAGTTCGGGCAATGTGCGTGTGACTAGTTCCTGGTTCCTGGTTCTTGGTTCCTGGTTCTTGGTTCCTAGTTCTAGTTGCTAGTTCTAGTTCGAGTGGGTGGTTCGAGAGATGGATAGATTTGCAAAGGTGGCTTTGGGAGCGGCGCTAGTGATTTCCGCGGCGTCGGTCGTGTTCGTTTTGTCGCAACTGCGGGCCGCCAACGATATTCCCGCTCCGGCTTCGCTTGGCGATTCCAACGCCGTAACCAACGGGGTGGGGGAGGTACGGCCGGGTCCCCTTTTCCGTGAAACCTTCGCCACGGTCTTCGCGCCGGATCCGGCTTCAAAGGCCGTGCCAAAGCCCAAGCCCGCAAATGGTGTCGCCGAGAAGTTCAGGCTCGTGACCGTGAGCCTCTCGACCGATCAGAATCTCTCGATGGCCTTCATTGAGAACAAAAGCGCCAAGACACAGAAGTGCTACCATCCGGGCGACGACCTGGAAGAGGGCTACACGGTCTCGGAAATCACGGACAAAGGAGCCGTGATCAATACGCCGGACGGGCCGTTCCTGCTGACATTTGGAACAGCGTTTCTTATTGGTGGGGCGAATTCTACGGCAAACAATGCCGACGGGGCGGGGGATACAAGTACCCTACTCCACAAGTTTGGCGGACGCCGTTCCGGGACAAACGAATGGCATTTCAGCCGTTCCGCCGTCATGGACTACTACGAAGAGTTGAAATCCCGTCCCGAGCGGCTCGTCACGGTCTTCGACACGATGGCGCCGGTTTACGGCGAAAACGACCGGATCGAGGGCTACAAGGTCGACATCAAGGGCGAAGCCGAGTTCTTCAAGGCGATTGGCTTCAACCAGGGCGACATCGTCCGTGAGGTCAACGGGATTCCCATGCACAACCGTCATGCCGCCGAACGACTCATCCGCCGCTACGCAGACGACGACTTGGATTTCATCGTCATCAAGATGGAACGCGACGGCAAGCAGATCCAGCAGGTGTACCATAGCTTCAAGTGATTAGTGTGTTAGTGCGTTAGTGGTTAGTGTGTTAGCGGTTAGTCATTAGCGGTTAGTCTTTAGTATGTTAGTGTTCAGTGCGTTAGTGGTTGGTTTTGGTTTTGGGGCGGGGTTTCTTGCGTGTCGCATAATGCGGGTTATGTTGCGTTGAAGGCGGGGTGTGGAGCAGGGGGACTTAGTTACGCAGCCGTGCAAGTTATCAACTCCGAAGGCTGTCAAAACTGGCTTCGCTACCGCTTCGCCTATGCTTCGCGCAACACAGCCACACTACTACCATTGAAACTTAGTTTTGGGGTTGAGGGTTCCCCAATGATTAAACGGTCATGAGCGACCAGTCGATGACGGTTAGAGTGCGCGGAGGGCAAGCCGGAGCGGTAGCGGAGGCTCTTTGGCAACCGTCGGAGTTCTTCTTTTCGTGAAAAAGGATTTGACGGACGGGGGCACACTTTGCTAATCTACTTATACCTAGTTTTAGGGCGCGTAGCTCAGTTGGTTAGAGCATTACCTTCACACGGTAGGGGTCACTGGTTCGAGTCCAGTCGCGCCCACCATTCTTTTTGAGGTTTGCAAACTAAACGCACTCTGGCCAATGCCAGCGTGCGTTTACTGATTTTATCATATCTTTTCTTTTGCTTGCGCGGTGCGCGCTAGCTTTGCTATAATTGCGCATAGTATTTAAGTTACCTTGGAGATGCCCATGAAACTGATTCCTGTTGCCACATTGACTGCATTGACCATTGCCCTACCCGCTTTGGCGACCTCTTACTTCGCATCGCCAAATGGCGGAGGTGACGGCTTGAGCGCAGCCTCGCCGACAACGCTCTCAAGTGCCGTTAGTTCGGCGCAGAACGCGGGCGACGAGGTCGTCCTCGCGGACGGCGAATACCCGCTCACGGCCCAGATCACGATCAACCGCGACATCACCGTGCGCGGGACGACACGCGACGGGACCATCGTCAAACGCTCCAGCGGCAGCATCCGCCTTTTCGAACTCAACTCCGCCGGAGCGGTCCTCTCGACGATGACCGTGTCTGGCGGCTATGATGTGAACGGCGCGAACGTCCTTATCAACACAGGAGGCGGCACGGTGACGAACTGCGTCCTCCGCAACGGATACCGTTCAGGCAATGGAACCGGCGGTGCGGCGGCCTGCCTCATGGGCGGCCTACTGACCGACTGCCTCATCACGAACAACCTTGCCTCCATCAACGCCAACGATCACTCGGGCGCTGCCGTCTGGTTCAAGGGATGCACTGGCGCAACGATGCGCCGCTGCATCCTCGCGAACAATGAAAGCCGCTGTCAGAAGAATTGTTTCGTCGGCGCGGCGGCGACAGCCATCTACAACGACGCTAACAGTGTCGTCATTGACTCCTGCACGTTCGCAAACAACAAAGGGAATAAGTCCGGTGGCATATTTGCCGCCGCACCGAAAACCACGCCAATCGTAACAAACTGTCTCTTCACGGGCAATGTCGCCGTGCGTTCATCGGTAGGGAACCGCGACTATACAGGGTCTTTCAAGGCGGTCTCCTACTGCGCGTTCGACGCCGACGCCACGAAGACCGGCACCGCACACGGCGTCAAGGGCCACAACGCCATCGACCCCGCCACCTTCGCCCCGCGTTTCGACTCCGTGGCGATTGGCGCGCGGGCCGACGGCGGCGACATCGGCGCCGTCCAGCACATTCCCTCCCCCAACCTTGTCGCCTACGCCGAGGTTCCACAAGTACGCCACGCAGCTCCCTTCGCGGCGACCTTCATGGCCTACGCCAACCAGGCCGGGGCCTCTTTTGCCTGGAACTTCGGCGACGGCGCGACTGACACGACCGCCACAGGCGAGGCGACGCACACTTACGCGACGCCCGGGACCTATTCGCCGACGCTGACAGTTTCCGCAGGCGGCGAGAGCGTGGCGGTTCCGCTTCCGGCGATCACCGTCTGTCCGGCCACCTTTGCCGTCTCAAACGAAACGGAGCTCAAAAACGCCCTTGCCTCCGCCGGCGACGGCTCAATCATCACCGTCGCCACGGGCACCTACACCTTCTCCAGCGGCACCACGCGCGACGACTTCAGCAATACGGCAAGCGCCCTGTTCGTCACCAACGGCGTCACGCTCGTCAGCGCCACAGGCAAACCGGAAGACGTGATCTTCACCGTCTCCGGCAACACATTCGCCAACTTGACCAGCAGCAGCCGGAAGAAACTCCGCCTCATTACCGTGAACCACCCCGACGCCGTCATCGCCGGCATTTCCTTCCGCTTTGGCGCCATCGATGGCGTTTACCATTTCGGTGGAGGCGTTTTCGTGGACTACGACGGCGGTCTCGTCTCGAACTGCGTCTTCACCGGCTGCTCCTCCTTCAACAATGCCGGCGGCGGCGCGGCTCTCGGCCTCTACGGCAGCGGATTGGCCGTCAACTGCGTCCTCACCAACAACTACAGCAAGATCAACTCCAACGACAACCACGGCGGCACCTTGCTGATGTACGGAGACGCCATTGCGCGCGGATGCCTCATCGCGCACAACGACGCCAAGGCCGACGCCGCCAAGACCACCTACAACGTCGGCGGCGTCGCCCTCTGCGGTTCCTCCGTTCTTGAAAGCTGCACCGTTGCCGGCAACACGTCCTTCGGCTGCGGCGGCGTGAGGCAATACTCCGACAGCGCCACGGTGCGCAACTGCCAGATCCAGGGCAACTCCTCCTCCGGCTACGCGGCGGACAGCGTCCACCAGCAATACTATACCGCCAAAGCCTCTCTTTTCATCAACTGCGCCTCGACCGTCGCGATTTCCGGCGGCACGGCCTGCCAGACCGGCGCCATGCCCGTCGCGGACGCCGAAAACGGCGACTGGCGTCCGGCATACGGTTCTGAAGCCATCGGCAACGGCCTTGTCCAGCCGTGGATGGCGGGCGCCGCCGACCTTGACGGACACCCGCGCCTTGGCGACGGAGGAAGCGTTGACATCGGCGCCTACCAGTACCAGGCGAAGGCCGTGAACGGCAGTCTCACGCTTTCGGGCAGCTCCGGCGCCATCCCCTACCCCGTCGCCTTCTCGGCGAGCGCCAACAGCGATCTCGGCGCCATCACGGCCTACGTCTGGGACTTCGGCGATGGCTCGGCGACCGTCACGACCACCGTCCCAGAAACCACCCACACCTACACGGCGATCGGCACCTACACCCCCTCTCTCTCCGTCGTCATCGGCGGCACATCCTACCCCATCGAATCCGTCGCGACCATCGAGGCCGGCCCCGACCTCATCTATGTCGTCAACGCTGTGAACAACCCCGTTGCGGCCTATCCCTACCGCACATGGGAGACGGCCACGACCAACCTCGCCACGGCCATCTCCGCCGCAGTCGATGGCACCGTCATCGCCCTCTCGCGCGGCGTCCACACCAACCGCTTCACCGCGACCATCGACAAGGGGATCACCATCCGCTCCGAGACCGGCAACCCCGCCGACACAACGGTACTACGCATCTGGACCAAGGACACTTGCCGGACCTTCGACGTGAACCACGCGGCCGCCCTTGTCCACGGCATCACCATCTCCGGCGGCCGCATTCATGACAACTCCACCACCTACGGCGCCGGTCTCCTCATCCGCGGCTACGGCGGCACGGTTTCGAACTGCGTTTTCACGGGGAACCAAATCACCGGAAACCAGCAGAACGCCTCGGCCGGCGCAGCGGCGGCGCTTCTGGGCGGCCTCGTCACGCACTGCGTCATGACCAACAACATGGCCAAGCTCTCCTCGAACGACAACGGAACCGGCGGCGGCATCCTGCGCGTCTTCGCCTCCGCCCGCGCCGCCTTCTGCCTCATCGCGAACAACCGCGTGGACGACTCCGGCCTGGGAAACAGCTACCTCAACAGCGTCAGCTGCGCAGTCCGTCTCTCCGAAGGCACTGTGGAAAGCTGCACGATTGCGTCGAACGACGTCTCCCGCGGCTGGGCGCTCGCCACGACCGACAAGGACAAGGGCACAATCCGCAACTGCCTCGTCGCCGGAAACTACTCTTCGAGCGCGACGGCGCTGAACCGCGTTTTCCAAGGCAATGTCTATTCCCGACTCGACCACTGCTGCGGCGATGTCGCATACGCTGGCGCTGATATTGCGAAATGGCGTTCGGGCGAGAACCTTCTGCGCAACATCGAGGCCCGCGACTGGCGTCCTGCGCTGCGGCATGGCAACCCCGCCATCGGCAACGCGCTTGTCACGGACGGCCTGCGCGCCTCGCGCGACCTTCTTGGCCAGCCGATGATCGGCCTCAACGGAAAGGCCGATATCGGTGCCTACCGCCACCACGGCGATCCGGCCACCATCATTTTCCTTGAGTAGCGTTTCCCGGCCTGCCTGTGGTATACTCTTTTCACCGTAACATGCAAATAATGGAGGTATAATCATGATGTTGTTTCCTGTGAACGTCGCTGCTGTCGCGGCAATTGGTGTGTCTCCCGCGCATATTGGATGGGCCATATTGGCCGTAGTGGTCGTCTTCCTGCTTGCCGCGGGCTACTGCAAGGCGCCGCCAGACAAGGCCTACATCATCAGTGGTCTCAGGAAGAGGGTCCTGATTGGCCGGGCGGGCTTCCGCATCCCGTTCTTCGAGCGA
>JAEEGJ010019505.1_pt1 | contig 14922 bp, 10 predicted proteins | sample 8958761 | NCBI WGS metagenome assembly JAEEGJ01 (sample SAMN16246546, study PRJNA631951) | gut metagenome | biome: gut microbiome; feature: rumen; material: RS-attached | host: Bos | place: Iran: Karaj | collected 2018-10 | reverse complement strand
GGCTTCAATGCCTGTCTCGGCCAGAATCTGTTCAACAAAAACAGTGAGCAGCGTTGCGTGCGATTTGCCTTCGTAGCTCACGCGCTCAGCCAGCAGTCGGCCGTCGCGGGCCAGCGCCGCCGAGCACACCGACGTCGATGTTTCCAATGATAGAATGAGTGCCATAACCCAAAATTTGCCGCGAAGATAGTTTTTATTTAGGAGTTTGGATTTAAATGTTTAGAGGTAAGTGTTGAGGGGTGAGTGTTGAGTGTTGAGAATTAGGATTTAGTGGTTGTAAGGTTGATACTAAACAATCGAAGTTTCTAAACTCAGAACTCTAAACCAGAACTTTAAACTCTAAACTCTAAACAGCGAAGCGCCTCAACTCTTACCATTTTCACGTCACCGGCAGGCACGTTCGCCAAAAACTTGCGGCGGGTTAGGCATTTTCAATTAAATTCGGCTCGTTTTATGGCAGATATGATGCAACGGATAATTTTTTCGGTTTTGATTGCGATGTGCTCGATTCCGGTTTTCGGTCAGGAGTCGCACTCGCTCTATATGGACCACGAGTTCAACCATTTCGACCGCTACGTCTATCAGAAGCAGAACCGTTTTCACACTTCCGTGAAACCATACCAGACGCGGCAGGTGAACACCACCGTCAATGCCGATTCTATTTACCGCATCGATGTGAGCCGCAAACTGCCAGATATCTTGCTGAACCGCAGCTGGATAACCTACAAGCAGAGCGATTTTGAGTTCACCATCGACCCGCTTATGCATTTTGAGCTTGGCCGCGATTCCGACTACGACAAGATGAGCTGGGTGAACACGCGCGGCTTTGTGCTGAACGCGCGGCTGGGCAAATATGTGTTCGTTACCAGCGATTTCTACGAGAATCAGGCCAAATTCTACGACTACCGCCGCGATGTGGTGCGCAACGTTAAAACCATTCCCGGACAGGGCGCATACAAAAGTTTCAAGGGCGACGGCTACGATTACGCTTGGGCCGACGCCACCATCAGCTTCCAGCCCGACGAGCATTTCGACATCACTTTCGGCCACGGCAAGAATTTCATTGGCGACGGCTACCGCTCGATGCTGCTGAGCGACGTGTCGGCCAACTATCCGTTTCTGCGCATCACCACCGATTTCTGGAACATCAAATATGTGAACCTTTGGGCTCAGTTCCAGGATTTTACAAAGCATTACGACTACGGACATCCGCACGACAAAAAGTGGGGCTCGTTCAACTATCTCGACTGGTCGGTGACGCCGTGGCTCAATATCGGGTTGTTTGAGGCGGTTATTTGGGCTGCCGCCGACAGCATCGGCCATCGCGGATTCGATATCAACTATGCCAATCCGGTGATTTTCACGCGGCCCGTTGAGTTCTCGGTCGGCTCGTCGGACAATGCGCTGATGGGCATCACGGGTAAGCTCACGCTTTGGAACAACCACGTGCTTTACGGTCAGTTCATCATCGATGAGTTCAAACTTGAGAACGTCAAAGCTGGCATCAAGCACCAGTTCAACAAGTCGGACTCAACAATCAAGTGGGGCTGGTGGGCCAACAAATGGGCCTTGCAGATGGGCTACAAAACATTCGATTTGTTCGGCCTTCAACATCTTGACATTCAAGCTGAAATGAACATCGCGCGGCCGTTTATGTACTCGCACGTCACCCATATTCAGAACTACGGACACTACAAGCAGCCGCTCGCTCATCCGCTTGGCTGCAATTTCCGCGAGTTTGTGCTTATCGGGCGCTACAACTACAAGCGGCTCTTTGTTGAGGCCAAATACATCCACGCTATGCACGGCCGCGATGTGGGCGGACAGAATATGGGCAACAACATTTATGCTGACTATACGAGCCACGCACAGGAGTATTACAACGAGATAGGGCAGGGGCAGAAGGTTATCTTGCAGAATACCAGCGCAAAAGCGTCTTTCCTTATCAATCCGCGCACCAATATGAATGTTTATGTCGGCTTCACCCGCCGCTCAGAGGATGTTGAGGGTACAAAAACTGCTAAAAACCTGATAACGTTCGGGTTGAGAACTTCGTTGCAGAATATGTATTATGATTTTTAGGTGTTAGTGAGTAAAGAGTAATGTATAATGAGTAATGAGTAAGGCTCTGCAACTCAATATCATATCTCTAACCATTAAAACCTCTAAACTTTACTCTTTACACTTTCAACTTTACTCTCTAAACAGCTTTCCCTGCCAAGTTTCCCGCCGTTCCAATTCCTTGTCAATCAGCGCCACAACTTCAAAATTTTTCATCCGGTTCCAGCGGGGGGCAATCACTTTTTCGGCGGGCGAAACGCTCACAAAGCGCTCAACCACAATGTCGGGCGACAGGCGCTCAAGAAAAGTCACCACAGTGGCAATGTAATCGTTGAGCGAGAATGGTTTGACAAAATCGGGATTCTTTTGGCAGATGGCGGCCAGTGGCGTACCTTCAATTATCTGTAACTGATGCAGTTTCAGCGTTTTCAGTGGCAAGGCCGATACTCGCCGGGCGTGTTCAAGAAAATCGGCTTCTGTTTCGCCCGGAAGCCCCAGAATCAAGTGGCCGCCGGTTTCGAGCCCGTATTGTGCGCAAAGCTCAGCCGCTTGTTCGGTATCTTCGAAGGTGTGGTGGCGGTTGGTTCGCTCAAGTGTCTGGTTGTTAGTGCTTTCAATGCCCAACTCAATGCTCACCGGCACAATCTGGTTGATGCGCGCCAGCATATCGAGCAGTTCGCTGTTGATGCAGTCGGGGCGGGTGCCGATAATGAGCCCCACAATGCCGTTGTCCACGGCCTCGCGGTAGAGCGGCTCAAGTGTTTCCACGGGCGCATACGTGTTTGTATAGCTTTGGAAATAAGCAATATACCGCATATCGGGATATTTGCGCGAGAAAAACTCTCGGCCTTTGCGCAGTTGCCCGGCAATGCTGTCAGCGGCGTTGCAGTAGGCTGGCGTGAAAGCGGTGTTGTCGCAGTAGATGCAGCCGCCCGTGCCTTTGGTGCCGTCGCGGTTGGGGCACGTAAGCCCCACATTGACAGATATTTTCTGCACGCGCCCGCCAAACTTGTTCTTTATGAACGACGAATAGTCGTTGAATCGGCGGCTTGTGCCCCAAGCAAATATTTGCTGGTCAGACATTTACTGCTGAATGAATGTGTAGGTGATGGTGCCAACCTGCACTTCGGCGGCTTTGGGGTCGGAGTTGAATTTTGCCTTGAGAGCGGCTGCCTTTGCTGCTTCGCGCAAGATGGGGTCGTTGGTTGTGGTTCCGGCCTTGCCCGGCGATGCGCTGATGACGTTGCCGCTGCGGTCAACACGGATTTCAACCACCACTTTGCCTTCTGATTTGCTGTTGTATTCAGGTTTTGGCGGTGTTGTACCGAACGAGCGGCCTGCCAAGTTGAAGTTGATGCCGTTGCCGCCACCGTTTCCAACGCGGTTGGTCGAGTTTATGTCGCCGTTGAGCGAGCCTTGGTTGCCGGGCTGTCCGGTAGTGCCCTCGCCAGTGTTTCCGCCGTTCGGGTTGCGGCCGGCAAAGGCGTTTTTAGCTTTGTTTTGGGCGGCTTGCATCTGTTGCTGTTGGCGTTGCAGTTCCTCCTGGCGTTTGCGTTCCTCTTCCTGGCGGCGTTGTTCTTCGGCAAGGCGCTGGCGCTCAAGTTCTTGCTGGCGTTCCAACTCTTGCTGCCGCTCACGCTCCTTCTGGCGTTTCAGCTCATCTTCCTCGCGTTTTTTCTTCTTTTTCTGCTCAATCACAGCCGACTCTTCAAAGTCTTGATTCACAACTTCTTCCTCGCCCGATTGTTGAGGCTCGGGTGTTGCTTCCGATGGTGCCGGTTCCGACGGAGTAGGGGGAGCCGGAACAGCTTCGGCAACGGCTGGGCGTGGTTCAACTTCGCCCATACCTTGCTCGGTGTCGCCAAAATTGACAAGCACACCTTCCTCTTCCTCGGTCGGGTCGTTTATGAATCTGACCATCAGCAATATCAGAAAAAACAGGACGCAGAAAATGGCTGTTCCTATAGTGGCAATCCGTTGTTCTTTGGTGCTAATCATTTCTTTGGACGTGTGGCCAGAATGAGTTTGTATTTGTGGTCTTTGGCAATGTTCATCACCTTCACAACGTGCTCAATGGCAACGGTTTGGTCGGCGTGAAGCGAGATGGTGGGCGGCTCGGGATAATTCTCGGCGGGGCCCACGCGGTTCACCAGCGACTGCTCAAGTTGGTCGAAGCTGACATACTGTCCTTCAATGGCATATCGCAGGTCTTTGGTTATCGACACGGTGGTGATTGGCTTTGTGGCCATTGTCTGGTTGTTGCTTTGCGGCAACAGCAGTTTCAAGGCGTTGGGCGCAATCAGCGTCGATGTCATCATAAAGAAAATCAGCAGCAGAAACACAAGGTCGCTCATCGACGATGACGAGAACTCGCCGCTGACTCTTGAGTGTCGTTTGAGTGCCATAACTGATTAACTTACAGGTTCATTCAACAGATCCATAAATTCGGTTGTGCGGGCTTCCATCTCGTTCACAACTTTCTCAACTCGCGTAGCAAGGTAGTTGTGCGCAAAATAGGCGATAACGCCCACAATCAGGCCGGCCACGGTGGTTACCATTGCCACGTAGATACCGCCTGCCAGCATCGAGACATCGATATTGTTGCCTGCCTGCGACATATTGTAGAATGCCTGAATCATACCAACCACGGTGCCCAGGAAGCCAATCATCGGGCCGCCGCCGGCAGTGGTGGCGAGCAGTGGAATGCCTTTTTCAAGTTTTGCAACTTCAATGTTGCCCACGTTCTCAATGGCGGTGTTGATGTCGCCAAGCGGACGGCCAAGGCGGCTGATTCCCTTCTCAATCATTCGCACTATCGGGTTGTCGATTGACTGGCACAAGGTTGTGGCCGCTTCAATTTTCCCGTCGTGGATGTAGTCTTTGATGCGGTTCATAAAGTTCTCGTCGAGCTTCGAGGCCTTGTTTATCACCAGCAGGCGCTCAATGAAGATGTAAACCGACAGCACCAGCAGTGCGGCCAATGGGATCATTATCACGCCGCCTTTCATTGTAAGGTCGAGCAACGACAGGGTTGCCTCTGGAGCGGCTTCGGCTGCTGCATCGGCTGCGGCGCCGTTAACCTGAATCTGTAATAGTGTTGAAAGAATCATTCTTTTAGTGTTTGAAATTGCTTATTTAATTTGCGTGGCGAATATAAGAAAAAACTATTGTGCGGTGCTTCGATTGTTGATGGTAGTTTATCAACCTTTCAGAGTTAGAAAAACCAAACGGAAACAGGAATCGGTGAACTGGATAGTCGGAGAATCGGTGAATTGGTGAATTGGATAGTCGGTGAATCGGTGAATCGGTGAATCGTATCCTAACTTCTAACTTCTAACTTCTAACTCCTAACTCCTAACTAATCAAGGAATCTGAATTCCCATCACAAGTATATCGTCAACCTGCTCATACTTGCCTTTCCATTTCTGGAACTGGGTTTCAAGAATTTCCATCTGCTCGTTGTTGCTTTTGTGGCTGCAAGTGAGCAGTACCTCTTTGAATTTATACGATTTCATCTTAAAGCCCTCATTGCCGCCGAACTGGTCGTAGTAGCCGTCGGAGAACATATAGAGCTGGTCGCCGTGCTTCAGATTCACCTTCGACGATGAGAATGAGCGGTTTTCGTTGTCGTAGAAGCCCACCGGCATACGGTCGGGTTTCAGCTCAATGAGTTTGCCTTCGCGGATTATGTACATCGGGTTCATCGCGCCGGCGAACTCCATAATGCCCAGGCGCGGGTCAATCGAGATTATCGACATATCCATTCCGTCGCCGGCCAGCAGCTCCGATTTTTCCTGGTGCAAGTGGGTTATCACGTTCGCCCTCAGGCGGTTAAGGATAATGGCTGGCTGAACAACGCCTCGCTCGTTCACAATCTTGTTCAGGAACGATATGCCAATCAGGCTCAGGAACGCGCCTGGAACGCCGTGGCCTGTTGAGTCGGCGCAAGCCACAACCAACCGGCCGTTGCTCTCCGACATCCAGTAGAAGTCGCCGCTCACAATGGCGCGGGGCTTGTAGAAACAGAAACTGTCGGGGAATTTTTTTGTGAGCGTCTTGAGCGGAGGCAGCATCGCGTCTTGAATGTGCTTGGCGTAGGTGATGCTCGACGTAATCTCCTCGTTCATACTCAAAATCTCCTGCTGCGCTCTCTTGAGCGGTGTGATGTTGGTATCGATGGCAATCATCTGGTTGATTTCCATATTGTCATCGTCGTAAACGGGCGACAGAGTGGTCTGCACCCACAGCTTGATGTTCCACTTGTTGCGGATTTCGGCCTCCAGCGCAATCGACTGCTTCTCGTAGTCCCACGTCTTGATGATTTTGCTGATGTTGATGGGGTGCTTTTTGCTCAGGCCGAGCGATTCGTTCTGGTTCAGCTCGTCGAGCGAGTAGCCGTACATTCTTGAGTATCCGGGGTTTATCCAGATGGTGCGCCCCGTGTTGTCGTACACGCGGATGGCGTTGTCCGATTCGGTGGCAATGTGCGACATTCGCTCAATCTCGCGCGTGTATTGGAGCAGATTCTCCTTCTGCGACTCAATCTCCTCCTTCTGCTGCGCAATCTTGCGGTTGGTTTGCTCCAGCACCTTGTTGTCTTTGGTCTTTTGCAGGAACGACCACGCTAGCATAAATGTCAAAATGCTGCAAATCAGGAATATGCCCACCAACGCAAAGAACGACGATTTCTGTTGGCTTATCACCGATGCGTTGTCCTCAATGGTGATTTCCTTTTCAATGTTCTCGTTGGTCAGCATCGTAATAAAATCGTTCTGCCGCTGAAGCTCCTGTTGCATTCCGAGCGAGTCAATGTCGATGCGGCGAAGGTCGATGGCGAGGCTGTCGGCGTAGAACTGCGATTTTTGCAGATGCTCAGCGGCCAAGCGGTAGTTGCCATCTTTCGCGAAAATGTCGCCGATGAGCCTGTGTAGCTCAATCAGCTTCTGCCACGAGTGCGTGTTTGAGCTGAGTTCGGTCGCGATTTTCGCATAGCGCCGGGCCCTCACCGTCTGGCCTTTGTTCATAAAGTAGTCGCCGAACAGAATAGCGGCGTTGAAGGCAACGTCAAGGTTGGTGTTGTTCAAATTAATGTTGTTCAGACCTTTGGCGTATGCCAGCGCCGATTGCAAATTGCCGTTTTTCAGGTGCCAGATGGCCAAACTCAGGTTCGCCGTCTCGCTTCCGCGATTCACTTTCAGCGTGTCGCTCACTTTTTTTGCTTTCGAGTAGTAGCTGAACGCCGTGGCCATATCCTCTTTTTGCAGATAGAGGTTGCCGAGCGTGCAGAAGGCGTCTATCTGGCTCACTCCGTAGTTTTTGCGCTGGAAAATCATCAGCGCCTCCTGTACGTTCTTCTCCGCAAGGTTGAAGTCGTTTTTTATTTGGTACATCTGCGCGATGAGCAGCAGCACGCGGCCGTATTCCGGTGTCACAATGTCGGAGTTGTGCTGCGTCAGGGCGCGTTGCAGCACCTTCAGTCCGGTCATATAGTCGTTCGACGCAAAGGCGTATTTGCCGGCCAGGTAAAAGAATTTCGACAAGGTCTCGCGGTCGGTCACACTGTCAACCATCTGATAGCTTATTTCGAGCACCGAGTCGCAGCTTTTTATTTGGTTATGAGCTAGATAAATTGATGCTTTGATGTTGTTGATGCGGAACAGAAAATCGATGCTGTCGGTGGCCATCGGCATATCCATAGCCATATCGGTGTAGAACAGAGTCTTGTCGGCGTTGCCCGACATATAGTTCAGCTCGGCCAGTTTGATGCAAGCTTTTATGCGTACAAGCTCGTCGGTGTTGTTGGCGAGAATTTTGAGGTAGGCGGCTTCCGCGGCCGAATACTGGCTGTTTTGCGCCAGCTTGTCGGCGTTCGAGAAAATGGAGTCCAGGTCGGAGCTGCTAGTTGCGGTCTGCGCCGTGCTGACAACCGAAACAGCGGTGGAAAGCACCATCGCCAGAATTAGAATTATGCGTGTAATCGTTTTCAAGATTGATGTGTATCCCCGGCCGCAAAAATAGAAATATTTCGACTATGCAATAATAAATGCTTTGGCAGTCGTCAAAAAATAGGCGTCGTTGGTCGAGGATTTTTGCGAAGAAGCTATAAATTTGCGTTCCTAATCAGAATTACAATGGAACGTAACAAAATAAAAGTGGGCATAACGCAGGGCGACATCAATGGAACCAGCTACGAGATTATGCTCAAAACCTTTCAGGAACAGCGCTTTAACGAGATTTGCACTCCCGTGATTTATGGCTCGCCCAAAATTGCGGCCTACTATCGCAAGGCGCTCAACATCAACAATTTCAGCTTCAACTCGGTCTCTTCGGCCGACGAGGCCGCCGACCACAAGGCTAACCTTGTCAATGTGCTCGACGACAACGCCAAAGTGGAGCTGGGCAAGTGCACAACAATGTCGGGCGAAGCCTCTGTGGCCTCGCTTGAGGCGGCCGCCAACGATTTTGCCGCCGGCAAGCTCTCGGCTCTGGTGCTCAACCCCATCAACACAAGCCTCACCGCCGACCTTAACGTTGCCGACCAGTTCGATTTCATTAAACGCAAACTGCAAGTCGATAACACTGTGACAATGCTGGTTAACAACACTTTGCGCGTTGCTTTGCTCTCGGGTGCGTCGCCAATGCGCGACATCTCAAAGCATCTTACCATCGACAATATCGTGGCCAAACTCCTCATCATCAACGATGCGCTGAAAACCGATTTTGCCATCGACAAACCGAAAATCGCTGTGCTTGGTTTCAACCCCAATTGTATGGGTGCCGCCACGCTCGAGCGCGAGGAGAAGGATATTATTGTCCCGGCCATCGAGCGCGCCAACTCGGAGAATGTGCTGGCAATGGGACCTTACAACGCCGATTTGGTTTTCGGCACCGATTTGTTCCGCCAGTTCGATGCTGTGCTGGCCATCTACTACGAGCAGGGTATGGTGCCGTTCCGCACGCTCAGCTACGACGATGGCGTCAGCTATCTGATAGGAATGCAGAATCTTTGCGTGGCTCCGTTCCAAAGCATCGGCTACGAGGACGCCGGTCTCGACAAGGCTCAGCCCAACGCTCTGCAAAGCGCCATCTACCTGGCTTGCGACGTACTTGCCAACCGCGCGCAGTACAAGCAGCTCACGTCGAATCCGCTGAAGAAGCATAACATTTCCGATTAACGCTCAACAGCGAATATCTCAAACAAACTCCCGGCATAGCAATCGGCAATGTCGGGAGTTTTGTTTTCCTGGATTGTTGCTAACAAGAAAGGCGGACCGAAGCCCGCCTTCCTCATTTATAAAACCATTGATTATCAATAAACCATCACGCGTTTTGCTTCGCCTGTGGCTTTGTTGCGTAAGATGTAGATTCCGCTCTCGAAACGTCCGTTCAGAACCGATGTGTCGCCGTTGCTGATTTCAACAGTGCCGCGGTAAACGCCCATCACTGTGAACACGTCGAACAAACCGCAGTCGGCCGGCTTGTCGGCAATGCCGGTCTTGGGCTCGGTAACTTCCTCGGTGCCGAATATCACCTTGTCAATGTTGCCGTTGGCGCCCTCGATGGCCAATTTCAGAGTGTGAGTGCCTTCGGGCAGCTCAGTCTTTGTCTCGCCGGTTACGAGTTTATATTTGCTCCAGTCGTTGCTGGCGGTTTGCGGAATGCTGATTTTGCCGGTAATATCCACATCGTCAAGGTAGAGGCGGAATGCGGCGCCAGAGGTGCCCGACGATACGTAGGCGCCCCAGTAGTATTTCTGTGCTTTCTCAACTTTGACAGTGTAGAGCGTCCATTCGCCCGCATTGGTGTAGCCTATAGCCTTGCCGCCGTTGCCCTTCACAATATCAACGCCTTCCGATGAGCGGTAGCTTGCATCTCCCTGATTGTCAGAGTCGTTATCTTTGTACGTCTCGGCCACAAAACCTTTGAGAGCCTTGTCGTAGTCTTCCACTTCAATTGTTCCCGGAATAGGAGCGGGCTCATTATTATATGGTCCTCTGAATACCTCGTTGCCGGTTGATGGCGCGAAATTGATGTAGTCGATGTTGCACGATGAGCCTTCAATTTGGATGCGGATCTTATAGGTTCCCGCAGGCATAGCCACTTTGGTGCGGCCTGTGATTTCTTGGTAGGTGCCCCACGAGTTGCTTGCCGTTTGCGGAACATTGATGCGGCCGGTCAAGTCGGTATCACCCATACGGATGCTGAATGCCGAGCCAGTTGTTCCTGATGACACTCTCGCTGTCCACAGCATAAGTTGCTCTGCATCAACCTTAACGGTGTATTGCATCCACTCACCAGTGTTGGTCCAGCCAACAACATAACCGTCACCGTCGTTTTTGTCGATGTCAATTCCGACAGTATCGCGATAGAATGTCTTGTTTTCTGAATAGCCGTGGTTGTTGTCCGGGTCGCTGTCGCTGTAGGCGATGGTGTTCTCGCCCTCGTCAAAGTTCTCAGCCTCAAGTTTGCCAGGCAGGGCAATCGGGGTGTTCTTGAACGGTTTGGCCGGTTCGCAAGCCTTCACAGTGCAAGTTCTCTCAAACAGCAGCGTGCTGCTCACTGTGTTAAGCGCTTTCATTGTGAATGAGTATGATCCGGGTACAATCGGCTTCCATACGAAGTCGATCACCGATGTGTCGGCAGTGGCAATCAGAGTTGAGTCGCAGTAAAGTTGAATCTTGTCAATTGTGTTGTCTGCGCTCGACGCCTTTCCTTTGACAACGGTTGAGTCTCCCATGAGAATGATGCTCGATTGCGGAGTCAGGAATGCATAGTCGCTTGCCACATCGATAAGCGGGCTTTTGGCGTTGATGGCGGCATCGGTCATCATATATTCGCGCAGCCATTTCAGTGCCGGACGCTCAACCCCGTTCTTAATCAAGCCCGAATATTTTGCCTGGTCCCATGTAGCACCATATATGTATCCCCATAGTGTCACACCTGCCACATAGTCAGCTTCCCACATTATCGGAAACTGCGACTTGTATTTTTCCAACTGTTCCTGATCATTTTCCTTACTGATATCATACTCCGAGATAAATATTGGTAACTGCACGCCATCGTGCACTTTCTCAAGGGCTTTCTTAAAGTCCGCACCCGACATATCGTTCAAGTCGTGCGACTGGCAGCCGGCTGCGTCAATCGGGCCACCTGCGGCTTTAATCGCATTGACGACCTTGATGTATTCATCAGTATCCCATTGGAAAGTGTTGTAATCGTTGTAGATAAGCACTGCGTGAGGCCAGCGTTCGCGAGCCATAACAAATGCTGTGGCCAACCAGTCGTAGCCGGATTTTCCTGGTCCGCCAAGGGCATCAATAATTTTTGTCATCTGGTAGGGCGAATGGTAGTTGCCATTGCCGCCTTTCACTGCCTCGTTTGCCACATCGATGTATTCCAAATCGGGGAATTCCTTGGCAACTGCGTCAAACCAGCGGGTGATGGCAGCCAGAGTCTCTTCGGCGTTGAGCTGCTGCAGGTAGCTCGGAATCTGTGCGCCCCAAAGCAGAGCGTGGAATTTGAACTTGAAGCCGTGCTGCTTGCAATAGTCGTACTCCCGGCGGGCTGTGCTGAAGTCGAACACGCCCTGCGAGCGCTCAATCGACTCCCATTTGGTTTCATTCTCCGGGGTAAGCTGATCCCACATCTCTTCATATTTATAGTTACCAACGTTAGGCTGTATCTGTCCTCTTGTTGTGATGTTGCCCAAAAACTTGTTCTTGTTGTAGTTCAGTTGCGCCTGGCTGGTCAGTGCTCCGGCCATAAACAGCAACAATAGCGTGGATTTAATCCTCATAGTTGTTATTACTTTAGTGGTTACTAATTATTGTCATTATAAATTGTAAAAATAACAATTATTATTTTGTGGCAAAGAAAAGAAACATCTGTTTTCGATGGTATAAAAATTGAATAAAAATTCACCTTTTAATCGAAAAATATCGCAATTACTTGAATGTCAGCAATAAATATTGGTTACTATTTACCGATGCAGAAGTGGCTGAAAATATTCCCCAAGACCTCATCTGGTGTGATTTCGGAGCCGAGGATAGAGCCGAGGTTGTCGATAACATCGTGAATATCAATGGCCATAAGGTCGGTTTCGGTGTTGAGGTTCAGCTTGTCGGTGGCTCGGCTGAGGGCTTCGCGGGCAAGCAGAAGGGCGTTGTAGTGTCGGGCGTTGGTAATAATCACATCGTCGGTGCTCTGCTGGCACATTTTGCTGGTTAGCAGGGCGATAAGACTGTCGATATTGCCGTTTTTTGCCGAAATGGACACTTGTCCGAGCATTTTGGGGCTGCTCACAGTTGGCTGATTGGCGTTGTGTATGTCGCACTTGTTCAGCACCACAATCAGTGAGGCATCGTCGGCCATTCGGGCTTCAATCTCGCCAAGCGAAGCGGTGATTTTCGCGGCCGAATCGGCTGCGTCGAACATCGCAATCACAATGGCGGCGCGGCTAATCTTCTCAAATGTCTTCTCAATGCCCAGATTCTCAATGGTGTCGGTCGTCTGGCGGATGCCGGCGGTGTCGATGAACCGGTAAGTTACGCCGTCGATGTTGATGGTGTCTTCAATGGCGTCGCGGGTTGTGCCGGCAATGTCGCTCACAATGGCGCGGTCTTCCTTCAGAATGGCATTCAGCAGAGTCGATTTACCCACATTCGGCTCGCCGATGATGGCCACCGGCACGCCGTTTTTGATGGCGTTGCCAAGACTGAACGATTTTATCAGCCGGTCGATTTCCGCACCTATATTATTAAGTAGTGTGCGCAGTTGTGAGCGATCGGCAAACTCAACATCTTCTTCGCTGAAATCGAGTTCCAACTCAACAAGCGAGATGGTTTTCAGCAACTCGTCACGCAGGTGGGCCAGTTCGGTGGATATTCCGCCGCGCATCTGGTTCAGCGCCACCCGGTGCGATGCGGCGCCAGTTGAGGCAATCAGGTCAGCCACGGCTTCGGCTTGCGACAGGTCCATCTTGCCATTCAGGAAAGCACGTTGCGTGAACTCGCCAGGAGCGGCCATCCGTGCGCCGTTGGCAATGAGTGTTTGCAGAATTTGCTGCTGGATGTATTGTGAGCCGTGGCAGCCGAATTCAATCACATCTTCGCCCGTAAAAGAGTGGGGGGCGCGGAAAACCGTCATCACCACTTCGTCGATAATGCCCGATGGGTTGCTGATGGTACCGAAAGCCGCAGTGTGCGATGGCATTGCGGCGATGTTGAAATTTTTTCGTTTTGAATTGAAAACATGGCCGGCCACAGTCAATGCATCGGCCCCGCTCAAGCGCACAAGAGCAATGGCACCGCTTCCGGGTGCTGTTGATATGGCGCAGATTGTGTCGGAAAAATCCATCAGTCTGAAATTTTCGGCAAAGATAGCATTTTGCCGTTGGCTTCGAAAAAAGTCGCCACGATAGAATTAAACCTTATATTTGTTTCCAAATTTTCAGAAAATGATTGCAGAATTACCATTTATAAAGAATACCGACAGCGGGAATTTCTTCCTTTTGGCCGGTCCGTGCGTTGTTGAGGGCGAGGAGATGCTCTATCAGACAGCCGAAGCCATCAAGCAAGTTACTGACAAACTGAAGATTCCGTTTGTGTTTAAAGCGTCGTACCGCAAGGCCAACCGCAGCCGCATCGACAGTTTTACCGGCATTGGCGACCGTCAGGCGCTGGAGTTGCTAGCCCGTGTCCGCACCGATTTGCAGGTGCCGGTTGTCACCGATATTCATTCCGCAGACGAGGCCGCAATGGCTGCCGAATATGTTGATATTCTGCAAATTCCCGCATTCCTTTGCCGCCAGACCGATTTGCTCGAGGCCGCAGCCAAAACCGGCAAGGTGGTGAATATCAAGAAGGGACAGTTTCTTTCACCCGAGGCGATGAAGTTTGCCGCGCAGAAGGTTGTCGATAGCGGCAATCCGCGCGTCATGCTCACCGACCGCGGCACAATGTTCGGTTACGGCGATTTAATTATTGATTACCGCGGAATTCCCACCATGCAGGCGTTCGGCTATCCCGTGGTGCTCGACATCACCCACTCGCTGCAGCAGCCTAACCAGTCGTCGGGCGTTACCGGCGGCCGTCCCGACCTGATTGAGACAGTGGCCAAAGCAGGCATTGCCGTTGGCGTTGATGGCATCTTCCTTGAGACGCACCCTAACCCGGCCGTGGCCAAATCGGATGGCGCCAATATGCTGAAACTTGATTATCTTGAAGATTTGCTGACCAAATTGGTGGCGATTAGACAAGTTGTGAAACGGTTTTAGGATTCCTATATTATAGGTGAGTATTTCCTGTGCAATTATAGTTGTTTTCAGATGGCAATTCTCTTGTTGCCACAGAAAAATGACGTTCTATTGACCCGATTTTGCCTTTTGTGGCGATAGTTTTTGCCATGAATTTTGGTTTTTGAAGGCATAATAACCAATGGCACAGCGTAATAAAAACACGTAAAATATTTTTGAAAAAAGATTCGATTCCTATTGCGGGAAAGGAAAAACCATCTACTTTTGCACCCGCTTTCGAGAGAGAGCGAGTTCTAAAGCGGCCGGGGGGAATCAGAGACGTGGTGATGGTGTGGGGAACGAACGGACCCCGGTTCGAAAAAAGATGAAAAAAGTTCTTGGATGGAACGGAAAAGGCATTACATTTGCAGTCCGTTTCCGCGAGGAAAAAGATAGCTGGAGAACCAGCGAAGTTCTATGACATTATGAGCACAAAAGAGAGGTAAGAAAGAAAGCACCTAGATTCAATTCAAGAGACGACGGGGTCGGACAATTTATTTGAAGATTTTAATTACAATGAAGAGTTTGATCCTGGCTCAGGATGAACGCTAGCGGCAGGCTTAACACAT
>JAEEGJ010019503.1_pt1 | contig 14923 bp, 10 predicted proteins | sample 8958761 | NCBI WGS metagenome assembly JAEEGJ01 (sample SAMN16246546, study PRJNA631951) | gut metagenome | biome: gut microbiome; feature: rumen; material: RS-attached | host: Bos | place: Iran: Karaj | collected 2018-10 | reverse complement strand
TTGCGGTATTCAGGATGCGGCAGTGCTTCACTCACTTACAAGATATGGACTCTCTCCGACCTGACAGCTTTCTCTTCCACAATGGAAGCCGCTGAAACAGGCTGGCTTATGAGTATTGGCTATCGTTTCGGGCGTCCCCTCCTATGTTCGTATTGGAGCGCTCCCGATGCCGATGAGGCTTTAGCGACTTTGGAACTGTTCTCCCGATCGCATGTTTTCTGGTACTCGGGTAAATCGCTCTCGGCGGATGCGGTAGGGAAATTCAAGTTCAAGCATATTATCACCGATAGGGATTCGGCGGATCTCTTGCCATAATACTGTTATGATTCTCAATAAAATACTTCTGCCTTTCGCCGCCTTGATGGCCGGATGCGCGACAGAGCGATCCCAAACCCCTAACATTGTCTTTATTCTGGCTGACGACCTCGGTTACGGAGATCTGGGATGCTATGGGGCAGTTGGCGTGGAAACCCCCAATGTCGATGCTCTGGCGTCGCAAGGTGTCCGTTGCACGGACGCTCATGCGGTGGCATCAACCAGCACTCCTTCACGATATGCCTTACTGACCGGCCAGTATCCTTGGCGGAAAGCCGGAACCGACGTGGCGGCAGGTAACGCCAAGATGATAATATCCCCGGACCAGTTTACCATCGCCGACATGTTGAAGTCGCGGGGCTATTCTACCGCCGCTGTTGGCAAATGGCATCTTGGTCTTGGTTCTGAGACTGGAAAGCAGGATTGGAATGGTACACTTGACGAGGACCTTTCTGACATAGGCTTTGATTATCACTACATTATGGCGGCCACTTCAGACAGGGTCCCTTGCGTGTTCATCGAAGACGGGAAAGTGGTGAACCATGATCCGGACCATCCGATAGAGGTGAGTTACAAGGCTAATTTCGTAGGGGAACCAACCGGCCGGGACAATCCGGAACTTGTTTATAATCTGCGCTCTAGCCATGGTCATGACATGTCCATAGTCAATGGCATCGGTCGCATCGGCTACATGAAAGGCGGGGGAAGGGCTCTGTGGAAGGACGAGACCATAGCTGATTCTTTGACGGCGCATGCGGTGAAGTTCATTGAAGAGAATGCCAGTAAGCCGTTTTTCCTTTATTTCGCCACCAATGATGTCCATGTGCCCCGTTTTCCTGCTGAACGCTTCCGGGGAGCCAGCACGATGGGCCTGAGGGGAGACGCTATAGCTCAGTTTGACTGGAGCGTAGGGGAGATCCTAAAGACTCTGGAAAGACTTGGCCTTGAGAAGAATACGATTGTTGTGCTGACAAGTGACAACGGTCCTGTGCTGGACGATGGTTATCAAGACCAGGCGGAGGAACTTGTCGGCGACCACAAGCCGTCTGGCCCTTGGCGCGGTGGAAAATATTCAGCCTACGAAGGTGGCACTATGGTCCCGATGATTATCCGTTGGCCCGGGCATGTTGAGGCCGGTTCTGAGGAAGGTCGGATATTATCACAAATTGACGGGTTCCGGACTTTGGCGGACCTTCTTGGAGCGGAGATCCCCTCAGATGCGGCTCCAGACAGCAGGAATTACAAAGATGCGGAATATGTGATGGAGATGTCCAACGACCACACCCTGTCTGTTCGGGACAAGGACTGGAAATACATTTCCCCTTCAAATGGGCCCGAAATGATTCAATGGGGCCCCAAGATTGAGACCGGTTACCGCCCTTACGACCAATTGTTCTCACGCCAGACCGATCCGGGCGAGACAGTGAATGTGGCCGCTAAGAATCCTGAAACAGTTGCCCGTTTCAAACAAATTGTGGAAAAAGAGCGCTGAGAATCAGCTATTTCCCTGTCAACGCCTTTCTCACTATATCGTAATAGATGTAGGGATTGTCAACCGTGCTGGGGTTGATGTGGTAAGGTCTCGAGGAGGCGCTCGCATCGCAGATGCCCCAATGGATTCCGTCGCAGGTGTCGTCATAGGAACCGAACACCGCATATTCAGTGGCTCCTAATGCCCAGTTCACCCTTCTCTCCCATTCCTGGGCATCGACTCTCGCCCAATCCTGTGGAGGTACTCCGGCGTTGGGCGCGCAGAAACGCACGGTCCCGTCGGAACTCTCAGAAGTGTTCCTGTAGCCCCATCCGTCAGAAGGGCATGGCTCGATCGGATCATTGACCTGGCAGGTCCCGATGCGGAACTTGGCGAGATTGTTCTTGTCCTCGTCAGGAGTGTTCTCCCAAAGAGGCCAGAATCCCTCTCCCGGCAGAAATACCACCATCAGCGGCCGGTCATCTCCGAAGCCGTAATGCCTGTAGGCAGGGTCTTGGGCATATTTCTCCCAAACAAATCCGGCGACCTGGTTCCAGTATTTCATGGTCCAGGCGGCTGGATTGCCTATGAATATCAAGAACTCCATCTCCTTCTCATGGCAGACGGTGACAATGTTGTCGAGCATCTTCCCGAACTCGTTCCAAGCGGGATGGACGCCTTCAAGGTGGATCGCTCCGCCCTCTCCCATCTCCCACTCCGGAGGGTTCGTGAAGTCCACGCTGACCACATTGATTCCGGCATCCTTGACTTTTTGGAGAATGTCACGGACCTGGTCGATGTCTTTGTAGTCATGGGCCGGATTCCATTGATCCTGAACAAGGAAGGTGGAACCTGAATTCATGTTCCTGCAGCAGATCAGCAGGTGGCAGACCGGCACGGGACCTTTCTGGGTTTTCGGCCCGCATGCTGGAAGGATGATCGCGGACAAGATGGCGAGCGCGGCGAACAGGATTTTTCTCATATCGACAATCTTAATGGTTTCACGGTTTTTTACACGTTAAAGATAGCGATTATTTGGTTATATTTGTGATATTATGAGACAGTGTGACCGGCAGGGCGCACACATACATGGCTCCGGTCTGGGCACCGAAACTTGGAAAGACTGTGATGAAGGCTAAGCAAATATCAAAGCGCGGAGGTGTCGTGGGTGTCCGTTTGGGTACGGGCAGGGTGTACATTACTGGTAACGCGCAACTTTTCATGGTAGGGGATATCCCTTTTGATTTGTAATGTAACTATTTATATGAGAATTATTTCCAGACTTTTTGCAGCTGGCGTTTTCCTTTCGGTACTGCTGCTGACCGCTTGTGCGGCCGAGCCTATCAAGGGCGTTATCATTACCGGCCAGAACAACCACAACTGGCCGGTCAGCCATAAGGCCATTAAAATGACTCTTGAGAATTCAGGGCTTTTCAAAATGGATTTGGCCATCTCGCCTGCGGCGGGGGAGGACATGTCCTCCTTCGATGTGGATTTCAGTAAATATGCTTTCGTTTTCCTCGACTACAATGGGGATCCTTGGCCCGAGAAGATGAACACTGACTTCTTGGAATATGTCAAGAACGGTGGTGGTGTCGTGGTTTACCATGCGGCGGATAATGCTTTCGCCGACTGGGATGAGTACAACAAGATAATCGCCCTTGGAGGTTGGGGCGGAAGGAACGAGAAATCAGGACCTTATGTGTATTGGAAGGATGGATCGCAAGTCCGTGACACTACCGCTGGTCCTGGCGGTTCCCACGGAGCAAGGCATGAGTTCATCATGAACCGGAGAGTCGCCTCTCACCCTATAATTGATGGCCTTCCGGAGCGCTGGAAGCATGCCAGCGACGAGCTTTATGACAGGATGAGAGGCCCTGGAGACATCAAGGATCTCCTTTACACTGCATATTCCCCGATGGAGAAGGGTGGATCGGGTCGTGAGGAACCCCTTGTCTTTACTGTGGAATATGGCAAAGGCAGGATATTCCACATCATGTTAGGTCATTGCGGTGACACTTTGGAGGATAATCCAGCAATGCAATGCGCTGGTTTCCAAACGCTTCTGCTTAGAGGCGCCGAGTGGTGCGCCACGGGTGAGGTTAAGCAGGAAGTCCCCGCCGATTTCCCGACGGAGACAGCGGTCTCGCTCCGCCCTGACTATAAACAGCCTTAATCATTTTTTCCGCTTATTAGTGGCAAGATTCCCGGATTCCTGTGTTTATATAATAGATGAAGGCCAAAGTATCAGCAATATCCAGACTGCGGATCGGGGTGGACGGCGAGGGGGTAACTACCCTTGTCGCTTTCATGCTATGCCCTCTCTCATGTGAATATTGCCTCAATCCGCAAACATTGTCGGTCTCATATTCCCATAAAGAGTATTCTCCATCAGAACTGTACGAGGAGTTGCGCAAGGACGAGCTGTATTTTCTGGCGACAGGGGGAGGAGTGACTTTCGGGGGAGGTGAACCTCTTTTGAACCATCAGTTTATCAATGAGTTCCGGAGCGTTTGCGGAGATCAGTGGAGGATTAATCTCGAGACTTCACTGAATGTCCCGTCATCCTTCCTTGAGACCGTCATCCCCGTGACCGATGAATATCTGATTGACATCAAGGATATGAATCCGGCCATTTACAAGAGCTACACGGGTAGGGACAATTCCTTGGTGCTGAGGAATTTGCGAATCTTGGCAGAGCGGAGACTCACTGATAAATGCGTTATTCGCCTCCCGCTGATCAATGGTTACAATACTTCTGAAGATGTGGCCAGGAGTGAGTCTGAGGTGCTTGCTTTGGGTTTTGACAGAATTGATAAATTTCAATACGATACAGACTATGCAAAGAGGAAAAGAAATCTGCAAAATGCTTAAGGAGATCCGTCGCCGGATCGCTATGGAGAACGACATTGAGTTAGTCACCTCTGAGTGCCGCCACAAAGGTTCTTGTGCCGGCACCTGCCCAAAATGTGAGGCTGAGGTCGCTTATCTTGAGAGCCAGTTGGCCGCCCGCAAAAGACTTGGTAAGGTGGTGAAAGTGGTCGGCTTATCCATGGGGCTAGCGGCTCTCGCTCCCGTGACATTCACTTCTTGCCACCCTCATGACGGGGATCTGGAAGTCATTGAACTACAAGGGGATGTTATGCCCCCTGATGAAAACCCGGAGTAGTTGTCCTATTACTTAGCAGGACGCTTATAACCGTCATTAGTTGCGCGTTGCGACATCGTCGCGATGCGCTTTTCTGTTGACGGGTGGTCTGAGAATATCTCCGAGACGGCTGAGCTGGACGACGCTGCCTGCGTTCCCGCGGAGGCTCCACCGTTGGAAAGGCTCAACAGTTTCTCGAACGACATGGCCATAGCCCAAGGGTTCCTTTTGTGGGCGACCAGGAAATCGTAGCCATAATCGTCAGCCTGAGCCTCTTGTTTCCTTGAGAATTTGGCGCTCATGAGAGCCTCTCCAAGGTCTCCGAGCTGAGAAGCTGTCAGGACCGCTAGAGTGCCTCCTGTCGAAACCACGGCATCCCTTATGGCTGAGTTCCTGAGAGCCGTCTTGTACTGCTTCAGGGAATGTTTCAGAGCCACATGGCCGATCTCATGGCCAACCACTCCGAGGACCTCGTCGTCTGTCATCCTGTCGAGAAGCCCGGTGTAGATCCTGACGCTTCCGTCAGCGCAGGCGAAAGCGTTGACGTCGTTGGTCTGATAGACCTTGAAATTAAGGGGAGTGCCATCGACTTCCGTGATACCCTTGGTGAGGTTACGTACCCTTTTGACATAGGCGTTACTCTCGGGCAGAACGGGACTCTGAGCGTCAAGCTGTGCGACGTACTGGCTGACATATGCCTTCATCTGCTCATCTGTGACAGAAGCTGCCTGGGCGATCTTGGCTCCGCTGGAAAGAAGATAAGCGGGGTTGAAATACTCACCGCAGGACACCAGAAGCATGGCCGAAGCCAGCAATGACAAAATCTTTTTCATATCAGTAATACTTTCTGTTTTTCCGTTTTAGCAAATATACTTATTTGTTTGACAATCACAAAAGATGCCATATTAGCCCCTCTTGTTTTCCGCGATAGTGAAGCCGACTGAGTAGGAGTTGCCGGAATCGTCCACGACGGTGACAGAGTGTTTGCCAGGGGAGGGATTGAGCCTCATTTGGTGTATGTACCTGGTCTCCCCGACATATTCATTGTCAAGATGCCAGTACACAGTGCAGTCGGGAGTCCTGTGGGCAAGATTGAAGGTCACTCCTGCGATGCTTCCGTCGAGTTGCCTCGGGATGTAGATTATGGCTCCTCCTTCGGGGTAGATGAACTCCATGGGGGCATAATCGTCCATGTTGGCGGGGATGTACGGGTCGTATTCGGGATGGTGCTGGCGGTAGTACCATTCCATCGAAGGCGGGAGTATGAAGGTCCTGATCCCATCGATTGTCCTGTGGTAGGGGCAAGGTTCCGTCCTAACTGCCTTTTGCGGAAGTATCAGAGTGTCAATATGTTCGCAGCTTAGTCCCGCTAGATGACCAGATTCGTGGCAGACTTCCATAGTTATGTATTCACCAGGGGCGGGCTCCTTGAACCAGCCATTCACCGCATAGGCGCCTTCCTCATCCTTGACCGGGAGCAGGTTGAATATGTCAAACATCACCGGACCTGCCGTCCTCGCCCCGGTGAGTCCCGGGACACCTTGGCCTTGAGCGTTTCCAGCCCAGACTCCGACAGCATAGTCCGCTGTCGTGCCGACGGCCCAGGCATCCCTGAAGCCGTAGCTTGTCCCCGTCTTCCATGCTACTTTTTTAAGTGACCTGACAAGCCTCCAGTCCATCTCATCAGGCCTGTTGACCTCTTTTAACGCATCGAAGGTGTACCATAGGGAACACTTGTCTGTCAAGGGGAAACCGCTGAGTCTCTCGCCTTTATGCGAGATCTCGCGAGCCGAGGCCTGATACGAGGCTGACATCTTGGCATACATCTGGGTTATGTCAAGGAGTGTGGCTTCGCCACCGCCAAGGATCAGCGACAGGCCGTAATGAGAGGCGCTTTTGGTCAATGTAGTCAGACCCGCCTTTCGGAGAATGTCCAAAAACTTCGGCACACCGAATCTCCTGAGCATGTGGACCGATGGGACATTGAGTGAGCGAGCGAGCGCCTCCGAGGCTGGGACCGCTCCGGCGAACTCACGGTTGAAGTTCTGTGGAGAGAAACCGTTGAGGTTGACCGGCACGTCAGGAAGGAGAGTGTAGGGAAGAATCTCCCCGTCTTGTAGCAAGGAGCAGTAAAGCACTGGTTTCAGAATACTTCCCGTGCTTCTTGGAGAACGGGCGATATCGACATCCGCGCCTGGTCTTTTACGGTCCGGATCGGCGTTACCGACGTATGCGAGAATCTCACCAGTCTTCACATCGGCCACGACAGCGGCAAGGTCATTTATTCCTGTGATAGAGAATTCGTCGTTCCACTGGTCGGCTATCTCTTGGACTTGCCTTTGGAGATGTATGTCGATTGTGGTGCGTACCCTCTCACCTTTTGAGATTTTGGAATAGTATTCAGTCAGGTGGCGGGCATCCATCGGAAGAGCCACCGGCTCAAGCGGAAGTGGCTCATCAAGAGCAAGTTCCAGATCAAGGTCATCCAGTTTGCCTCTCTTGTGAAGGTCTCTCAACAGGCGATTTCTTTTCGCCAGCAACCTTTCCCGGTTCCGGCCGGGATGGATGTCGGAAGGGGCGTTTGGCAAGACGGCAAGAGTCGCTGCCTCTCCCCAGGACAGTTCCTCTGGAGGACGGCCGAAATATCTCCATGAAGCGGCCTCGATTCCCACGACATTTCCCCCGTATGGGGCGTGGGAGGCATAGAGGGCGAGAATCTTCTTTTTGGAAAGCCTCAATTCAAGTCTGGTTGCCAGGACGGACTCTATGATTTTTTGCCAAAACGTCCTTTCCTTTCCTCGGGAGAGGCGGATGACCTGCATGGTTATGGTGCTGCCTCCGCTGGTCACTCTGCCGGCTTTGATATTCCCGATCGCGGCCCTTACGATTGAGACGGGGTTCACACCGGGGTGATAAAGGAACCATCTGTCTTCGAATTCGATAATGGCTTCCTTGAATTTGTCGGGAACATTGTCAGATGGAGGAAACCGCCATTGACCGTCAGAAGCGATCCTGGCTCCGAGAAGTTCCCCATTCCTGTCCTCGATGACCGTGGAATAGGAGGTCCCTTTGAACAGGTTCCTTGGCAGGCATAGGAGGTAGCCAATCAAGATGGCGGCGACCAAAATCAGTATTGGTCGCCGCACATTCTTGAATTGTACCTTCTTGCCCTTCATTTATTCAGCTGTGACCTTCGCCGTACCAGAGGCGGAGTTGGCGCTGATGTGGGCATCGTAGAGAGCCTCGCACTTGACGGAAGGAAGTGTGAACTCACCCTCGTAGGCAGCGTGCATCTTGACCTTGAAGGTCTTGCTCTTTCCTCTTGAGAGGTCGAAGTACCAGATGACACGGTCGTCACGGATGTCGCGGTAGCTGAAGTTGCTCCTGGACTCACCCGAGCCGAACAGCCTGTCGTTGAATATCTCCCAACCGGAAGGAACTACCTCAGTCAGAGCGAGATTGGTGTAGTCCTTCATCGAACTGGTGTTTCCGACAGTGATTGTGACTGTGAAGTCGGTTCCCTGCTGGATCTGGGCGGGGTTGATAACCTTGCCATTGGAAGAGGTGTAGGTTACGGTCATGGAAAGGCCGTTGTTGCGAGCCTCGTTCTTCACTCCAAACTCGGGCACTGTGGATGTGACCAAGGTGGCGTAGATGACTCCGTCGGAAGTGTTCTTCACATCAGCCGACCCGCTCTTTGTGTCGAGGGCCAGGGTGTTGACTGACTTGGCGCTCTTCACCGGAGTGGTGTTCCCAGCCTGTGTCACCTCCGCGGAGAGGTTGCCTGTGTTGACCTTGGCTGCAAGAGCGGCCATCGACTTGGAAGCGAAAGCGCTCTCCTGGGTTGAGTACCAACCTCCTGTCATGGACTTGGCTACCTCCTGGGCGAGATCCATGGCGGAAGGAATGTCATCGATGAGCACACAGGTCTCAAGGGCGACCGCCTTGTCGCGGGTGGTGGATCCGAAGGTCCTTCCCGCGTCGGAGTATTCCATGAAGTCAGTCCTCAAGTTGGCCACCATCTCCTTGGCGATGTTCTTCTTGCCGGCCGCGGCATAAGCGGAGGCAAGCATCCATCCTGCCTGGAGTGTCAGGTTCTCACTGCCCTTCAGGCGGTTCATCGCACCGCTCTCAGGCTCACCCTTCAGGGCGAGAGTGTAGAGCCTGTAGGCCTGCTCGAAGTCCCAAAGAGGATAATCCGGATTGGCTCGGTAGTCCTGGACGGCTTTCTTCTGGTATCTTGCCCAGCTGGCGAGGACTCCCTTGCTGACATTGAATCCACTCTGGGAGGCCATGACCATGAACTGTCCGGCCATCGAGCTGATCCAACTGTTGGCATCGGAATTACCGGGCCAGTAAGCGAAGCCGCCGCTTCCAAGCTGCCTCTGGTAGAGCTGCTGGAGAATCGTCGGGATGAGATTCTCGGCTTCTTTCTTCTTGTCATCAGGCAGCATGTCCTTGATAGAGAGGAGGGTGATACCGCGGGATGCCAGCTGCTCGCTGCAGTCGTAGCTGTAGTCCTTCATGAACTTGAATATTCCTTCATAGTCAACTGAAGGGAAGCTGGCAAGCTCGAGTGTGGCCCACTGGTCAGGACCCTGATTGAACGGTGAGAAGCCGAAGTGTTTCGACTCACCCTTGCCGATCATCTGGCGAGTGACAGTGATTGTGGCAGGGTTGGGATTCCTGACGGAGATCTCGATTGTCTCACCGGCCTTGTGACCGTTGCCGTCGGCGGAGACGGTGACCTTGGCCACCCCCTCTCCAGTCGCCTCGAGAGCGAACTTGACGAGTTTGTCTCCCGGCTTGTCGAAGCTCACGGAGGCCTTATCGTCACCGACGAGCTTCAGAGGACCTTCGACCTTAACGGTGACATTGGCGTTCTTGACACCATCCTCGAGCGCGAACACGTTCACAGGCAGGGTGACCTTCTCGCCCGTACCGATGACTCTCGGGAGAGTCGGGAGCACCATCAGAGGTGACCTGACGGGGACGGTCTTGTCAGCGTTGCCGTATTGCGCGCCATGGGCGGCCACAAGCATTACCCTCACGCTTCCGACATACATCGGGAGGGTGATCTTATGTGTCGCTGAACCGTTCTGCAGTGTGAAAGGACCTATAAACTTGACAACTGCGTTGAACCTGTTGTCCTTCTTGGCTCCGACCTGGAGACTCTCGTCACCACCGATGCTGAACATCGGTGAGAACCTGCCGCTGTAGGCTCCGATGACATAGTCATAAAGATCCCATGTGCTGACTCCAAGAGCCTCTCTCTCGTACATCGCCTTCCAAGGGTCTGGGGTCTTGAATCCGGTCAGGTCAAGCAGACCTTCGTCCACGATTGCCAGTGTGTAAGTCATCGGCTTGCCGGAGTTCTCCTTGATCTTGACCTTGAACTCTTCCTCGGGACGGAGGACGTCAGGCATCTCGATGACCGGCTCGAGGTGGGAATTCTTGTCATTGACAAGGATGGGCTGCACACCATAGAGCCTGATAGGCAGATCATTGTCAGCCCTCTCGTGAGGCTGGATCAAAGAGATGTGGATGAAGAAGTTAGGCGCCATCTCGGGGGTCACCTTGAAGGTGTAGGTCACATCGCCTTCGCCGGAGGTCTTGACCCATTTCCTGGAAAGGACAGCCCTGGAGTTCTCGAGGGACACCAAAGCCTGACCCTTCGCAGCGGCGGGGATATAGACCGTGACGGTCTCGCCCACGTCGTAGGACTCCTTGTCAGTGGAGAATGAGAGCATGCTCAGAGCTTCGGGATCCGCTTTGGAGGATCTTCCCCTGTAAGCCGGCCAATCGACATAGATGATGTCTCCAGCCATATGACCGCTGGTGTTGTTCTTCACGAGCACGAGGTAACGGCCCCATTCGGGATAATCCACACGGAACGGGATTGAGCTTCCATTTTTGGCGGATCTCATTGATCCTGAGGCGATCATCTCGGTAGACTTGCTGTTGACATAGGAGTCCAGACTCTCGTTGCGGCTCTCCCACCACCAGCTCCACTTGATCTTGTAGATTGAATATGAGAGGTTGTCGTTGGCCACGGAGGCTCCGTCCTTGTCAACCACCGCCACATCGATCTTGTAGTCCTTGTCGGTCTCAAGCCAGTGGCTGCCACCTTCCTCAGGAACTTTTACTCCGACATAAGAGGTGTAAGGCGAATAGGGGACAGTCATAGTGTTGAAACTGATGTCTCCGCCCGGCTCCTCAACCGTAGTGACGAGGTCGGCTGTCAGCATGCCGGGAGCGTCGCCAGCCTTTGGAGTCTCAACGCTGATCCTGAGCTCTCCGTTTTGGTCGAGACGATTGTTCACGACCTCATACTCGCTGTTGTAGTATCTGGTCATAGGAGCAGTGAAACGGTAGCCCTCAAATCCCTTGAATGATGAAGGGCCCTGACGCAGGGTCATGTTCACCTTGGCGTTCAGGCCAGAGGCGGGCGGACCGGTCAACCAGTTGGAAGCCAAGAAGATAGGAAGCCTGCTTCCGCCTTGGATCGCGCCTTCTCCAAGATCGAGATTGATCTTCAGCCTGTTAGGCTTGACACTTTCAATATTCAATGACTTATGGAAGGATGCGCCACCGATCTTGAAGTAGGCGTTCCATGTTCCGGTCGGGTCCTCCTGCTTGGTGGGAATATTGAACACATAGAAGCCGTCCTTGCCATTGCCATTGACATTCTTGGCGTAGAAGCGTCCTTCAGGTGTGTAAAGCTCCATGATGGCCGGATGGCTGTCAGGTATCTTATCTTCCTTGTCCTCCAGGATCAGACTGACATGGAGAGTGTCTCCTGGTCTCCAAACGCCCCTTTCACCATAGATAAAGGCTTTGAGTCCCTTGTCCAGAACCTTGCCGCCAACATCGAATCGGCTGAGGGTCTTCTCGTCTCCGGCTGAGACTTTGAGGTAGCTTGTCGCGCCGCCTCTCTTCGCCACCACAGCGAAAGGTTTTCCAGAGAGTGACACCTCTGCCATTCCGTCAGTGCCGGTCTTCGCATAACCGATCTCCTTGAGCTGGTAGCTGTACACATAGAGTTCGGCATTGAATACCGGCTCAGCGGAGATGATGTCGCTGACGCTGACCCAAATCTTGTCACCGTCGGCGTATTTAGCAATGACTCCGAGGTTGGAGGTAAGGAGATTGATGCTGGGGAACCTGCTCTCCTCCATGTAGTAGGTAGGTTTCATCGGGTTTTCCCGGTCTTCCCACTCATATTCATCCCAATCGTAATAAGACTCGTAGAACCACGGGGAAGGAGTGTCCCAAGCCGTGAAGTCCTCGTCCGAGCCGTTCTCTGAATATAAACTCACCAGCTCATTCGTGGGTGTGCCACTCTTGAACTCAACGGATTTGCCGTAAACGGAATAGTCCTGCTTGAAAGAAATGCTTATCCTGTAGATGGCACCGGCCTCCTGCTTGAAGAGTCCGGAAAGATCGACGCTGTAGTCCTGCCACTTGTGGAGATTCTTGGAAGGATCCGAATCGAGGCGGACACATCTCTTGTAAACAAGTCTTCCGCTGCGTCTCAATGAGTTATCTCCGTCCAAGTCATTTTCCTGGAGGAACATCAGCACGTTATCCTCGTAGATCTGTATGACCTTGATATCCACGGCGTTAAGGTTGACCGCCTTGAAGGGGAGGATCAACTCTTTTGAGTTGGGGAGGATGTTCCCCGAGAGAGGAATCTCGACAGCGGGTTTCTCCTCAGCGGCGGTGAAAGACTTGGTGAAGTTCTGTCCGAGGGCGGCTCCGTCGAAACTCTTCACATTGCCGGCTACGGTGAGGGTGATGGGTCCGTCCTCGGGATTCTCGTAAAAGACTTTGACCCTGGAATTGTCGGATTGGATGTAATACCTTCCGACTCCGTCCAAAGTGAAAAGCCCTGAGTTGTCCGCGACGTCCTGTACCGGATTGGAGAAGAACACGTTGATGTACGGATCCTCAGCCTCGACTCTCTCTGCGCTGACAATCTTGAATCCGGACATTGACGGGATCGTGGTCTCGATCTTGGAATCCGTCACGAACCCAGTGTCTCCGGATTTCATAGTGATTTTCAGATTGTTATCCCTGTCGTTCCTGGTCAGCCCGACCACATCGAAGTGGTAGTTGAGCTGGTCCTGACCGGCAGTGACAGTCAGCTCTCCGGAACGGTCGGAATACTCATAGCTGATCATCTTGCGGACTTTCTCGATGGGAAGCTCCTCCGTCAGGGCGATAGTTCCGCTGACGCTTGCCTTGTCGGGCGATGCCGGAGTGATTGTGATGTCATCCAACGAGAGGACAGCCTCTTTGATTGCCACTAAGAAGTTGAAAGTGAACTTGTTGAACTTGGAAGACCCTACTTTTTGGATCTTGTCCAGACGGAGCTTTCCGGTGTATGCCTGTCCAGGCTTCAGTGCTCCTGCCTCGGGAATGAACTCGATGGTGTTCTGGGATAACCATCTTGCTGTTCCTTTGATGGAAGGGGTGAAAGTGAGCACACCTTCCTTGATGTCCGCTCCTGGAGTGACATCGTGGATGTCCGAGGTCAGTTCCACACGGATCGTGGACCTGTCGGAGATGATACCACCGGTGTACGCTTTGATGAATGTGGCGAATTCCGTGCTTTGCCCCTTGCTCTTTCCAAAGCGGCTGCAGGATGGCGCCATGGCCGCCACCGCGGCCAGCAACAAGATGGCCATTATGGCCTTTACTGATTTCTTCATAAGTCAGAGAGTTTATAACCTCAAATATATATATTATTTCTGAATATTCATAAAAAGTGCTCCCGATTCTGGCCAAAAATGGGGCGGGTGACAATTTGTCAGTAGGTCTGTGGTGGCACAGCCTTTGATTCTTTTTCCGTGCCTCCGAGAGGTTCGGAGGATGACTGATAATAACGTAAACAAATTCTAATATCATGATTAAACCATTGGCAGACAGAGTCTTGATCGAGCCCAAGGAGGCTGAGACAAAGACAGCTTCGGGAATCTACATTCCTGACACAGCAAAAGAGAAACCCCAGCAGGGGAAAGTGATCGCCGTCGGTCCCGGAAAGAAGGACGAACCGATGGAGGTCAAGGTTGGTGATGTGGTCCTTTATGGCAAATATGCCGGAACCGAGGTCACTGTCGAAGATAAGAAGTATCTGATTGTCAAGCAGTCAGACATCCTGGCTATTCTGTAAAACAATCGGGAGGAAAAGATTATGGCAAAAGAGATAAAATTCAATGTTGATGTCCGCTCCAAGATGAAGGAAGGAGCTGACGCTTTGGCTGACGCCGTGAAGGTCACTCTCGGTCCCAAGGGCCGTAATGTGGTAATCGACAAGAAGTTCGGTGCTCCTCAGGTGACAAAGGACGGTGTGACTGTCGCAAAGGAGATTGAGCTTGAGGACAGGTATGCCAATATGGGCGCCCAGATGGTCAAGGAGGTCGCCTCCAAGACTAACGAGCAGGCTGGTGACGGTACAACGACCGCTACCGTTCTCGCTCAGGCGATTATCAATGTGGGTCTTAAGAATGTCACTGCGGGAGCTAACCCGATGGACCTCAAGAGGGGAATCGACAAGGCTGTCGCCGCGGTTGTCAAGGGCCTCCAGAAGCAAAGCAAGAAGGTCGGTAACGACTATTCCAAGATCGAGCAGGTCGGAACAGTCTCCGCCAATAACGACAGCACCATAGGAAAGCTCATCGCTGACGCTATGTCAAAGGTGAAGGGTGATGGTGTGATCACTGTCGAGGAAGCCAAAGGTACTGAGACTGAGGTCAAGGTTGTCGAGGGTATGCAGTTTGACAGGGGTTACATCTCTCCTTACTTCATGACCAATCCAGACAAGATGGAGACCGTTCTCGATGATTGCTCCATCCTTATCTGCGACAAGAAGATCTCCACGATGAAGGATCTCCTGCCTATTCTCGAGCCCGTGGCTCGCGAGGGAAGAGCTCTTCTCATCATCGCTGAGGATGTGGACGGCGAGGCTCTCACAACCCTCGTTGTCA
>JAEEGJ010019501.1_pt1 | contig 14925 bp, 9 predicted proteins | sample 8958761 | NCBI WGS metagenome assembly JAEEGJ01 (sample SAMN16246546, study PRJNA631951) | gut metagenome | biome: gut microbiome; feature: rumen; material: RS-attached | host: Bos | place: Iran: Karaj | collected 2018-10 | reverse complement strand
ACCACGTCGCGCGATTCCTCGTCGTCGTAGAGCATCGTCCTCGCCAACCGTATCATCCGGTCATAGTGTTGACGGAAAAGCCGTTCTATCTCTATTTCTTTCATCTACTATAATAGACAGGAAAAGGTATCCAAAAGCTAACCAGAATTCTAAAATTTTACAGAAAAAAGATATCCGCACCAGTTCCACTGTGCAAATAAACATAGTCATTTCTACCTATTTATATAGTAGGCAGAAAGCGAAAATGTTACAGTTCATAATTCATCAGTTTTGTTTGGCAAAGTTACGGAAAACGGCACAAAAAGCCCTCGGCAAAGCCCGGAAATCGGGTGCCGAGGGTGAAAGTCTTAAACTACTTAAAGAAAGTGGCGCTATTTTTCCGCCTCAGCCTCTTTGATCTTTGCTAACAGTTCCTCGCGCTTCGTCTCGTTGGTGCCGTGGACGGCATGTCGGACAATCCCCTTCTTATCGACGACGATGGTGAGGGGGAAACCCTCATAGCCAATCCATGCCATCATGTCCTTGGCCTCGATGAGGTGCGTCCATGTGAAGTGGTGCTTGTCGGTAATGCGCTTGGCCGTCTCGGCATCATGGTAGGTGGCCGAGAAGAACATGACGCCAGGCAATTGCTCCTTCCACTCGGAGGGGTCCCGGTATTCCGTCCGCAGGGTGACGACGTTCCGCCTCAGGTGGATATGGTCTTTCAGGAAGTGTGCAAGTTTTCGCACCACGAATTTCATTCGCAGCGCGAAACGACAACCTATGGTTGACGCGGGAGGTCTAAAGCAGGGTTTTGATGTCTATTTCCAGAGCATCACCGATGTCATAAAGCCGACCCAGCGACGGCCCTGTATGACCGTTCATCATCTTGTTAACCGACTGTTTCGTAATGCCGATACGACGGGCCAGTTCTGCTTCACTTACGTTTTTTTACCTAGTTCCTTACGTAGTTTCAAAAGAAACATTTCTACTTTCTTGTTCATTTGTTTGTTTATTTTAAATGGTTTATAAAATTGCGTACGTTTAATAGGCTACAACAATTGCACTAAAAACGCCAGAACAAACATGGTATGTGTTCTGGCGTTGAATGAAATAGGATTGCTTTATTTCAGTAGTTCTTCTGGATAGGTTGGCATGGCTCCATTCTGTGTGCAGACGTAGGCGGAGACCTGAACGGCGGTACGATGGGCCTCAGGCACGGACTTGCCGTTGAGGATGCTGCCCACGAACGATCCTGTGAAAGAATCACCAGCCCCAACAGTATCTGCCACCTCAACCTTTGGTGTATCCTGGAACGATGTCAGACCATCGTCAGTAAAGACGTAAGAACCGTTGGTGCCACAAGTCAGTACGAGCATCTTAAGACCGTAGTCCTGTACCATTTTCTCGCAGGTCTGACGCATGTCCAATCCTTCGTAACCAAACATACGGTTTACAACTACCAGTTCCTCATCGTTAATTTTGAGGATGTTGCAGAGTTTGAAGGAATCTTCCAACACCTCCTTGGAATAGAACTGCTGACGCAGATTGATATCGCAGATCTTCAGACAGTCAGCAGGTGTATCAGCCAGGAACTTGCGGATATTCTCACGTGACACACTGTTACGCTGGGCCAGAGATCCGAAGCATACGGCACGGGCTGACTTGGCGATGTCTGCCATCTCGTTGATATAGGGAATATTGTCCCAAGCCACACCTTCTTTGATTTCATACGTGGGGATACCTCCCTCTGCCAGTGTCACCTGTACCGTACCTGTAGGATATGGTACACGAGGCATCAAATAGTTGAGATTGTGCTCTTTCAGCGCCTCAACGGTCTCTTCGGCAAGGGCATCCTCGCCCAAAGCGCTGATAGCGATGGTGTCAAGACCGAATTGGCCTGCATGATAAGCGAAGTTAGCAGGTGCGCCACCTAATTTCTTTCCTTCGGGAAGTACATCCCATAATGCCTCTCCGAGGCCTACGATATATCTTTTCATATTATCGAACATCGATTATTGAACATTAGTGTTTGACTTGAGGAATATAAGTAAAGAGATAAATCACGCCGACAGCCATCACTGCGACGGCACCAGCCTGACCCATGGCATCACTCATAAAGCCCATGATCAGTGGGAAGACAGTTCCGCCAAACAGACCCATGATCATCAGACCCGACACCTCGTTCTGCTTGTCGGGCACAGAGAGCAGTGCCTCGGAGAATGCCATTGAGAAGATGTTGGAGTTGCCGTAGCCCACGAGGGCGATAGCGGTGTAGAGCACCATCTTCGACTCACCGCTGAACATGAGCACCATTGAGGCTGCCATCAGACAGACACTGATGATAAAGAACCAGCGCGTCTTCAGAATACGAAGGAAGAAAGAGCCTGTGAGTGCACCGATGGTACGGAAAATAAAGTAGAGACTGGTAGCAAAGGCAGCCTCATTGAGGGTCATGCCAACACGTTCCATCAATAGTTTGGGCGCTGTGGTGTTCGTACCCACGTCGATACCCACATGACACATAATGCCGAAGAACGACAGCAGGACAATGGGTTTACCCAGAAGTCGCAGACAATCCATAAACGATGAAGACTTGCCTTCTGCCATTTCCTCCTGAATGGGTGTCACCCAAAGAAGAGCTGATGCCAACACACCAACGATAAAGTAGATCAAGAACAGTACGCGCCAGTCAAGTCCGAATGATGGCAACACCTGAGTAGCACCCCACATGGCAAGATAAGGAGCTAAGAACGAAGCAATAGCTTTGACAAACTGTCCGAATGTCAGTGTCGATGCAAGATTCTTGTCGCCGATAATCAGCATTGCCAGCGGATTGATGCTGGTCTGCATCAGTGCATTGCCGATACCTAAGAGCGAGAAGGCGATGAGCATCACGGCAAACGAATTGCCAAACAGCGGGATAAACAGCGACACCACGGTCACGATCAGAGAGAGAAGCACCGTTTTCTTACGACCGATCTTGTTCATCAACATACCTGTCGGAACGCTGAAGATCAGAAACCAGAAGAACACGAGCGAAGGGAACACGTTGGCTACAGAGTCTGTGAGCCCCAGATCTTCCTTCACATAGTTGGAAGCGATACCTACCAGATCCACGAAGCCCATGCAGAAGAAGCAGAGCATCACAGGGATGAGGTAAATGGATTTGTTTTGATTACTCATAGTTGTTTATTATCTTTTTCACTATTCATTCTTCACTATTCACTATTCACTCTTCACTTCATAGATGGTGGCCTTTCCGCCCTTCACCTTTATCATATTGTAAGGCTCTGAGGGAAACACAAGATTGGTCATCGCCATTTTGCCGTCGGCATCGAAAGCTTCGATAGAACAGCGATCGATGAAGAGACGCAGTTGCTTAATCTGTCCATAAGTCGGAGCTTCTGTCACACAGGGGAAGGCATCGCTGAAGCTGACATCGCCGCTCTTTGTGCGATCCATGCAGAAAGTCTGCTTCCCGCCGTCGTAAGTCATTACCACCTGTTCGCCTTTGGCATTCGACAACACAATCTCCGTCTGATTCTTTAGGTCGATGACAATCTCACAGGCTTCTGTCGGTTTCTTGACCTTCTGACCACGCAAAGCAGCCATTTCCTTCGAGGGAACCACACTCACGTATGTTTCCTCACCGCAAGTAAACAAGCCTAGGTCACGAGGGATGGAGTTGCCAGAGCGATACTGTTTCGTCGGCACCTGATTGGCGTATTGCCAGTTCGACATCCAAGCCAGCACCACATGACGGTTGTCGGGTGCATTGTAGAACGATACGGTTGCATAGTGGTCTTTGCCATAGTCGAGCCACTTCGTCACCTTCGGCATCGACTCACAGGTGAACTTATGTCCGTCGAACTGACCCACGAAATACTGTGTGGCACTTCCGCCAAATGGACCACCAGGATTGATGTTGCAGATAAGTACCCATTTATTATCTATCTTAAACAGATCAGGGCATTCCCATACGCCACCATGATTACCGTATTCCTTGCCAAACGAACTCTCGTATTTCCACTCCTTCAGGTCTTTCGACGAATAGATACGCATCTCCTGACCGGCAGCCAAGATAAGGTTCCACATCTTGATATCCTCATTCCAGAAAGGTCTTGGGTCGCGGAAATCGGGCACATCGCTGGTGGTCAGCACAGGATTGCCACTGTATTTCTGGAAGGTCCGTCCACCATCCTTCGAGATGGCTATCGATTGTGTCTGATGATGTCCGGCTGATGTGTACATCGCCACCACCTCATCACCATTCGTCACACACGAGCCACTGAAGATACTTCCTAACCAATCTGGTTCAAGCGCCATCGGCTGAGCCTCCCAATGAATAAGATCACGAGATAAGGAGTGGCCCCAATGCATATTCTCCCACTGCGAACCGTAAGGGTTCCACTGGTAATAAAGGTGCCACACACCATCCTTATAAAACATACCGTTAGGATCATTCATCCACCCGTATACAGGCGTATGATGATAAATAGGACGGAAGTGTTCACGGTTGGTTGTGTCAAATGTATTGGAATACTTGATGTCTTTCCAACAGACGAACTCACCTACCGCACCTTTCTGACGACGGTCGCCACGAAACTCAATATCGAACAAACTTGCGCCCTTCAGTTCGTAAGGCACATAATAGTCCACACGGTCAATGGCCAGCTTCACATTCAGCCGCTGCACCATCTCGTTCTTGTTGTTTAATACTGCAATGGCTGCAATGTCCTCCGACTCCTGTACGGGTAGGAGTACGTACTTCTTACCTTGTTCCATTTTCACCATGGCGTGACTGTCGCCCAATACCATAGGCTTTACTTGCGCCTGAGCTGAGATGCTCATCAGAAGGGCTGCCATCATCGAAATCATTGTTCTTTTCATGCCGTTATTCATTTTGTTGTTAAAAATCTGCTGCAAAGTTAGTTCAATTATGGATGATAAGCTATAACTTATGTTTCATTTGCTAATAAAAATCGTTCATTGCAACAAAATTACAAACAATGAACGATATTTCCAAATATTTTTGTATCTTTGCAACATCAAAGTGAACGAATCATGCAAAATAGGAAGGAAAAAAGGCTATTGATCAACTATGTAATCGGCATCATATGTGTTGTACTGTTTTTCTCCTGTGCAGAGAAGAAGCCGAAGTATATCATAGGTGTCTCCCAATGTTCAGAAGACATCTGGCGCAACTGGCAGAACTCCGAGATGAAGATGGAGGCCAACTTCCACGATAATGTAGAGTTGCGCTTTGCGGCTGCACTGGATAACTCCGAACGTCAGATTCAACAGATTGACAGTCTTGTTGACAGCGGCATCCAGTTATTGATTGTCGCACCTAACCAGTTGTCATCAGTCTCACCAGCTATCGACCGCGCCTACGACAAGGGCATCCCTGTCATCGTGTTTGAGCGTAAGACTGATTCCCAGAAATACACGGCTTTTGTCAGTGCCGACAATTATGAGATGGGGCGTCTGATGGGTGAATACATCGTTTCTCGCCTCGGTGGTAAGGGCAAGGTGATGGAGGTATTAGGACTGAAAGGCTCTTCACCAGCCGATGAGCGACATAAAGGATTCCATGATGCCATTACTGCATTTCCGCAGATAGAGGTGGTAGCGGAACTGCAAGGTGACTGGACGGAAGAGAGCGGCTACGAAGCCGTGAAGACATGGCTCGACCAACACCCGTCGCCTCAAATCGATTGCGTCTTTGGCCACAACGACCGTATGGCCATCGGTGCAAGGGCAGCGGTAGCAAATTCTAAACTATCTACTCTAAACTCTACACTTTATTGCGGTATCGACGGCCTGCCTGGTAAAGACGGTGGTATCCAACAAGTCCGAGACTCACTGTTGAATGCATCTTATATCTATCCGACACGTGGTGATCAGCTGTTGCAGCTGGCCCTTGACATCCTCGACGGAAAACCATATCCAAAAGAAACGATGCTGACCTCAGCCCTCGTCACTCCGGAGAATGCGAAAGTACTGTCGATGGAGACGGATGAGATTGTCCGTCAGACAGAGAAACTCGACCTGTTGCATGAAAAGGCCGATAGTTACTTGCAGCAACTCGATACCCAGCGCACCATCACCTATCTGGCTATTGGTGTCATCGCCTTGCTCCTGGTGGTATTTGTGTTGTTCTATCTCTATCACCTCAGCAAAGAGTCCATTCGTCGTGAGCGCGTGGTCAACAACCTGTGGAATATGGATGTCACACCAACGCCTCCTGTCGTTGAAGAGCATCCGGATGAACCAGAAGCACCAGCAGAAGATACCGCTCAGAAAGAAGAAGAGAAGATCAAAGACGAGGAACCGCTCTTTATTATCCAATTCAAAAAGGTGGTAGAGGCAAATCTGGCCAATAGCGACCTCAGTGTTGATGACTTGGCAGCAAATATGAATCTCTCGCGCGTACAATTATATAGAAAGGTGAAGGCTATTACCGGTTCTTCTCCTGTGGAACTGCTTCGTACTGCCCGCCTGAACAGGGGTTATCAGTTATTGCTCAAATCCGACAAGACCGTCTCAGAGGTGGCCTACGAGGTCGGTTTCTCTGCTCCGAGCTACTTCACGAAATGCTTTAAGGACGAGTTCGGCGTTAGTCCTTCAGATTTATAGATAAGCGGAAGCTAACAAAAATCGTTCATTTCATCGCAAATATGTTACATTGAAACAATTTTGGGGTGTAATGAACGATATTTTATATCCTTATACATATATTGATAGTACTTTTGCAACAGAAAATTTAATTCACAAGAGTACTAATCATTTTAAAAATTCAACAATGGAACAACTAAAGAAACTTTTTCTAAGTTTGACAGTTCTGCTGACGAGTACTATAATGTACGCGCAGACAGAGATCAGTGGTACCGTCGTCGATGCTACCGGCGAGACGATCATCGGTGCCACAGTCATGGTGAAAGGTACGTCGAATGGTACGATTACCGATTTCGACGGTAACTTTAAGATTAAGGTAGAAGCAGGTAAGACACTTGTTTTCTCCTATATCGGTTTTGAGACACAAGAACTGCCAGCTCAAAACGGTATGCAAGTCGTACTGAAAGACAATGCCAAGGAGCTGGCCGAAGTGGTGGTGACTGGTTATCAGACCCAGCGTAAGGCTGACTTGACTGGTTCTGTGTCTGTCGTACAGACAAAGGAACTGAAGACCTCATCGGACACAGACCCCATGCGTGCACTGCAGGGTAAGGTGCCTGGCATGACCATCACCAGCAACGGTTCGCCCGTAGGCGCAGGTACCGTTCGCATTCGTGGTGGCGGCTCGTTCAACTCGTCGCAGGATCCGCTCTTCGTGATTGACGGTGTTCCCACGACGACGAATCTGAACACGCTGAACATGAACGACATCGAGTCGATGCAGGTGTTGAAGGATGCTGCCTCTGCTTCTATCTACGGAAGCCGTGCTGCTAACGGTGTGATTATTATCACCACCCGCTCCGGCAAGAAGGGCGACAAGGTGAAGGTGGACTTCTCTGCTAACCTCACCGCCCAGTTCTATAACAAACAGACCATGATGGATCTGGCCAACACCTCTGAATATGCCACCGCGATGGCACAGGCTGCGATGAATGACGGCTTGGACCCTGAGCAGTATGCCAACAACTACGGTCTGACGTTGAACGCTAAGGCTGGCACACCTATTCAGGCCTATGACCCAGCTACAGGGCAGATGCGCCAGTTTACGGTGAATGGTCTCTACGATGGTTATATGAATTCGAAGAAGACCATGCGCTACAGCGACACCGACTGGCTCGACGAAATCTCACGCACAGGCTTCTCGCAGAGCTATGACCTCTCTATATCGAATGCCACAGACAAGTCATCGGCTCTATTCTCTTTCGGCTACAAGAAGAATAACGGTATCCTGAAATATACTGACTTCGAGAGTTACTCTGGCCGCATCAACACCAGTTACAAGGTGAACAAGCTCATAACAATAGGTGAAAATGCCACAATTACATATTCAGACCAAGTTGACTGCCAGCCTTTAGAGAACGCCTTAAAGATGGCGCCCACACTGCCTGTTTATGAAGAGGATGGTGAGACATTCTCTGGTCCCGTTGGTGGCATGAGCGACCGTCAGAACCCACTGCGCGAACTCTACCATAACCGCGACAACCGCCTTAAAATGTGGCGTATCTTCGGCAATGCCTACATTAACCTACAGCCTATCAAAGGCCTGACACTGCGCTCTAACTTCGGTCTTGACTATTGGTCGGAGTTCATCCATAGCGTGACCTACACCTGGCACAGTGACGTGGTGAACAACTCCACACCGTCGGCCAACCTTGGTGCTAAGACATCTGTTAAGTGGACTTGGTCGAACACAGCCAACTATGCTTTCAACATCGCTACCGACCATGCCTTCATATTGTTGGGCGGTATAGAGCTACACCGTGACATCGACGAGCATTCAAATGCCTACGCACAGATGTACGCCTTGGAGAACTACGACTACATGTGGCCAGATGCTGCTACAGGCACACAACGCGCCAGCGGTATCCGCGAGGGTTACAACCTCGTATCATTCTTCGGCAAGGTAGACTATAACTGGAAAGACTTGGTACTCGCTTCGTTCACCATCCGTCACGACGGTTCGTCACGTTTCGGTGAGAACAACCGCTACGGTACTTTCCCCGCTTTCACGTTGGGTTATCGTCTCTCTGAGAATCTACACCAAGACTGGATCAACGACCTGAAAGTCCGTGCTTCATGGGGTGAAACCGGTAACCAGGCCATCTCCAACTATGCCCGTTATGGTCTCTATGCAGCCACCTACGGCGGCGGTCGCAATGAGTCTACCGCTTACGACCTCGCATTGCAAGGCTCGGGCATCTTCCCCTCTGGCTTCCGCGCCACCCAGGCACAGAACAACAACCTGAAGTGGGAGACCACAGAACAATATAACTTCGGTCTTGACTTTACACTCTTAGGCAGCAGCATCTACGGTACTTTCGATGCCTATATCAAGAATGTAAAGGACATGCTCATCAACCCAGCCTACCTCGGATCAATGGGTGAGGGTGGCGCCTCTTGGCTCAACGGACCGAGCCTGCGTAACTGGGGTATGGAGTTCGCTCTCGGCTATCGCGGTACTACCGACTTCGGTCTGAAGTACAACGTAAACGGCAATCTCGACTTTTTCCGTCAGAGAGTAACCTACTTACCCGAGACGACCACTGGCTCTTATGTTCACACAGCTAAGGAGAACCTTGTAGAGGCAAAGAAGCCCTATGGCAGCATCGTCGGTTATGTGGTTGATGGCCTATTCCAGAACCGTGAGGAAGTGCTGGCCAGTGGACAGGAGAACGCCCGTGTAGGTGGTCTGAAGTATGCCGACCTTGACGGTAACGGCATCATCAATGAGCAGGACCAGACCTGGATTTTCAATCCCATCCCCAACTTCTCTTGGGGTTTGAACTTCGAACTCGGTTATAAGGACTTCGACTTCTCGATGTTCTGGCAGGGTGTCGCTGGACAGGATGTCTATAACGATCAGAAGTTCCAGACCGATTTCTATAGCATCACAGATGCTGGTTCGAACAAAGGTAACCGTATGCTTGGTGCATGGACCACTGCCAATACAGGCAGCGACATCCCCGCCCTGACCACTAACAACGTGGGCAACGAAAACCGCACTTCTACCTACTTCGTAGAGAATGGCTCTTACGCCAAACTGCGCCAGGTGCAGATTGGCTATAATCTGCCTGAGAACCTGTTAAAGAAAGTCCACATGTCAAGTGCCCGTGTTTATATCTCTGGTCACAACCTGCTGACCATCAAGAGTAGCAGCCTGACATGTAGCGATCCTGAGAATCCCCGTTGGATGTATCCAAACAGCACCAGTTTCTCATTCGGTATCCAGACTTCGTTCTAAGATAAAAGTGAATAGTGAAAAGTGAAAAATTTGCTACCGCATTAATAAAAAAATATAAGATTATGAAGACAATATATCAAGCAATATGCACAATATGCGTCATCTGTGGTTTGGCTTCTTGCAACGATTTCATCGACGTTGAGCCGCAGGGCGTCATCAGCGAAGACCTCGCTATGAGCCAGCCTGACGAAATGGTCACCGCTGCCTATGCCAAGCTCGGCGACGACTGGTACACCTATCCTTTCAACCTCTGGCCCTACGGCGATGTCAGCAGCGACGATGCCATGAAAGGCGGTTCAGGAACTACCGATACCAACTATCACCCTGTGGAAGTATGGAGCACGTTGACTGCCTCTACTCCTGACCACATGGACGAGCAATGGTATCACTTCTACTGCAGCATCTCGCGCTGTAACCGTGCTCTCGTCTCTCTCGCAGAGTATGGCAAGGACAAACTGGGTGAAGAAACAACCAAGATTCGTGAAGGCGAGGTTCGTTTCCTCCGCGCTCACTTCTACTTCAAGCTCGTACAGATGTGGTATCAGGTGCCCTGGGTCGACGAGGAGGTCTATAAGAACCACACCGAAGAGCAGACACCCAACAACCAGTTTACTCACGAGGAACTGATGGATAAGATTGTGGCCGACTTCAAGTTTGCATACGATGTACTGCCGACTACACAGGCTGAGGGCGGACGTGCCAACAAGATTGCCGCAGCTGCCTATCTGGCCAAGTGCTATCTGACGATGGCGTGGGGCAACGGCTACGAGGATGCTACTGGTGTCTCTCATATCAATGCCAACTACATGCAGGAGGTGGTGAAGTACACCAACGATGTGAAGAACTCTCAGTATGGTTATCTCGAGGACTACGGCGACATCTTCCTGCCCGAGTACAAGAACTCGAAGGAGAGCGTCTTCGCCGTTCAGCACAGCGACTATCAGGATGACAACACCCTTTATGGACGTGCTAACTGGAGTAACATGCTCAACGGCTGCTGGCAGATCTGGTCGTGCGGATGGGACTTCCACAAACCCACACAGAACCTTGTCAATGCCTTCAAGACCAAGGACGGACTGCCCATGTTTGATACCTACAACAACGAGATTGCTTACCCCATCAATGGCGTTCCCACTGCACAGAAATGGGATCCGCGTCTCTTCCACACCGTTGGTATGCCGACCTTCCCCTACAAGTATGAGGTAGAATACACGATGACCAAGGATAACTCCCGTACGCCTAATACCTACGGTTACTACGCTTCACTGAAGGAAGTGCCACAGCGCTCTAAGGGTGAGACCTTCGATAATCCCTGGCAGGCATTCGCAATGAACGACTACGTGTTCCGTTATACTGATGTGATGCTGATGCGTGCTGAGGCCCTGATTGAGACAGGTGCTCTCGAAGAGGCCCGCACCATCATCAACGACATCCGTCAGCGTGCCAAGAACTCTGTTAGCAAGCACATCGCATACGCTGCAGACCAGTGCGAGATCGCTCTCTATCCAGCCTCATATTTCAGTACGAAGGAACAGGCTCGTCAGTGCCTGCAGTGGGAGCGCCGTCTGGAACTCGCTATGGAGAACGGACGCTACTTCGATCTGCGTCGTTGGGGCATTGCCTCGAAGACCCTCAATGCTTTCTTCGAGAAAGAGAAAGATGTCGTGTATGACGGACAGACCTATGCTCAGTACTATCGTGATGCCCACTATACCACGGGCAAAAACGAATACTTCCCCCTGCCGTACATCCAGCTCTACTATGTGCCTGGTCTCTATACCCAGAACAAGGGATATAATTAAGTGAAAAGTGAATAGTGAAAAGTGAATAATTTGCTACCGCATTATAAAAAAAGTAAGAATTATGAAAAAGATATCATTCATTATAATGGCGATGTTTGCCTTAGTCCTGACCGCTTGTCAGGACAAGGACATCGACCGCGAGGCTATGAAGCTCAGCGCCCCCGATGCATCACAGATAACAGGTCAGCTCTCTGGTGATGACTATATCCTCAATTGGCCTGCACAGAACGGTCAGATGATAGTTACCATCTATCGCAATGGTACGCTGTCTTCCAGCGAAACCGTCAGTGGCAACAGCTATACACAGAAGAATGTGCCTACCAATGTTCCTTTCGAGTACGTATTCAAGGTTACTGACGGTACCAATATCTCTTCAGGTGTTGTAAAGACTTTCACTCGTGAGGGCGCTACCAGTATCAGCGGTGTACAAATGAGTCAGGTGGATAAGGCTGGAGGTTACGATGCCCTTGTGGAATGGAACAAGGCTGCCGATGCCTCAAGCATCAAGTTTACTGCCACTAACGGCAAACGCACAATTAACGAAACGCTTTCTGGCTCTGCAACGACCTATCTTATCAACGATGTTGAAACAGGCGACACATGGAACGTAACCTTAGTTGCCGTCAATGAAAAGGGCACATCGCTCTCTACTTCTTCATCACTACGTATCGGTAAGACAGCTATTGGTTTCCTAAGCGTATATGCTACACCAGAAGAGTTGATTGCTGATGGTGACGATGACGAGGCATCTGCATGGCTGTGGTTACATGAGACTTATCCTACAGCTCAGTATCTGTACTTCGGCGATATCAAGAGTGCCGATGATATAGAGCCGTTCCGTGTGCTTTTCTGGCTCCGCGACCTTGAGGGTGTTGGCGAGGATGCTGTATGGAATATCCCTGAGGTAGTTGAAGCTGCCACACCAATCATTAAGGAGTGGTATAAGCAGGGGGGCAGTATGCTGCTTTGGAGTCACGCAACAACATACGCAGGACATCTGGGCCGTTTGAATCTCGATGATATGAAGAACAACGACCATGCTATCGGAACAGGCTTTGGTGGTATCAACAATGACGTCTGGCGCATGGCAGTAGCCCTGAATCCAGGTAGCCGATTCTCTAAGGATCACTCTACACATCCAATCTATAAGGGACTCGAAGTAGAGAGCACTGACCGTACAAAACTTATCGCCTTTAAGGGTCCGGGTTGGACAGAGGATCATAACTGTTTGTTCTTCAATCTGCCTTCACTTATCACAGGCATCGGCAATCAGGAGGAAGCCTGCTATACACAGATTACCCAGACCTATGGTATCTATCCACTTGGTACATGGGACAGCCAGATCGACTGGGTAAGCCAGATGAACGTCTGGGAGGCTCAGCAAGGCAATACCGAGTTCCAGGGAACCCTCCTCTGCATCGGTAACGGTGGCTGCGAGTTCTCTATGAAGAATGCTGACGGAACTCCCGACAAGAGCGCACACCCGAAGAACAATATCTATCAGGACAATGTGCTCACACTGGCCAAGAACTCTTTGGAATATCTGAAGACACGATAAGCATTTTTAATTAGTTAGTTGTTAGAATGAAGAAATTGAGATGTTTCTTTAACGTGGTAATGGTAGCTGCCGCTTTGGCGGCTACCGTTTCTGCCTGTAGCAAAGACGAGCCGAAACAAGACTATAATCCGTTGATTGATGGTCCGAAGACCGAAGAGCCGACGACACCTTCTGAGACGGACACCAAGAACAGCTATAATGAGCAGTATCGCCCTCAGATTCATTTCACCCCAGCCAAGAATTGGATGAATGATCCCAATGGTATGGTGTATGTCGACGGTGTATGGCATCTTTTCTATCAGTACAATCCTCAGTCGAATGATTGGGGTAATATGTCGTGGGGACACGCTACTTCTACTGATCTTATCCATTGGCAAGAACAGCCAGTGGCCCTTACTCGTGACGAATTTGGTGATGTGTTCTCCGGTTCTGCTGTCATTGACAAGGATAATACGGCAGGTTTCGGTGCCAATGCGATGGTGGCCATCTATACCTCGGCCAGCAATGTGCAGCAACAGTCGATAGCCTATTCTACAGATGGCGGTAAGAATTTCACTCGCTATAATGGTAATCCTGTTATCCGCAACAACGATGATAACCTGCGTGATCCTAAAGTGTTCTGGCATGAAGCCAGCAAACAGTGGATAATGGCTTTGGCTAAAGGTTGGCTGAGAGGTGTGGAGTTCTATGGCTCTGCTAATTTGAAGACTTGGAGTCATTTAAGTACATTTGTTGTTGATCTGCCTGGACGTCCCAGCCTGCAATGGGAGTGCCCAGACCTTATACAAATGGGAGAAAAGTGGGTGTTGCTTGTCAGTGTGAACCCCGGAGGCCCGATTCTTGGTTCTGGAACCATGTATTTCGTGGGTGATTTCGACGGCAAGGAGTTTAAGGCAGATGCCCTTGATTATCCACTCTGGCTCGACTATGGTATGGACAACTACGCAGGCGTTACCTGGAGTAATACCGGCTCACGGAAGGTGATGATAGGTTGGATGAATAATTGGCAATATGCCGGTAACGTGCCTTGCTCACCTTGGCGCTCTGCTATGACGTTACCTCGTGAACTGAAACTGACGGAACTAAGTGGAAAGCCTTTGCTATGTTGTCCCGTGGTGAGTGAGATCGATAAGATTGCTGGCTCTTGGGAGAATGTTGGCGCAACGATTGATGCGAAAGACGCCTATCAGTTGCGTCTGACCCTCAATCTCGACAAGAACTCGTCCATTACACTCAGCAACAGCCAAGATGAGAAATATGTCATCGACATTAATGCTTCTGCCCGTACGCTTACCGCTCATCGTACAGCGGCTTCCGGCAAGACCAGTTTCAACAGTAGTTTCTCCATCCCTTCGATGCAGGCTCCATTGAACGTAGAGGGCAATAAGGTCACCATCGATTTCTTTGTCGATCAGTCATCAGTGGAAATCATTACCAAGGAAGGCACGATGTCTATGACCAATCTTGTATTCCCGCAGTCTATATATAACAAAATCTCTGTTACGGGTGCCGATTGTGAGATGCAAACGCGGCAACTACTTGCTTTTGCGTCAGGATGCCGTTGAATGCTGAAACAAAATCACTCATGGAGGCATCACTATTGCGACGAATCACATGATATACTATTTGGATATGATTGATGTCATATTGCCCAGCGACTGATT
>JAEEGJ010019498.1_pt1 | contig 14927 bp, 15 predicted proteins | sample 8958761 | NCBI WGS metagenome assembly JAEEGJ01 (sample SAMN16246546, study PRJNA631951) | gut metagenome | biome: gut microbiome; feature: rumen; material: RS-attached | host: Bos | place: Iran: Karaj | collected 2018-10 | reverse complement strand
ATAATCAATTTCAGAAAGTAACGCTCTTCTAAAACTATTTGCTAATGTCCTATTTAAGCCAACATACCTCTCTCCTGTTTGGAGTTCAAATTCACCAAACAAAGCTCCTAAATAAGATTTATATTTACAGAATTCATTATAGAAGTTCTGTTCATCTTCTTTAGACCAACTATCTATTGTGTTATTGTTATATGCATTAATTATACCTGCAAAATCTAAGATTACTCCAATTTGGCCGTTGAAGTATGGATTGTTTTCTGCATTTAGAATTTGCGAATACCAATCAAAATTTGTTCGTAAAATTAATTTCGCTTTGATACATTCCTCAACAAAGCAATCTTCATCAAAACCAGAAGAAAATTCTTTAGGATTTACAGTTGATAAAAAGGAAAGTATATCATGACTATAAGGTGACATTTCCTTTATTCCCCTTAAAGCTCTGGCAAAATCATCACGACCATTATAATTGGTTTCTTCAGATAAAGTACGAATCACTCTTAACCAATTAGTCAAATCACCGTTCTCATTATTTAATAAATACGAACAGTATGCATAAAATTTTATTTTAGTTGTATACGATACTTCTTTGTAATCATCCTGTTTAGTTGATTCATTTCCATTAATTATTGATTTTATAAGTTTTCCTTCATCAATATAGATATTATTTGGTAGGTAGAGACGTATATTTCCATTATCATCTATCTTATCAAATAAAATAAATAACTGTTGTATTGTTTTCTCAAAACAGAATGTATTTATAATTGGATTATTTAGTTTTTCAAACTTATTCACAAAATCCAATCGAGTATAAGATAATTTATCTCGCATCTCATTACGAATTTCATCTCTGCCCTTTAATTCCAAAGAAGTTGCATATTCATTAATTATAAAGGTTATTATTAAATTCATTATCTTATCATCATATAATTTTGAATTTGGATCTTTGTAATTCCAGAAAAAATATGCCCATTGAATATCTAATTTTTCGATTAATTCTTTTGAGTTAGCAATATTTTTCTTTTCAAGATAACGAGATAATTTTGCCTTAAAATTCTCAAATTCTGTCAACGCAATTCCTCGGGCATTCAGTTTTATATAAATGCTATCATCCAATTTATATTTACCCAAATCAAGAAAATAAAAAAACAAAGGGCAATCATCGTTTCTTAAATAATTGAGTAATTCTGGTAGATTGCAACACCCCTTAAATTCATTATGAATTGTGTCTATCATTGTAAGCATAGAAGAAATCGTTGGATCATCTTTCCAAGAAGTTCTAAACCATGAGTTATTCATGATTTCTTTACTTAATTGAGTAATGTTATCAACAGTCTTATTTTTAATTTCAATTTTCTTTGAAGTAAGATATTGACAAAAATCTGCAGAACTTATTCTTGTCTTATACGTAAACTTTTTTATTCTATCATTTTTATTATCGTATAACTCATTTGTCGCAAATAAGAGATACCAATGCAACAAAAATAATGTTGTTAGTCTTTGCTGTCCATCAATTGGTGCGAAACAATTATCTGTAACACTTCCATACACAAAGTTTAAGTCAAATGGGATATTTCCAGTAAGTTTTTCTTTTAATTTCTGAACAAAATTATTTCGAATTGTTTCTACTTCGGGAGAGTTTCTTCCTTGTGCATAATCTCTCTGCAGAATTGGGATTTCAATTGCATCGTATTCTTTAAGAATTTTCCATAAAGTTTGTTTTGCTTCTGTAATCATATTTCCCCCTTAGTTATCTTCATTCAAGTAATTTGCAATCATGCTGCACATACTATCCAAGTAGTTTTCACGGTCAGCAAGTCCCCAAACATATAATTGTTTTACATTTTTTGAATATGCTTTCAGAAAAACATTTTTTGTACAAACAGGAATAAAATCGTCCTTTCCACTTTTAGATAATATTACATCTCTCTTAACTGGAAACACTGCATTCTTATAACTTCTATTTGTTTTCTCATCTAACAATGTTAAATTAGAAATATCATTCTTCAGACTTTCATCTTCAAGCTCATCGCCACCATACAATTTAACTATTCTGTCAAAGAGAGACTCAAATTCTGCTCGATTTTCATCTTTTAAATATTGTTCATCAGATAAAAGTTTAGTTATTTCATCCGTTATTTCAGATGTGCAATCACCAAAATTTATCACATGTTCATTAAAGCGCTCCAGCCAATTTTTTCGATTTACGGCATCTTGTGGTTTGTCAGTTTGTTGGGCATGTATATGTTCAATATCCCATTTCTGATTCTTAAAATTCTTAAAAGAAAATCTTGGCTCAGATCCATCATCACTATTTTGAGTTGTTATTACATTAAATAATAAGAGAAACTTCCGAATATCTTCATCATTCTTCTTATAATTAAGTTTAACAGCACAATCTTTGATGTCATCCATTTTTATGGATAAATCATCTTTTTCTATATCGAAGTCATTTTTAATAGATTTATATACAAATTTTTTTAATGCGTAAATAAACTTATCTTTAGTTGATTTTCTATATATTTGAGCGTATTTGATAAACTCAGGTATTTGTTCAATTAAATAACTTGAATTATAGTCTTTAATGGATTTGCCATTAATTGTGAGTAGATATCCAAGAAGATGATACCATTCCCTATTTTCATACCAGTCATATAACATATTATAATAACTAGATATATGTCTCCAGAATTCCTCTAAAACTTTTGCATAAGAATATTTTTCTTTACTTCTATTTTTTTCTTCTTCTATAAGTTTTGATAATTGTCTGTTAAAAATAATATAAGTATATGTATCTTTATTATATTCACGCTCATTCTCTTTATAGAAATCTTTATTATCATTTAAAATATCATATACCATAATTTCAAATACAAGTTCCATCCTTGTTGCAGTTTTATAGTTAGAATCATTTGTCAAGAAAAGCCAAAAGTCATTTTTCCCTAAAACAGCTTCAAATGAATCCCAGGCATTACTTATATTTGCCTGACTAGTTGCTATATCATCATTTTTACCGTAATTATCTTTTTTTAATAAAAGGGCTTTTATTAATTCTGCATTCGTCAATTTTATTTTACCCATATTGATATCGGTAAAAATCTCTTCTGGCTCACTCTGAGAATCAATTTCATACCATATGAACTTTGTTCGTTCTGTAATTTTTGAATACAATTCTCCACCAATATTCTTTAATTCAGTTTTAGAATATGGCTTAAACCATTCTTCTACTGCATGATAAGCATTGGTTACATGAAATTTATTTATATCACTTTCATCGACGTCTACAGTGTCTTGATTTCCCAAGTTATCAAGACAATCCCATAAATAATCAATATTTTCATAATTCAATTTAAATAAAGGAATCTTGTCCTTATATAACTTTCGTTCTATACAGGTAAGGATTATAAAAATTGATGTTAATCTTTGTTGTCCATCAATTACGATCCACGAATCTTTATCTTTCTTAACAACTAATGGCTGTAAACAATAAAAGGCCTCCTCATCATCAGGAGAAAACTTAAATTCTTTTAAATCATCTAATAATTGTTTTATCTGAGAATCTTTCCATCTATACCCTCTTTGATATTTGGGAATAAAAAAATTGTACTTTATAATTTCATCTTCACCTGGCAATAATTCACCAATTGAGATTGTCTTAATTGAATTACTCATTTATTTTTCTCCTCTATATTTCTAGATTCTAAGATTAACTCTTATCAATTTGATATTTTATAATGTATATCTTACTCAAACATTTATTACCATTCAATATCAATAACTTTATGCGTCTGATTTTCTTATTTTTTCCTCTTTATATTACATCTATTCGTTTATATATTATTTGTAAATTGAAGGAGGAAACTCCTATGAAAAGTAATATTTCTGTTGAAGCTAAAAGTTTGAGTTTATGATTTTCAATGCTATCGTGGTCGTTGCTCACCCTCCTCTCTAGCGGAGGACACCCCCGTTGACAACAAATTAATTACACAAAATACATGTTAAATCGCATTGAACCTAGAATCCACCATTAGAAATCATTTGCTAACCAATCTTTTCAAAAAATAAATTATCAGAAAATCGTTCACATATCATTCGTGTAGCATTTTTATCTTTTTCAATTAATATGCAATTACGATTTTTATTTAAGGCTGCTATTCCCACAACTCCACTTCCAGCAAATGTATCTAAAATTGTTTCATTTTCATAAGTTACGTATTCGATAATTTCTTCACATAATGATACAGGTAATTCACTTTGATGTATTTTTTTATTAACTGGAACAGGTTCGATATCAAACATTGTAGGCAGCATTTTTGCAGTTCCGCTCATATAATAATTACCGTGTAATGCAGAGCTTTTCTTTGAATCAAATCTCATATTTCTAGCTTTTCCTTTAGAAAAAATCATTACATCTTGAGTATTTTTGGCTTTTCGTCCGGTATTACTTACAAAATTCCCTTTTTTCCAAGTAACTTTTGAATAATAAAGGAAACCACTTTTCTCTGCATACTCTTTTATTTGATAGAGATATTTATAATTATTCTCGTTTTCAGCTGGTAGGATTTCAACAAGAAAACATCCATCCTTTAATACTCTTGATTTTTCTTTAAAATCATTTAATTCGTATTGAAAACAATCATAATCTGAAAAGGATCGATTACCTCCCTTATTAGATTTTGAATCTCTCCAAGGATGGTCAGTAATAATACAATCAATAGAATTATCCTTTAAAAATGAAAGGTCTCTTCCATCACCTTCTATTAAAACACAAGTTTGATTTCCTGATATTGTTTTATAAACACCTTTCGCAATCCGTTGAAATTTTATCCCTAAGTTTTCATATATTCTTGCACGAATTGTTTCATTTGCATTTTCGTTAAAATGAGAATAAGCATCGCTTAAAGAGAATGAGTCTTCAAATTTAAAACATGAAAAAATACGCTCTGCTAAATTTGCCATTGCTATAAAATCTCCTTGCATAATATTTTGTTTTGAGAAAAACCATACTCATATATCCACGAATTATTCTTTAATAATGTTTTTAATGCTATGTCTTTTGAATTGCCTTCCTCAAAACCTAAGATCTGAAAATTTTCGCATAATGAATTGTTTGGAGATACAGTAATACCTTCGTTTGTATAAAAAATGAATGATTTCATTTTTCGATCCTTGATCAAATTTTAAAATAGATCAAGTACTATTTAGATTTTTTTGTAATGTCCTGGCGTTACAAATTCAATGAAACCTTTATCTCGTAAATATTGTAGTTGCTGCCGAATCTTATCTTTGACAAAATTATTATCTGGATGTTTTGCTTTCAACTCATTCTCAAAAGCATACATCTGATTAAGAGTAAAATCTTTCGTTGGAATCTTCTCAATGCACATTAAAGTATCAAGGAGCCAACCGCGAGATTCAAGATTTGAAGTTTTTAATGATTTTGTCTTTGCATAATTTGATATTACAGTTTCATGTTCTATTTCTATTTGATTTTTTACAATAAAAATTTTGCCTGAATCAGGAATAGATGAAATATCTATATTACAGCCTATCCAACCGGCTCTGCGTGCATTAGGTCCAAGAGGATTTCTTTTTATAATTATATTAGGCGTAAAAAAGTGATTTGGAATTAAGACAAAATTGCTAACAGCATAATTCTTGTAAGTCATAAAAAAGAAATTTGGATTTCTAAAAGATGTAATTCTAGAAATCATTGTAGAATATTCACCATCGGTAATTGTTTTAGACAGTTCGCCAGTAATGCTTTCTTTGCTTTTCAACTCAAAATCGGAAGAACAATCTTTACAATAAAAATCACCTGTTGGATGATTGTTTTCATATCGATTAATATATGGCTTTCCGCAAATAGGACAATACAAGTTTCTTTCAACCCAATCTTCTGTAAGAACTCTGCTTTTTTGAGAATTGCTATGATAATTTTCTGCTAATTGTAAATTGAAATCAAAAGTCATTTTTAGCGTTAGGCTATGAAGCACCTATGAAGCAGTTCACCGTAGCGAAGCGAGAAGGTTGAACGATAGCGAAGTACGGAACATGAACTGAACTAACAACAAATGGTTCACAATACTTTATCACTGTTTCTGAATATCTTTTTTCTAATTTCAGGTAAAAGTTGTGACATTCCACCGACCCATTAAAAAAGGTTTTGCAGCCAACTAAGATTCCCCTTCATATGCAATTATAATACACTTTTATTGTTTTTAACAGTAGATTATCCATCTATCTCAACATTCTCCGGGGGCGTTGCGGGGGCGGAGCCCCCGCACAGGGGGCAGCGGACAAGACCGGACCGAACGAAGTGAGGGAGGACTTGGGAGCGCGGGGGGAACGCCCCCCGCATCATAAAAATATACTCATGTAATAAGGAATCGTAATTTTGTTATCCACAAGGCCTATATTGTTTTCAGAAAGCTTGTAGCAGATATCTACATCATACTGAGGATTTTTCAGAACTGTATTTGCAGATTTTGTATTTCCTGTAGTGGCTTTTACTTCGATAAGAGAAATGTCATTTTTTACCTTTGAAACAAAATCAATTTCAAGACCGGAATCTTTATGGAAGTAATAAAGCTTTCTGTCCTGCTTAGAAAAACAGTCGGCAATGATATTTTCAAAAATTGCGCCTTTATAAAATCCTAAATCGCCGGAAAGAATCTTTGCTGCACTGTCGCGGTCGAGCATAGAAATAAAGAGGCCGGAGTCTTGCATGTAAATCTTAAAGACATTATCAATTTTATTTCCTTCAAGCGGATCAGAAATGCTTGTAAGATTGTAGCACAGATTTATGATTCCAAAGTCACAGAGCCACTGGATTGCAGGAAGATATTTTTCTGAACGTCCTTTTTTTTCGAGGGCAGAGAAAACAAACTTCTTATTTTCTTTTGCAAGCTGTGCTGGAATTGATTCAAAAACTCTGTTTATTCTTCCAAGCAGGGCAAGGTCAATTTCCTCGTTTTCATTTTCATCAAGATGTTTTCCAAAATCATCCCTGTATTCTTCAATGATATCATGCTGTTCCTGCCATACAATGTTCATGTCATTTGTAGAAATAAATCTGTCTACAATGTACGGAAGTCCGCCAACACAGATGTATTCCTTAAAGTATCTGAGCATTGCAGTATGCGTTGCTTCACTTACAGGAGTTTTATTTTCATAACATTCACGAAGATAATCGATTACATCCTGGCCAATTCCTTTAGCCCAAAGAAACTCTTCAAAGTCCATTGGCTTCATATAAACAATACGCTCAAAGCCGGTTGGTACACCTTTGCTCTTTTTTTTGTTATAGCCTTTAATTCCAAGAAGTGAACCGGTTGCAATTATGTCAAAGCGGCCGTCTTCGCAGAAAGGCTTTATACTTGAACGGGCATTTGCGCATTCCTGGATTTCATCAAAAATGATTACTGTGTTGCCAGCTTCAAAATGCGAACCAGGAATAACTGCAGAAAGGTCTATAATGATTCTGTCTACATTCAGGTCTGCATCAAAAATCTTTTTCGCACTTTCATTTTCCTTAAAGTTTATATATACAATGTTTTTATAGTTTGCTTTTGCAAATTCACGGACACTGCAGGTCTTTCCAATCTGGCGCAGGCCTTTTACAACAAGAGCTTTCTTTTTTCCACCAGTATTTTTCCATGCTTCAAATTCAGAAATGATTTTTCTTTTGAACATAAAGGCCTCCTTTTGTCTTGTCGCACTTTTCCAAGGGAGTTTTTGCCGCTTTATTGCACTTTTTCAAGCGACTTTTCATTAAAAGAATACACTTTTTCAAGGGAGTTTTCAAGCAATTTATGCACTTTTTCCGGGGAGTTTTAAATCCCCAGGCTCTTTGCCATAGGGATATTATAGCATGCAGTTGGTGTATTATCATCATAAATTAGTCTCTGCCGGCAAGGCGGTTTGTATTGTAGAGGGAAAGATAATTACCTTCGCGATATCTGTTATATCTTTCGTTCGATATTGATTCTTCTAATACGCGATGAAAAGTTAGTATATCCCAGGGTAAGAAACGGATTGTGTGATTTTCCAGATAAACGAATCCTATGTCGAATTCATCAATCAACATGCCGTTGTATTCTGAATTTCTAAGTGAGAAATAATGAATGCCATTTCTTTTATAAGAAATTAGTGTTTCATAAATCGTGGAATCATATCCGTTTACTGGAATAGAAATCTGCTGATCATTATAAAACCAGACTTCTCTATCAGCCAGATTTCTGCAATATACAACATCACCAGAATCCAAGCCACATATTGAACGTACAGTAAAATCCTGAAGTATACCATCGCGCTTAAAATGTAGCTGATCGTTGGAATCACTTCCTACTACTATTTTATGCCCATTTTCTTCATAAATATTACAATAATGATATTTTCCACTAAAGCATTTTACCTTTTTACCATCTACCAGAATGAAATTATACTTTGAAAGATTATCTACTATAGCCCGGTTTTGAGCATCATAATAGCAGTTCAAATGACTCCCTTGAAAAGGCCCTATTTCTTTGCCATTAAAATTATAATACCAGTTTTTAAAGTCCTTTCTTTTGTGACATATAAACTGAAAGCTTTCTTCATTTTGATATTGTGCATTTTCTATTGCGTAATACGGCCCATATTTCTTTTTATCAGTAACAAAATATTCCTGATGCTTTCGGTTCAATCTTAACACATGTGTTTTCTCATAATATTCTTCTTCTGGGGCATTAGCCTCACTTTTTGCAATTGCAGTAAGAAGCTGGTCTATTTCATCTTGGGAAAGAACTTCATTTCCACCTTCGTTTCTACCATCTTTTTTTTCTATCTTTTCTGATTTACAGTCTTTTCCATTCTTCTTAAATTCCAGCTTAAAATCCCCTTTATATGCAGTCCATTCTCCTTCTTCTGTATGTGACGATTCTAAATACACTGAATCGAAAGGCCCATACACTGTTCCATTACAATTTACATAATTCTGAGGAAGCTCATTTTCAGTTTTTTCATATTTAAAAAGAAATCCAGAATCTTTTAACTGAACAAACTCTAAGAGAACTTCAGCATCTGTCTCACAAATTACTCTAGCGTTTTCCATAGGCCTGCCTCCTTCTTAGCCGCCGTACATTCTCAAAGCAATCGGTTTCATATAATCTGTATTCTGTGACATCCTCAGAGTTACGTCGCATAGCCTTTGAAGAACCGTGTAGGCGATTTTTATGGGGATAGGATCAATCTCTCCTCCTCCACTACCAACAGCACCTACCGCACCAACACACATGACAAGACCTCCAGAAATCTTATCTAAAAAGAATAATATCTGATGCCTCTATCATTTAATGATAGTATTGAAAAATTAATTGTCCTTTTTCCACATTTCGTAGTATTGATTTCTCAGACCGGTTTCCAGTTCCCAGGACTGCGGCTTGTGATACATTCGGCAGCGGTAACGCCATCTTTGCGAGCCTGGATAATTCTGCGATTGCTCCAGATATACACGGACTTCCTTATTCAGCTGCTCGGGAGATTTCCACGGGAATTGCTGGAAAAATTGTGCTGAGAGTTCTGCAAAGGAGGCGGTTATTCCAAGGTTCGCCACATTAAAATTTTCAAAATCTTTCTGCTGAAGAAAAATGAAGTCATTAGTTTTGAAAGCCCCTGAAATATGTTTTGCATCTTCTTGAGAGATATTCATAAAGAAATAAATATAATGCCCCTTCTCATCAAGCAGCCTCACAAAAGGAAATCCCCATCTTCTTGTTTCTGATTCAAATTGAGTTCTGAATTCTTTCTGGGGATTTTCCAGTTTCACTATTGCACATGTCCAGCACATATTATTCCCTCCCAGAATCAACTTCTTTCAACAGTTCTACCAATGCAATTATGTTCAGGGGACTTTTTGCATAATTAAACGATGCTGTTTGTGGATACTTAATTACAGTCCAGGCTCCTCCACCATGTTCCTGATAAACCCTCTGACAAACCGGACAGAAAGCTTTAATCCATGTACTCCCACTTAACGGAGAACCTACAATACTAAGGGCATAAAGTTTTTTACAGCAGGTGTCTGAATCACATTCACCTGCTTTTCCAATATCCTTGCAGTCATAAACAAAGAGATTATTTTGATGATACGAAAGTAATTCACCTAAAGTTAGAGGACGAGTTCGAGTTTGAGCATACATAAATCCACAAAAAACTCTTGGAATTGTAATATTGGAATATTCCTTAGTTGAGATAATCAAGTCTGCATACTTTTGTAAAAGCAGATAATTATCTAGAAAACATTCTGTCTGCTTGTTTCTTTCAAGTTCATCCTGTTTACATTCGGTACGGCACTCTTCGATGGCCTTTATGTCTTCTTCTGTTATATTAAGGATTCTAAATAAATTTCTTTTCATATCTTCACTTTCAGTGAAGTTATCATATTTTACCAGCTGCTCAATTCTGTTTATTATCTTTCCTCTTTTCTTAGGCTCACAATCCCATAACCTTGCCACATCATGAGGCGTTAGTTTCTGAGCCTTCATTTTACTTCTTACGATATCACAGATTCTTTTATCTACCTTAGAGAAAGTTTTTCTTCCATGTAGAAATTCATTCTTTGTTAAAAACATAGCATCTCCTTTTAGCCGGTACGACGCCCCGGCAAGTTGGAATAAATCCGGCGTGGCTTCTAAATATAATCCTCGCGGAAATTGATTTCGTGGCAGGAATAAAGCTCATCCATAACCGCCAGGATTTTCTGACGGCATTCCAGTATGTGGCTTTTTAAGACAGGTCCAAGGTCTGCGATATAAGATTCCTGAAGTTCACGGGCACGTTTACTCATATTGCGGCAAATGGCTTCTTTTACCTCATCGCTTACATCCCTGCTGATTGCAACTGCCTGATCATGCTGAGTAATTTCCTTCAAGACCTTTTGAATGCTACGGTCATCAAAGCGGACAATGTCTTCAAAAGCCAGAAACGATTTATGGAAAGCACGATTAAACTGTGTGTAGCCTTTACGCTCAGCAAGCTTCTTTTCAATCTTGTCGCGCCCGTCACTGCCCAGCCCCTGGATTCTACTCATGGCACCACGAGTAAAACATTGAGATTTATAAAAACCAAAAACGAAATCAGAGAACTGGCGGGCTAAGTTCATTTCAATTTCGTAAAGCTTTTGCTCATCTTCTATATCCATCAAAAACTCTTCGGCCTTATAAGACTTGCCATAAAACTCATCCGAAGAAGCCACTTCTTCCACAGCAGACGCCAGCGTTTTATAATCCTTCAGAATCGGTTCCTTTATCGCCTCAAAGAGCTGCTTACAAGCTGCCTCAAAAACTTTTGCCACACGCTCATCAAACTCCGGAAAAGAATACTTAAGTGTCGAATTCTTATAATCAATATCAAACTTAACCATACCAGGCCTCCTTAGAATTAGTTTCTAAGGAAACTCTACAATATGGGTGTATCATTTAATGATAGGAAATCAATTATTTTCCTCTTCAAAAAATTCATCTTTATCTGGATCAAAGAGTAAAGTTTTGGCTTTGGCTAAACCATAGGTATTACAATGAATCTCAAGTTCGTATTGATCGAATTCGAAATCATCTTTATTCACATATACATTCTGTAGCTGCAATACAATATCTGAATATGAATATAGGAAATCTGTTCTTTGCAGCAGTATTTCAGTTTTATTAATATCATCCACTACTAAATCTTTATCATCCTCATAACAGTAGTACTCCGTAATAATGATAATATCTAACTCTGCTGCCAGCATCTTCAATTTCTTTAAAATATTTACAAATCGTTTTTTATAACTTCCAGTGTCTTTCTCGATTGGAATTGTGTTTAAGGAATCAATATAGATAACCCTTAAATCATACTGTTCAACAGTTTCCCGAATCGTTTTACATAATTCTTCAAAAGATAATGATTTTATTTTGGGAACCACAATTTGGGATTCGAAAAATACCCTCACTACCTCTTGTATCTTATTTAAGTCCTGTTTGGATAGCATCCCAGCAACTATCTTCGAAACTGGAACTAAAGTTCCCCGGCTTATCATAGACAAACCAAATTCATGGTCATTCATAGTATATGAAAAAAAACCGAAGGAGCTTTTTTCTTTTATTACAATGCTGTGAAGTAATTGCATTACAAAACATTTTCTGTAATATTTTAAATTCGAACAAACTGTAATTAAATTTCCTTTCTGAAAGCCATGAGTCATTGCATCAATGGTTGGAAAACCGGACCTTATTCCACTTATTGAATTGGAATCCTTATATCGTTCTTCAATGTACTCAATTAACTTAAATCCAAGGTCTTTTCCTGTTATTACATCAATTTGATTTTGCATAATATCCTCCTGCCTATAGAGAATATTAGAATAACAAACGCGAATATCATTTAGTGAGATTTAACTAAGAAATTTATCTATCATTTTCGTTTCTTCAGGGAATCTATAAATTCCATACTGTCAATTTCATCTTTGTAATGACGTTTTATGATGTCTCGATTTTTGCGGACAAAGCTTTTCAACTGCTCAATCTGTTCGTCTGGAAGGTTGCATTTTTCACGGCCTTCAAGGATTTCCGGTTTACTGCTGATTGTCATACAAAGCGGCCGGATTTTGTTTTTATTGTAAAAACGAATAACTTTCTTATAGATGACATGACCATGTTCATTCACCACCGGTTCCAGCGGCCAGGAAGGACGACAGCCGCAGGAACATCTTACCGGCACACCTGGTACATCCCGCGGATGAACTGTTGTCGAAAAGAAACCGTATTCTTCATAAAAAAATATTTGCTCTATCACCACAAAAAAACGAATCAGCATTCTTTTGAAATCTTCTGTATACGACAGCTTCTTATCCACGAACCGAGCATACTTCTGGAGAGCAATTTTAATTTCCCAAAAACACTTCAAAGGCCTGTAAAACTCTTCAATAATCGCAAAGGAATCAAAAAGCTCCCGCAAGGATTTTGCCGCCGGATTATAAGCCTCCACAGACATTCCTTTCATAACGCCTGCAGTGAGCTGCTTGAGTTCATAAATAAATCGTTTTGCGAGTTTGTCTTTTGATTCGTGTTTGCGTGACAATTGCAGCCTCCTTCATTGAAGTGATTTAATCTTACACAACACGAATATCATTTAATGATATTAGGTCTAAAATTGAATTAAACATTCTTTTTGAAAGGCGTTGAATTTTTCGTCCTTTGCTCTTTGAATCACTTCTTGTGTAGAGACATTTTGATCAATCCCTTCAACATGAATAACCTGGGCAAAAATTGAAAGGCGCTCATTCGGATTAATAATCAATTCCCATTCCTTCAGGGAGACGAGCCATTCATTTACATCAAAGTTATCTTCACAGAAAAACTGATATAACACTATTGCCCTGGCAGGATTATTTATACAGGCATCAACAAGGCGCAGTAAAAACTGATATTGCAAATCATCAATTCTTGCGGTGTCCGGATTGCAAAAGTCGTGTATAGCTTCCAGCCAGTTGTCTTCAATTTTTTGGATAATGGGCAGCCTCCCGACTTTCATTTCTTTGATGGTTGGATAAATTGATTTTTGAGGCAGCGCAAGATTCCGGAATTCTTTATACTTCCCCTCAACAGAAATCCTGAAATCCTCTCCCAGGCAAAGCACATCTGTGTTCGAGGTAAGCTTGCAGATGTTTGAATTTCTTTCTTCAGGCTTGTCTGTGTTTTTCAGATTATCCGTAACATCAAAATGAATTTCATTTATCGGGCCAATTTTAAGTTTGTTCTGAATATCTACAAGATTTGTTTGGTTATACCAGTATTGCAGAAGAGGAACAAAGTCGATTGGAAATTTTGCATCCTCTTTAATAAAATATTTCACCTCTGCCATAATTGCCTCCTTGTGAAAGCAATTATGACATTGAGGTCTATCATCCAATGATATTACTTTATAAAATCCTTTATCTGATTTCCCCAGCCGATGTTGTTCAGGTCCATACCCCAGCCCAGCGTGTCTTTTACAGTAAGAAAATCTCCGAAGCATTTTCCAAGGCCGTCGGCGACACATTGTTTGAGTTGAGCGAAACACTGTTCGTCCTTGTGATCATAACACTGAACAGAGGTCTGCCCTCCGTAAAATCTGATTCTGATTGCACCGCGCTTTAAGATTTCCAGAACAAGATTGTCCCGCTGCTCGCTTGGCTCAGGGCAGAAGGTTGCATCCGCCGCAAGCCCATTCTTCACGCACAAAGCTTCTTTTTCTTCCTGAGTAAACCCAAGCAAATCCGGATGATTCAAAAAGAAGTTTACATGAGTAGTTTCAACATCAAAAAAATTTCCGTCTTTATACCACAGCGCGCATGATGACATTTCGGCCTCCTTGCATTAATAGATATCAGGATTTTCTTTACAAATAGCAATTAATTTGATTGCCTTCTCGTAGATTCTACAGAGCCTGTCACTAAGTGCAACGCAGTAATTTTCAGAAACTTCATCTCCAACCTTAATATCTGTTTTATTTACTCTATACCATTTTGCATTTTCATCTCTGGCAAGAGTTTGTTTTTTCCCTACAGATTGAACAATGATCATAGTCTGCCTCCTGATATTTTTACAATAGCAGATGGTGATATCATTTAATGATATCGTTCTTTTTTTAAATTATTTTTTTGCACTATCACACTATGATAGTCTGCCGGTCGTATATTAATCATATAAATATGAAGGAGGCTATGCTTATGAAAAATGACGTTTCTGTAGAAGCCAGGAAGGCTCAGGTTAGGGTCGAAGAGGCAATGGGTGATATTACCAGAGCGACCCGCAAGGTGCTGATGGATTATGTCAGCAAGATGTATGTTGTAAGCTTTGCAAAAGCAATCGCTTATCTTGGGCTGGAATCCGAAGATGCTATCAGTCTTTTGAATACCATGGATGCCGACA
>JAEEGJ010019497.1_pt1 | contig 14927 bp, 15 predicted proteins | sample 8958761 | NCBI WGS metagenome assembly JAEEGJ01 (sample SAMN16246546, study PRJNA631951) | gut metagenome | biome: gut microbiome; feature: rumen; material: RS-attached | host: Bos | place: Iran: Karaj | collected 2018-10 | reverse complement strand
CAACTTCTACGACGATGCCGTTCTCGACCGCTTTTGGAATGACTTCTCCTGCGCAAACTCAATCCGGTGCGTGAAAGACTGCTGAAATGGAGCATGTTCCAAGTTGGAACGCCCAAAATAACGTTTTTTGAGGGAAAACTATAGTTTTTGCGGGGAATTGTGCTCTTTTGTAGAAAATAGGATATATTTCTTTTTAAAGAAGAAGGAAAAATATGGATAAAGAACCCGAAGTTTTAGATATGAACGGCGCATCCCCTTTGCAAAAGGGACTCGCCGTTTTTTTGATGATTATGTCGCTTTTGTACACCGTGTCGCCCATCGACCTGGCGCCCGACGCAATTCCCGTAGTGGGCTGGCTCGATGATGTCGGCTTCCTTGTGACTGCAACTATGAATGCGGTTCAGCAGTTCACAAAGGACCAGAATAGCGCCATGGTGAAAATCCTGAAATACGCCAAATGGTTTATGGTCATCGCCGTTGTAATCGCCGCGCTGTTGCTCGGCGGTTTGATTGCCGCGATTGTGGCGTTGATTATGAAGTAATCTAGGTAGGGGTTGTGTATGAACTTTTACTGCAAAAAATGCGGACAATCTTATGACGCTTGGACTATTGCAAATGGTGGCTGTAGCAGAGGCGGAAAACACGATCCTTATCGCGGAATGCAACAGGGGCCAAAATATGTTTGTGCCAAATGCGGACTTGAATATGATTTCTGGACGATTGCCAACTGCAATTGTAGTCGTGGTGGAAAACATGAAGTGATGTAATAAAGGAGGTCGGAATGAAAAAAATTGTAGCTTTAAGAGGTAGCGCAAATAAAGGAAAATCTGAAACTTTAGGAATCGTCATTCAAAAGTTGAAAGAAAAATATTCTTCTGTGTCATATAAACCATTTGAACAGAATGACAAAGACGAAAAATGTGTATTTGATAATTTGAAAGGAATGAAAATAGGGGTGGAAACGCAAGGTGATCCTGGGTATCGACTGCCAAAAAGTCTTCAGGATTTTGCTCAAATGATGTGCGATATTATAATATGTGCATGCCGAACTAAAGGAAGTACAGTTGAAGCCATCGAATTGTATAGGAATGAATATGAAATAACATATATCAAAAAAACTGTTTCAAAGATTGACTTTAAAAGAACGAATGAATGTGATGCTAATCGAATCCTAAAAGAAATTGGTTTGTAATTTAATAGTAAAAAAACTGTGCGCAAAAGGCCCTATAATGAGTGGTAATAACATTCAAAGTTTTTATGAAGATATTTCCAATAACCTTCACAAGGCAATAAATGAATTGAATGAATTGCCGTCCTCTGGAACAAAGGTCTCGTCGACTATTCAAGATACGCAGGATAAATTAAGAAACTTGCAAAAGAAATTTGACGATGAATTACAATTTTTAAAACAAAATTCAGAATGGAATGAATTTGCAATTGCTTTTTTTGGAGAAACAAATGCAGGGAAGAGTACAATTATAGAATCTTTACGAATACTCCTTAATGATCCATCAAGAGAAGAATTGCTCAAATTGGAACAAAAAGAAAAAATGGACTTGCTAGAAAAATATGATGCGGCTTTAAATCGTTTGAAAAATTCGTCAGAACAGGATGTAATCAATGTTTATGCTGAAATTGAATCTGTAAAAAAATCCATAAAGTCATTGCAAAAAAGTAAAATTCCATATATTGTGACTCTTATAGTCTGTATGATTGGTTCATTTTTTATTGGCGTGATGATATGAACTTTAAAGAATCTTTGATTTGTGAGTTGGCTGAAAGGCGTAATTTGGTTAGTCTCCTTCTTGATGATGGTAAAATTGATGGACGAATTATTGGAACTGGGCAGGCTGATTATACTAAGGAAAATGCAGAATATCATTTAAGTTGCAATGGGAAAAATTTTATTCTTATAGATGTTCCGGGAATTGAGGGTGACGAAAAAAAATACAAAGCATTGATTGAACGAGCTTTGATGAAAGCTCATTTAGTTTTTTTTGTCAACAGTTCTGAAAAGAAACCTGAACCGGCAACGGTAAATAAGATTAAGCAATATTTAAAATACACATCAAAAGTGTATGCTTTGTGTAATGTTCGGGGGTTCCCGGATGCGTATGAATTTGAAGAGGATAGGGAAAATCTAGAAGTCGAAAAAGATATTGAAGTGAAGGAGCAAACTTCAGAAGTATTGAATTGTGCTTTTGGAAAAGAAACAATCTTAGGAATAAATTCAATTCAGGGACTTCTTGCTTTTTGTGGTGCTGCTGTTAACGCAAACGGGGAAACGTCTATTTGTGGACCCAGAAAAGGGAAAAATTTGAGGAAAACTCAAGAAGGCTTTAAAAAATATTTTTCTTATCAAGAAATGTTAAAATTTAGTCAAATTGAACATTTGCGAAAATTGATAGAGAAAAAAAATGATTCTTATGAGAAAGATATTTGGGAAAGTAATAAAATTCGAGCCGAAAAATACATGCAGGCTCGGATAGAAGAGTTGCAGGCTGTTTTTGATGAAATTGAAGAAAATATTGATAGCAATAATAGGTTAATAGATGAATCTTTAAAGAAAATGGAAAATATTTTTAGTGCTAAAATCATTGAAAGAAAAAATCAACTTGAAAAAATAATTGACAAATTTTTTAAACAAACTGAAGTTGAAATACTTGACGATGTTGATGAATGTTTTGCTTCTAACGCGCCTCAACAAATAAAAAGAAAATTGAAAAAGAATGCCGAAAAATTACAGATAGTTTTAAATGAAAAAATAGATAGGCATATTAGAGAAACGGTAGACGTGCTGAACAATTCATTAAATCAAGAAATTGACTATTTAAAAAAGTCTATGTCTACAGCAGCCTTTACGAAAAAAACGTATACATCTTTGACAAATCAAAAAATAAATCTAAAGAACGCACCCGTTTCGTTACCCTTGGATAAGGAGTTCTTTTCAAAATCACTTATTGATAATGGCAAAACTCTCTTTAATTTAGGGGGAAAAAATATTGCGGCTTTTAATATAAAAAATGGCAAAATAAACGTAGACTTGGAAAAAATTTCGTGGGATGATGTTTTGAGTGGTGTGGATGCGGCTTTTAATATCCTCGAAAATGTTGTTGGCAAAGTATATACTTTTTTTGAGAGGAGATCTAAAATAAAAGAAATAAAAAATCAAATAAAAAATCAATTGTTGCAACAAAAAGACAATTGCATAGCCAATGTTTGTTGCCAATTAGATGACATAAAAGAACGTATTGAAAGTGAATTTTCGAATTTGCTGAACGGTGATAAAGAATCAATGAATCGATTGCACAACGCATTTAAAAATCAACTTAAAGCATTAAAAGAAACGCTTAAAAGTATCAAGGAGTTGAGCTATGAAGGAACTTAAATCAATTCTTGAAAAGAAAGATTTTCTGAAAACGAAATTGATGAAATTGCGTGAGATTGTAGAAAATAAATCGGATGCAATCCATAATTCAAAAGAATATTTAAACAAAATAGATCGTTTTGTAAAATCAGTTGACGGTCCAATAAAGGTTGTGTTCTTAGGAAGTTTTTCAGCAGGGAAAACGACCGCTATAGCAGGCCTGCTTGAAGAAGAAAAAGAAGACATGCAAATAAATACGGATGAGTCATCCAGTACCATAAAAACCTATTATGTTAAAGGTTTCGAAGACCAGTGCGTGTTCATTGACACTCCAGGTTTGTTTGGAAATAAAGAGGACGATAATGGTGGCAAAAAAATTCGTTATGAGGATATAACACTACGTTATATATCCGAAGCAGATATAATAGTATATGTCGTTGAAGCTGAGAATCCTTTAAAGGAAAGCCATAGAGAATCTTTGAATTATGTGATGCGAACGTTAAAAAAATTACCCAACACAATCTTTGTTATTAACAAAATGGATTCAGTTGCTGATTTGTCAAAAGAAGATGATTTTAATGATCAAAGTCTCGTAAAAACAGAGAATCTAATAAATAAGTTAAAATTGTTTGTAAATCTTGAAGAAAATGAAGTTGAAAAAGTTAATGTCGTGTGCGTCGCTCTTGATCCGGGGAAAAAGACTTTAAAAAAATGGTTTGCTAACGACGAAAGAAAAATGATTTATATGAGTCGGTCAAGAATTCAAAATTTACGAAAAAAACTAATCGAAGTTTTAGAAAGTAATAAATACGAAGATCTCATGGGGGAAACTATAGTATCTGTTACAAGTAATATTTGCAATCAGATTCAAAATGAAGTAAATCCGGTTTTACAAGAAATTAATAATGACCTTGAATGTTGTAAAAAAGAGAAAAATGACATAGAATGTGAATTACGACTTTTTGAAAACAAACAAGCTGATTTTGACAGATGGACGAATAGTAGAAAAAATGAAGTTCTGTCGTTAATAGAAGGCGCAGACTGCGAATCAATTTCTCTGTATAACAAAGATTTTTTCTTGGAATTAGGGGAAACTTGGAAAGAAAATTGGAATGGCTTATTTGGTAATGTCTCTAACATAGACGCTCTCGCTTTGCCTGAATTTGCTATGGAAAAGCGCGATGTGGCTGAATCACAAAATGATTCTGTATTTGACGGGATAAAAGTTGTTGGGGATCTTGCTCAAAAAGGAGCGTCATTGATAAAAGAAGAAAAAATTGACAATAAAAAGGTTCTTGAAACTAGAAACAAAATTCGGTATTATACAGGGATGAATTATAAATTTAAACCTTATGGAGCGAAGAAAACTGCTGATAAAATCAATCAGGTGGGACATGCTTTAGAGGGAGTTTCTAAAGTAGCAGATTTTACCTGCAGAAATAAAGAACATATTGAAAAAGTTGCTCGCTCCATTGCGAATTTGGGACAAAGAATATACGCTCAATACGAATTAAAAAAACAAAAAAATGAGCTGAAAGCGGATGTAGTCAAACTATTTGACGATTTTAATCCGAATACAATAGAAATAGAAACCTACAAAAGTGAATTGAGGGAAAAATATGAACAGTTTGAACAGAATGTCTCTCAAATAGAAATGGAAAAAAAGAATTTAGAGGGAATCATTTCTCAAATAGAAAAAATAAAAGATGCTGAAAAATGAAATTTAAAAGATGTGCAATATATCGGATACGAAAAAAACGCAAAGGGACATCTTTATGACACCACAAGTTAAACAACTTTACAAAGTTCTTTATGAAAAGGCTAAAGCTCTGCCTAATAGCGATGCCTTGGGTATTATGCCGACGCATTTCGTTGGCTCGCGAAACCGTTTTAAGAAAGGGATGCCGATGTTCGTCGGTCGAGATACTTATGGTCTTGGGCAAGACAAGGTTCCGTTGGTGACCGATTACGAATACGATGAACTGGCTTGGCTCAAGTCTAGGAAGGGCTATTACTTTGACGACTCCTCGTTCTGGCGGGTGGTCGGTCATGTTCTTGAACGGGTTCGTGGCGAGTCGTACGGTTCGGATGTCTTTCATGATTTCTATTGGAGTGACTTGTATAAAATCAATTTCCGTGCGAAACAGGGAACTTCACAGGGATTAAGAAGTGAACAGATTAATGAATGCGCCCAGTTGTTGCTTGCCGAAATGGATGACCTGGATCCCTGCGTTTCTGTATTCTTGACCGGCATTTACGAAGGTGAGAAAAAAGGTGTCGGGCGATTCTTTGAACGCTGGGAACCTCGCGGGCAACTTAAATCTAAAAATGATTCTACGGGCGAATTTATCCTGGTCGGCGAATCTGGAAAAACGCATCGTTGTATTGTCGTTCCGCACCCGCAAGGAAAAGCCCAGGAAGAAATCATCCAAAAGATTTGCGCCTTGTGGAAATAAACATCAAAAAAGGTAGTCTTTCGACTACCTTTTTTGCATATGTAAGAACGCTTTTTTGATCGAAGCCTAAAAGTGCAACAGGGTGAATGTTGGAAAGAATGAAAATAAATAAACCCTGTTGAACGACATTAATTGTCGTGCGAAGAATTTACATTCTTGATAGTCACTAAAAACATAACGGAGATGATTATGACTATCAAAAATGCGAAAGTGAAATTCGTTCGGTTCGGAGCACGAGCCTTTTTTTGTTCTCAGTCGTTACCAAAGGTTATTTATTTACCGCGTCTTGAAATATCCTATGTGGAAAAGGGGCGGAATAAGGAATCCTATAAGCTTGAATATGATGAGGTTACGAAAGAAAATTACAAGGGGATTCTTTCTGCGGGAAATTTTGTCGTGGTATGGGCGGGCAACAATTATCTGATTTACTCTGAATCTGGGGAGCATCTAACCACATTGAATAATGAAATCGGTCGACTTGTTTCTGTGAGCGGAACCTGTTTTTGCGTAGCTAAAGATAAAATGCTCTTTGCGTACAATGAAAAAGGCAATATTGTCGGACAAAGAGAACTCACCGAAGATGAACTAAAAGAACTAGGAATGTAATATGGCGAATTACCCTAGTGCAGAGTATTTCAAGGATTTCTTGCGTAAAATATATCCCTGCAAGGAAACATTTGAATTGCTTGTTGTTGATAAGAAGCCTAAGAGAAGGGCTGGTTCTTATATCTGGGAAAAACATAGAATACGTATATATGCTCCTTGGGGACATTTGGAAGAAACGGCTATACATGAATATGCTCATCATATTCATTATACGGAATGTGGGTCAAAGACTAATGGAGAACGTCTGCATGGTCCGCAATTTTGGGAAATTTATGGAGCATTGATGTGTGTTGCTGCTCAAAAAGGATTTTTTACGAAAACCCGAGTTGAAAAAATTGCGAATTGTTAGTTGTTTGGTTATATTTATTATAAAAAAAGAGGTTATAAAATGATTTTGACAAGAGATAAACTGATCGCCTTATGGAAAAAACGGAAAGAAATATTTGAGGATGACAAAAATAAGGATTATGTTGAAAGATTCGAAAAAGTAAATCAACTATTTAATGAAATACTTAAAACTAAAGTGAATATAAACAATGACGCAATTCTTGTGAATGGCGAGAATATTTTAGCAGATGTATCAGAAAAAATCTCAAGAGGCTATTTTGGTTGTTATTATGATGGCTGTACGGCCTCTAAAGCTTTAGAGGGGGTAGAAAATTTTAAGAAAAAATTGCGCCAAAATCTTTGGGGAATGGTTGATGAAATTTCGCATATGCTAGGCGGTTTTGAATTTTCTAAATCGAAAATGAGGGCTGAATATCGACTTCTTTCATGCGTCACATATGCTAGCTATGAAAGTGATTCTCTATTGGATTCGGGAATAGGGAAAAAAGTTTCTTCAAATTTTTCTGACAACAATTATTTTTTTTGGGTAATCCAAACGATACAAGATATAAAAGGTGATGTTTTTAAAGTTGATGAATCCCATATCGCGCTGATGGCTCCGGATAAAAAACATTATGCGGGAATGGAAGAAGAGAAAAAAGTGAAAGAACAACGTGATGCTCTTGCTTGTCGTTTTCCTTATAAATTTTTCTATATGTGGGCGAATAAGGATAAGGTGATTCACCCATTCAGCTTGATGGCTTATAAAAGCTTTGTGACAAAAAAGGATTTTGAATATGAGCGTGATCAGGGAATGAATCAGCCATATGATGAATTTAAAAGTAAATGGAAAGAATATTCGGATAACATCGTTAGCTTGATTAAGAAGACAGATTCTTCTATAGAAGATTCTGAGATAATTTCGGATCTTTCAAAACTTATCTCTATTATCACGGTAAGTGATCAAGATATCAAGAATATTCGGGATCTTATTGAAACAGGAAATAAGGCGATTATCCTTTGGGGTCCTCCGGGTACTGGAAAAACATACCAGGCAATGGAACTAGTCAAGGAAATGCTTGATATCCCTGATATGGGTGAAAAAGAAAAGAATGAAGAGAAAATAAAAGAATACAGATTTCCTGAAACCGAACAAGGTTCCTTTGATATCGTACAATTCCATCCTAATTACTCCTATGAAGATTTTGTTGGGGGAATTAGCCCAGAACTTAATGGTGAAACTCTAAAATACACTTTAAAAGTTGGTCGATTTAAAAAATTTTGCGATGAAGCTTCTAAAGATGAAAATAAGGAAAAAACCTTCGTTTTTATCATTGATGAAATCAATAGAGCGGATTTATCTGCCGTCTTTGGAGAATTGTTGTACGCTCTAGAATATAGGGATAAACCTATAAGTATTCCTAATTTTAAAGAGCAATTTGTAATCCCGTCCAATGTATTTATTGTTGGAACAATGAATAATGTGGACAAGAGCCTTGTGTCTTTTGATCTCGCTTTACGTCGCCGTTTTGGATTTTATAAGGTGATGCCCGACTTAAAGGTATTGGAATCGGTTTTATCAGATTCAATAACAAAAAGAACTCTTTCTCAATTTGTGGAGCGGTGTGGTAAACTCAATGAAAAAATTTTAAGCTCGAAAGATCAGGGACTTGGTCTTGGCGAAGATTATCAAATTGGACATGCCTATTTCTTAAAAATCAAGGATTTCATCAATGTTAAACCTCAATCTAAAGAATCTGATGAAGAACCCGTTTTAATAGACTTGACGACTTTTGGATTGGAAAAGTTATGGGTGTACCATATTGAACCTCTTCTTGAAGAATATTTGGGTAATAAAATTGACGATGGAAGCATAAAGAAAAAAATTGAAAGTCTCAAAAGTGATTTTATAAAAGAATTTGATCCATGACATTGCTAAATCTTAAAGACTGTCGCGTTGCTAACTCTTTTGGCGTAGATGATGAACATGGCGAAAGAGATGCTCAATATGAACGAAATTTTAATTATACAGAAGCGGTTTCTGTCCGTAAAGCATTAGATTATCTTCAAAGACAGTTTGAAACAGATGAAGTTAAAATCTTGTCTCTCCGCAATTCTGCAACAACAGGAAATTTAAAAGAAAGTCCAGTTTGGTATAGAGTTGTTGAAATTGAATCGAATGGCGAAAAGTCAAATGAGATAATTCGATTTTATACATCTCATTATATTGGCAATTGCACTATAAATGATGTAACAATAAAAATTAGGCCACGTTTTGGAGATAAACTGTTTAATCACTTATTGCAGTATGCGTGTAATATATACCTCCCCAAAGGAAACGTAAACTATGCTGAAGGTTATGCGGATAATGCTTATTGGCTTGTCGGCCTTCTTTGGAAGGCGCTATTGGGACGAGCTATAACTGCAGGCCAAATACCTAAAGAGTACAAGACAGAATCAAAGAATTTAAAAACATATAAAGGTCATCTGAATATACAGAAACACATAAAGAAAAATCTTGTTGATCAGAGCAAATTTTTCTGTACCTACAGAAAATTGACAATGAATAACACAATTAATCAAACTATTCGATATACATATTCTGTGCTAAATGAACATGGGATTGGTTGTGCTTTAAGCGATATTGCATCGTATGACCGTAAATTGGAGTCTTTCGGTGTTTCCTGTCTAGAAATTAAGCCTAAAGATATAGAAGGAATTAAATACACAAAAATGAATTTTGTTTATAGCCCTGTTATGGAATTTAGCAAGGCTATTATATCTCGCCATTTTGCTGAGACGAAATCACATGCGCCAAAACAAGCCGAAGCGGCTTTTTTTATCGATATGGCAGAACTATGGGAGATGTATCTTTTAAGAATTTTGCAAAATAACTTGAATGATGATTATAGTGTGTATTCTCCAAATTTATCAGCGAGTGCTTTTTTGTTAGAGGATAATTCTAGATCTATTCGCCCTGACATTATCATTGAAAAAAATCATCGGGTTGTTATGATTATTGATGCGAAGTATAAGAGATATGAAACGTTAGGAAAATCGGCCCAAGATCGTTTTGCTGTAAGTCGTGAAGATTTGTATCAGATGACTACATACCTCTATCATTATGGTAAGGCTGATAAACCGATCTATGGAATATTTGTTTCTCCTGCTAATTATAAATATGAGAATCCCAGAAGTCTAGAACACAATTCTTTGCATAAAATTGGTCTTGTTAATATGGAAATGGATCAGGCGGGTGATGATTTAGTGATTCTTCAACAGTATGAACAATCATTTGTAAATAGAATTATGAATATTCTAGAAAAATAATTATTCCTATCGCACGACATTAATTGTCGTGCGCTTCTTTTATATTGCGTAGTAGAATCAAGAGGTTTTGCTATGCAGTTACATTATCAGAATTCGGTAGAGAATTATTTCGGGAATGCGCTGAATCGGTTAGAAGGGGAGTCGCCTGTAGCGAAGGCGGAGTCGAGGACTTCTTTTATCGACTTGAAAATTATGGAATACTGGTTGCGCTTTATGCGGGCGTATCCGGATGGTTGCTGTCGCAGTTTTTGCGAGAATTATTTGCCGGTCCGTTATTATGGCGAATTTGCGGACCGTGTTTACGAGATTCGCGACCAAGTTGATTTTTCGAGTACTATCAGGACTTCGATTGACGACAAGCATTATGGGGTGCGGGAGCTTTTGGAGGCGTATCACGAAACCAGGAATGTTCGCTTTGCTCAGCAGTTTTTTGAGATTATGGCTTATTTGGAGCGCGCGAACGATTGCCTGCGACCGATTATCGTGCAGATGATTGAAAATTGCGTGAAAGAAAAACTGGCAAAAGGTTGCTCGCACGATGACGAAGCCTTGCAACGCGCTTTTGAGTTAAAGCGTCTTTTCCATTTGTCGGATGAGGCGGTGGAACTGGTGCTTTATTTGTGGCTTCGGAACCATCAGCGACTGTATTTGAGGCTAGAAAACATTCGGGTGAAAGAGGGGGAAACTTTTGACCCGAATGAGCGTGGAGCCTTTAGTCGGATTGCCTTGCTGACGGGGCTTGATGGCACAACGCTTCAGGAACTTTGTTCCAAGGAGAGCCCGCTTCTTAAGTTTCAGTTGGTTCAAATGGAAGAATCGTTCCGCAATACGGATTTGAGAATCAAACGCAAGGAATTGTACCTGGCAGATGATGTGAGCAATTATCTGTATGGATTCTCAGATATGTCGCAGATTATGGATTTCAGACCGACAGCAAAACCGTGTGTCCCCTATGAGCGGTTTGTCAAGACGAATCCGCAGGCGTCTTTTGTTTTGCAGATGCTGAAATCGCACCAGAAGGGTTCTCCGCTGAACATCCTTTTCTATGGTCGCGAGGGTACGGGCAAGACGGAACTTGCCAAGGCGATTGCACAAGAGTTGAATGTTGCGCTACTTTCGGTGGGCATCGGTGAAGAATCGATGAGCGAGGAATCCCTTTTGCAGACGCGCTTGCGCTCGATGCTTTTGGCCGATTGGGAATGTGAACGGAGTGGCGGCGTCATTTTGATGGACGAGGCAGACTTGGTCTTGAATAAGGCAGAAAAGGGATTGCTGAATATTATTTTCGAGAGCCTGAAAACGCCTGTCATCTGGATTACGAATAATATCGCGATGATTGAAAATAGCACCCGTCGCCGTTTCGATTACTCGCTAGAATTTTTCTCGTTCAGCAAGAGTGAACGCGTTGCGATTTGGCAGTCCGTACTGAAAACGCAGCAGGCGGAATCGATGATGCGTGGCGAAGAAATTGAATGTGTCGCCAAGGAAATTCCGGTGATGGCAGGTAGCGCCACTTTGGCAGTTCGGCTTGCGCAACGGATGCAGTCTCAGGAGATGTCGCCTTTGGATGTGGTTCGCGAGGTCGCTTCTTCGCATGCTAAACTTTTGGGTATATCGACTTTGCCACAGGAATCAAGGCCGGATTATAATTTGGAGTGTGTCCGCATTTCGAGCGGGGATATTCGGAATATGGATTATGTCGTGCCGATGCTCAGGAATTTTGATGCTCGCTGGAAGGAGTCAAAGACCTCGGGGCGCAGGGAGAACTTGAATGTATTCCTGTATGGCCCTCCCGGTACCGGAAAGTCGGCTTTTGCAAGGCATGTCGCGCATGACATTCTAGATCGCGAGATTATCGTGAAACGGGCAAGCGATATTCTGGGGTGCCATGTGGGTGAAAGTGAACATAACGTTAGCGCCATGTTCCGTGAAGCGGAACGGAGTGACGCGATTCTGTTTATCGACGAGGCGGACAGTTTCTTTGAAAATCGTGGCAACGCGAAAAATCATTGGGAAGTGACTCTGGTGAACGAGTTTATTTGCCAGATGGATTCCTTTAACGGAATGCTGATTGCTGCGACAAACTACGAGAATGTCTTGGATTGGGCGATTCGCCGGCGCTTTCAGCTGAAGCTGGCGTTTGACTATATGGATCAGCCGCAAATTTCAAAAACTTGGACGGCATTTTTCGGGGGCCATTGCCCCAAGGAAGTTCTTCGCTGCGACAATGTGGCGATTAGCGACTTTCAGAATGTTCGTCGCAAGCTAGAATATGTCCCAGATGAGCTGCGGACGAAGGAACTTATCTTGCAGAACATGCTCGAAGAACTTGCCAATAAAGACGACCATCAGGGCCGTAGATTGGGATTGTAGAAAAAAATATGCAAACATGTTGCTTTTGTAATGTGTTTATACTATATTTAGTAGTTGTATATCGTTTGAGGTTAGTATGGCGACATCAATATTGCAAATACGCGTGGATGACAAGCTGAAAGACGAGGTCTCCGACTTGTTTGAAAGCCTAGGAATGGACATTCCTACGGCCGTTCGCATTTTTTTCAAACGTGCGGTAATTGAAAGAGGGTTGCCGTTTAAGGTGTCCGAACATCCTACGATGAGTGAATCTTCTGGACTTATGTCGGCATTACGTGCGCTCAATGATGATGCATTGAAAAACGGCTCTGCAGGGATGAGCGAAGAAGAAATTGAAGAGGAAATCAAAGCTGCAAGAGCGGAGAGAAAAAAACGTGTATTACGCAGTCGTTGATACGAATATATTGGTCTCAGCCGCCCTTGCGACAGATCGTCTGCAATCGGTTCCTTATGCGGTTTTTCAAGGTATTTCAAAACACCTTTTTACGCCGATTGTTGATGAAAATATTGTTGAAGAATATTATGAAGTGATGAGCCGTTCTAAATTCAGGTGGAATGCTTCATACGGTCAACACTTTGTGGATGAAATTTTGAAGTATGCTATAAACGAGCCTGTCGCACCAACGGACTTTACTTTGCCGGATGCTGATGACAGAATCTTTTATGATGTAGCTTTCGCTCACCGTGATAAAAGTGCTTATATCGTTACGGGAAATATAAAGCATTTTCCTAATGTTCCTTTTGCGATAAGTGCTCGAAACTTTCTTGATTTGATAAATCCCGTTCAACCGCAAATGGTTGTAAATGACGTCTCGGTTTCTTATTCCGCATCCGCTCTTATGTCGGCGTTATGTGCACTCAATGAAGATGCCTTGAAAAACGGCTCTGCTGGCATGAGCGAAGAAGAAATTGAAGCGGAAATTAAAGCTGCAAGAGCGGAGAGGAAATAGGAAGTCCAATAAAACGATATTTTCCACGATGTCCATCTTTACCAAATACATCCAGAACGAAGAACATTACTCCGAAGTGATTTCTCGAATCATGTCGGTCCGCAATAACCTGTGGATTGGTACAGCCGATATCAAGGATGTGTATGTGAAACAGGATGGTGAGGCAATTCCGTTACTGGGACAGTTGGCCGCACTTTTGAAACGCGGCGTGGGCGTGCGTTTGATTCATGCGAAGGAACCTGGCCCGAATTTTCGCGAGGACTTTGACCGCTTTCCGATTCTGGTGACGGATTTGGAGCGCGTGATGTGCCCGCGAGTGCATTTCAAGATGATGATTTTTGATCTTGAGACGGCTTACATAGGCTCTGCGAACTTGACTGGTGCGGGAATCGGCATGAAAAGTTCCCTGCGCCGAAACTTTGAGGCGGGAATTCTCACGAATGACCCTGCTCTTGTTGAGCCTGCTATAGAACAGTTCGATACGCTATGGATGGGCTCGCACTGCAAAAAATGTGGCCGCCAGGAATTCTGCGGCGATAGGATTAAGTAGACTTTCTCTCGTATAGTTTCACCAAATCTTTTGCGCTGTCGAGTACCATTTGGCGGAGTTTAGCGGGCTTTAGCACCTCAGCGATAGAACCATAGTACATGATCCATTGCTTGAGCAGACCGTTCACGGCGACCTTCATGGTCACGTGTATGTCGCCGCAGTCCAGTTCCTTGATTTTCATGCTGGGGTGGTAGGGGCGTTCTTGCAGAAAGTTCTTGGCGTACCCCGGGAAATAGATGACGACTTTTTCTTCTTGTTGGTCTTGGTCGCCCGAAAGTAGCGTGCCTGTGCGGATTCGCTTGCGGAGCGTCTCGACGACTTTTGGGTCTTCGACGAATTGTTCGCGCAAAAGTTTTACGGATTGAATACGGCGGAGCTTGAGGGCGTATGTTTGATCGGGGTGGTGCTGCGATACGCAACCGATGTAGATTTCGCCTTGGTTGATGGCGACCATCAGCGGAATGCGCGGCTTGTTGGTAGGATTTCCCCAATTGTCGGTGTAGGCGATTTGCACCTTCTGTTTTTTACGAATTGCATCGAGGATGACAGGCAGATTTTTGCCTACGTTTTCATCAACATTCGGAGGTGTGCCCATGAATAGAATGCGTCCGTTTAGTTCTTTCGCATAATATGCTAAAGTCGATTGTTCCTTAGCGGGTAAGTCCTGCGTGATTCTCTTGGTCAAGTCTTCGATGAGATTCGATGTCGCGGGGTAGATGTTTGCGATACGCTGCAGGAACATGAAATGCAGTAGCGTGTCGCCAAATTCCGGGAATATGAGCTTGTTTGCGCGTTCAAGTGCCACCTGATAATAGGTTTTGCCGCTTTCGACGGAACGCTTGATGTAACCGCCCTCGATTTCGGAGAGTGCGTGCATGTCGCGCTGCACGCTCCGCAGGTCTTCTTCGCGAATGTCCAAATGCCGCATGATGTCGGCGACGCTGTAACGGTTGTTGTAGTGCGCCATC
>JAEEGJ010019494.1_pt1 | contig 14929 bp, 8 predicted proteins | sample 8958761 | NCBI WGS metagenome assembly JAEEGJ01 (sample SAMN16246546, study PRJNA631951) | gut metagenome | biome: gut microbiome; feature: rumen; material: RS-attached | host: Bos | place: Iran: Karaj | collected 2018-10 | reverse complement strand
TTACAGTTCTGCTTATACTTTTTTGTACCTTTGCAATAGTTGATATATTCTTTATGTCTCGAAACGATGACTATATTCCATATTCCGATTTCCGTAATATGGTTGCAGAGGGTAAGATTGTTTCTGTAGAGATTGGAGAAAATACAATAACAGGCTATGGTCCTGCCGCAAGTCTTTCTTCAGATTCAGGCAAGGGACTTCAGCTTTTTAGTCCCAGAGCAACAAGAAGTGGTCAGCAATACAAAACTTCTGCCGTATTAATGCAGAGCTTTATTGATTTACTGGACCAGAAGGGTATTTCTTATAAATTTACAGTAAAATCAAGCGGTATTTTCTGGCAGCTTTTAGGCAGCCTTATTCTTCCTCTTGGATTTTTAGTGCTCATTTATTTCCTTTTCTTCCGTAAAATGGGTAACGGCTCAGGTGGAATGGGCAGCATTTTCAATGTAGGTGCTTCCCGTGCCAAGGTTGTAGAAGAAGGTAAAATAAAAACCCGCTTTAGTGATGTAGCCGGTGTTGATGAAGCTAAGGAAGAGCTTGTAGAAGTTGTAGACTTCCTTAAGACTCCAAAAAAATATACAGATATCGGAGGTAAAATTCCAAAGGGCGTTCTGCTGGTAGGAGACCCTGGTACTGGTAAAACTCTTTTAGCCCGTGCAGTTGCAGGAGAAGCAGGCGTTCCGTTCTTCAGTATTTCCGGTTCAGACTTTGTAGAAATGTTTGTTGGTGTTGGTGCCAGCCGTGTCCGTGACCTCTTTAAGCAGGCCCGCGAAAAAGCACCATGTATTATATTTATTGATGAAATTGATGCACTTGCAAAGAGCCGTGCAAACGGATTCAGTTCTAATGACGAACGCGAGCAGACCTTAAATCAGCTACTTGTAGAAATGGATGGTTTTGATAATGAAAAGGGTCTTATTGTACTTGCTGCAACAAACCGTGTAGATGTACTTGATCCTGCAATTTTAAGACCGGGCCGTTTTGACCGCCAGGTTCCTGTAGAAAAGCCTGATGTAAAGGGCCGTGAAGAAATTCTCCGCATACATGCAAAGAACGTTAAGCTTGATAAGGATGTTGATTTTGAATCTATTGCCCACGGAACAACAGGTTTTGCCGGAGCAGATCTTGCAAATGTTGTAAACGAAGCAGCTCTTCTTGCAGTCCGCAATGGCCGTAAAAAAGTTACTATGGAAGACTTTAATGATGCAATTGATAAGGTAAGCATTGGTCTTAAGAAAAAGAGCCGCAAAGACAACAAAAAGCAGATGCGCCTTGTTTCTGTTCACGAAACAGGACACGCCCTTGTTGCAGCCTTTAATCCGGACCACGAGCCTGTAAATAAGATTACAGTTGTTCCACGAAGCCATGGAGTAGGCGGATTTACACAGTACCGCGAAGAAGGCGAAGAAAAGTTCAATATGACTCGTAAAGACATGATGGACGAAATCGACAGCCTGCTTGGTGGACGTGCCGCAGAAGAGGTTATCCTTGGTGATATTTCTACCGGTGCTTCTAACGATATTGCACGCGCTACAGATATTATTAAGCGCATGATTACAGACTTTGGTATGTCAGACAAGTTCAAGAACATGACACTTGGAAAGGGCGTACTTGGAAATCGTGGCGGAGACGCAAATCTCATCCGCGAGTTTTCTGAACAGTCTCAGAATTATATTGATGAAGAAATTGCCCGCATCATGGACGAACGCTACAAGTATGTTGTAAAACTGCTTAAGCAGCACAAAGATCTTCTTGAATACATTGCCAACCGCCTTGTGGAAATTGAAACAATGGACGGTAAAGAGTTCTATGAGATTGTAAAGGGCGAAGCTCATTGCAAGGAACTAACTGAAAATGCTGGTAAGAAAGAAAAAACTTCTGAGACTTCAAAAGAATCTTCTACAGCGAAAAAGCCTAGAGCTCCACGTAAAACTAAAAAAGAAGAGTAAGTTAGCATTTTAATCAACGGGCTTCCGCTATTTGCAGTTTTGAGCAGCGGAAGCCTTTTTTTTATATAAGTAGACTACAATGCATTTTCGCTGTATAATACACTGATATGAAAAAGCTAATTATTTCTTTCTGTGCACTTTTTGTTTCAACTGTTTTATTCGCACAGAATATTACAACTGCTAGTGCATATTTTAAGACTATTTCCGAATATTACGGTACTATCAAAGATTACGAAGTAGATTTTGAAATCAGAATAGAAAAGACAGAATCAAGAGGAAAACTTTCCTTTAAGGCTCCTAATCTTTTGAGAATGGATTATACAAATCCGGAAGAGCAGGTAATCTGCTTTAATGGTGATATCCTTACAATCTATATTAAAGAGCCGGCCGAGGCTGTTCTTCAGCAGCAGGTAACTCCTGGTTCAAGTGGAAGTGCATCAACACTTTCAACACCTCAGGGACTGTCTCTTATGTCTCGTTATTACACAGTTGCTTATGAAACTGGTCAGAATCCAGAGCCTTTGGAAGAAGGTTCTGATGAAATGGTAGTAAAACTGATTCTTACAAGAAAGAGCGCTTCAGAAGCCTTCAGATATATTAAGCTTGCAATCAACAACGAAACAAAGCTTATTCGCCGTATAGAAGCTGTTACTCCTAAGGGAGAAGAGTTCGTTTTTGATTTCTATGATTATGTACTGAATCAGAACCTTTCTGAGCAGCGTTTCGTTTACGACGCTCCTTCTTCTGCAAATAATTATAACAACTTCCTGTTTTCGGAGTAGTGTGGTATGGAAAGCTACGGTGAACTTTTAAAAACAACCCGCGAAGCAAAAGAACTTGACCTTGACCGTGCAAGTCGCGAAATCTCTATAGAAAAAAGATATCTTGCAGGACTTGAAGCAGAAGATAATGCTGTTTTTCCTGGTGAAGCTTATATGGTTGGCTTCTTAAAGAATTATGCAGATTATCTTGAACTTGATTCAGAGTTTATTTTAAAGCTTTACCGTAATAAGCAGATTCAGGAATCTCCGCTTCCACAGGGGCTTTATGAACCTCATAAGCCACGTTACTTTCTTCCGGCAATTATAATTCCTTCTGTACTGCTTGTTGCAGTCGTTGCTGTTGTTCTGACTCTTCTCGTATTAAAAAAGAAGAATAATATTGAAGATGGTGTTGTAGTTTCCAGCGGTGTAAAAAATCGTCAGTATGAGCTTTCTGATAAAAAGTTTACACAGCGTGTTTATAAGGGCGACCAGCTTTTTATTCCTACAGAGAACGATGGAAAAATCATTCTTACTGTTAGAGATACTCTTTCTGCCTTTGGTATTGATACTCCTTCCGGAGTTTTCTATATCGAGCTTGCAGAAGAATCTGAACTTGATATTAACGGTGACAATGCATCTGATATGATTGTCTACGTTTCTGATATTTCCTCTACTGATGAAAGCCGTGGTGCAGAAGTTAGTATTCTGCTCCGTCATGGTCTTGCTGTAGATACAACTGTAGTTGCTGCAGAAGAAATTCCGTTTGCTTCTGAAGTTAAGTCTTCGCATCCTTACAAGGTTATTCATGAGGATAACAGAGCTTATCCGTTCACAATCAATGCAAGCTTCCGCGGTCCTTGTCTCTTCCGCGATCGCGTGGATAATTCTCAGTCGGTTGAATCTTATTTCGCGCGTGGTGACTTATTCACTGCAACTCCACGTAATGGTATCCGCCTGTGGATGTCTAACTTCAATACTGTAAAAATCACAATTATTGCAGACTCTAAATCCTTTGACCTTGATATTGGTACTGCCGGTCAGATTTTTGTTGAAGATATCAAGTGGATTAAAGATACAGACGGTAAGTATAAGCTTGTCGTTATCGAATTGGACTAATTAAAACTATGAAATTTTTTATCGACCAGCACGGTTGTGCTAAAAACCAGACAGACGGAGAGCTGTTGGCAGGCTTTTTGATGGAGAAGGGGTATAAACTTACTCTGAATGCCAGCGAAGCTGATTTTATCTTTGTTAATACCTGCGGTTTTATTCAATCTGCCAAAAAAGAATCAATTGATGCAATTTATGATATCAAAAAGGCTTATCCGGATGCCAGAATTATTATGACTGGCTGTCTTGCAGAACGCTATGCAAATGATCTTATAGAACAGATGCCTGAACTGGATGGTGTTTTTGGTAACGGTGACCTTTCAAAAATCTGCAGCTTTATGAATAAGGCTCGTAAAGAACGTGTCGCTCAGACTTTCAGTCAGGAAGGTGTGTGCAGTGGAAACCGTCCGGTGCTCTTTAATTTCCCTGGCAGCGTTTTTGTAAAAATAACTGAAGGCTGTTCAAATCACTGTTCTTTCTGCGCAATTCCTTTAATTCGTGGTGAGGTAAGAAGCCGTCCTGAAGCAGAAATTCTAGACGAAGTAAAACAGCTTATTTCAGACGGTGTTTACGAAATCAATCTGATTGGACAGGATCTTGCCGTTTACGGCAAGGAATTTGGTACTTCACTTGCCAAGCTTTTGACTAAGCTTTCAAAAATCAAGGGAGATTTTATTGTTCGTCCGCTTTATATTCATCCGGATCATTTTACAGATGACATTATTGAAGCAATTAAAACTTCTCCAAAACTTCTTCCATATTTTGATATTCCGTTCCAGAGTGCAGATGATAAAATCATTCGCGCAATGAATAGAACAGGCTCATACGAGCAATACACAAGCCTTGTAAAAAAACTCCGTCGTGAGTTACCGGGCGCTGTGCTCCGTACAACCTTCCTCACAGGTTTCCCTGGCGAAACAGACGAGGCTGCAGAAAATACCGCCCGTTTTCTTCAGGAAATTCAGCCGGACTGGTCTGGCTGTTTCCCTTACAGCCGCGAAGAAGATACTCCGGCCTATAAAATGAAGCCTCGTGTTCCTGCAAAGACTGCAAAAGCCCGTGCAAATCATCTCGAAGAGCTTCAATCGGAAATCACCCGAGAGCGCCTTGAGCACTATGTCGGTCAGGAACTCAATATTCTTGTTGAAGAAATCGTTTCTGGTGTAGAGGGTGATGCTGCCGCAGAAGGGCTAGCAATCGGCCGTGCCTGGTTTCAGGCTCCGGAAGTTGACGGTTCTGTAGTAATCCGTTATGACCTGGATGACAAAAAGGCTGTAGAATCAATAATTCCTGGCGGGGTAGTAACTGTAAAAGTTCTCGCAAATACTGGAGTAGACCTCGATTCCCGATTTATTAAAAATTCTAGAAAAATTGATAAAAAAAACGAGCGAAAATTCATTTTCTAGTGTATAATTTACAAATCGGACACAAAAATGAAGGTTATAGCAGTTTTAATTCCGACATTTTCAACTGAATACAATCTGGATATTCTTAGTGGTATTTCTGATTATTTTCGAGGCAAAGATGCTAAGGTTGTTCTTATTCAGACAAGAATTCCTGGCATAAATACAGGAGCCTTTGATTATCAGTTTTGTACAGGATTTGAATATGCTAAATCAAAAGAAGTAGATGCTGTAATTTGTGTAAGCGGTGTTTATGCTTCTGAGATGCCTGAAGATAAACTTCGTGAAATCCTCAAATGTTTTGAACCACGTCCGGTAGTTTCAATTAACCTCGATCCAAAAACAAGAAACAGTTATGTGATTCAGGCAGACTGCCGTAAAAGCTTTAAGGAAATTGTAAGTCATCTTAAAAAAGTTCATGACTGCAAGAAAATTGCTTTTTTCTCTGCCAATGAAACAAAATCAAAAGAAGCTCTGGAACGCTATGATGCTTTTACTGCTGCACTCGATGCCAGTAAACTTACCTTTTATCCTGAACTTGTTTTTGATGGCGCATTTACTGATTTTAAGGCTTATGATGCAATTAAAGCACATTATAAATCTAAAAATGAAATAGATTTTGATGCTATTGTCTGTGCCAATGATATGATGGCTTCGGGCTGTATGCGTGCTCTGGAAGAACTTGGTGTAAAAGTTCCTCAGGAAGTAAAGGTTACAGGCTTTGATGATGCTATTGTGGCATCTATGCATTCTCCAAAACTTACTACTATCAATCAGGATATTTATAGTCAGGGTTATGAGGCTGCAGAAATTGTAGACCGTATTTTATCCGGCGAAAAGATGAAGAAGGAGTATTATAATCCTCTCGTTCCAAAATTCCGTCAGTCTTGCGGCTGTATCAGCCTGGATCATTCACTTCCTGTATATAAAAATGTTGAAGGTGAACTTCGTTCTGATGTTAACGATAAAACTGACGGAGTTATGCAGTTTGTAAACGCACTGGGCGAAAAAAATGTTGTTGTAACATTATTAGATACAATCCGGGGATTTAATACTCTCAAGCAGATGTTCTTCAGCCTTAAATATATTGTAAAGCAGTGTGCAATGAGTGGAATGGCTATTCATTTCTTTAAGGATGTTCAGCTTATTGATTCTGAGCAGGAATTTGTCCTTCCTAAAGAAGCTGAACTTCACATGTTTTACACTAATCAGAAGAATGTTGAATTCTTCAGACCAGGGCTTACTGTAAATCCTCATGAAAAGATTTTTTCAGCCCGCTCAATGGAAGATATAAGCGGAATATTTATTTTGAATCCGATTTTTATGGGTGAAGCAAATTACGGTTATATGCTTTGCCGTATAAACGAAAATAAATTTGCAGATTACAACGTTTACTTAAAAATCATCATAAATGCAATTGCTCAGGCTTATGATTATACCGGTAAGATTCAGGAAGGCCGAAACCTTGAACGCGAAAATACTGATCTTGCTTTACAGTCTCGCATGGATGAACTGACTGGTATTCTCAACCGCCGCGGCTTTATTGAACAGGGACAGGCAGCTCTTGACCTTCTGCAGGAAACAGATACTTCTGGTGTCATTTTCTTTGCAGATATGGATGACCTTAAGAAAATCAATGATACTTATGGTCATGAAATGGGGGATAAGGCAATTATGCTTCAGGCAAGGATTCTGAAAGATATTTTCCGTTCTTCAGATGTTGTTGGTCGCCTTGGTGGTGATGAATTTGGAATTGTTGCTCTTGGAATGAAAATCGGTTATGTTGAAAAAACAAGACTTAAAATACAAATGCTCTGTAAAAAAGTTTCTATAGAAAATCAGCTGCCGTTTACACTTTCAATAAGTCTTGGAGCAGTAGACCTTCAGAAATCAAGTGTTCTGAAGCAGCTTCTTTCCGAAGCAGATAAAGAACTTTATAAAGAAAAAAAGAAGAAACATGCCAGAAAATAACTATCTCGACTCACTAAACGAAGAACAGAGAGCTGCCGTTGTACACGAGGGCTCTCCTCTTTTAATTCTTGCGGGTGCCGGTTCCGGAAAGACCCGTGTAATTACTACTAAGATTGCGTATCTTATTAAAGAAAAGAATATAGATCCATGGAGTATTCTGTCGGTAACTTTTACTAAAAAGGCTGCCAATGAAATGCGTGAACGTGCAGTTGCAATTGATGAACGTGCTGCCGTTGCAAAAATCCAGACCTTCCACTCTTTCGGTGCCTGGTTCCTTCGTAAATATGCCGAGCACGCAGGCCTTGAACCATCCTTTACTGTTTATGATGATGATGACGTTGCGACTCTTATAAAAAAAGCAGAACCTTCGCTTTCTACAAAAGAAATAAGAACAGCCGCTCATCAGATTTCGCTGGCAAAAGATTACTGTCTTACTCCAGAAGATGATTTAAGCATTATTGGAAGTGAGTTTGACCTCAACGATATCTATTCTAAATATCAGAAACGACTTCGCGCTACAGGTAATGCTGATTTTGGTGACCTCATTATGCTGCCGGTTCAAATTCTTGAAGCGTATGATGAAATTGCTGATTACATCCATAACCGATTTAAGGTAATTATGGTTGATGAGTATCAGGACTCGAATATTGCACAATATCGGCTTTTGCAGGCTCTTTCGGGAGTTAAGCAGGGAAGTAATACCTATGTCTGCGTAGTGGGTGATGATGACCAGTCTATCTATAAATTCCGTGGAGCTGAGGTTGAAAATATTCTGACCTTCCCGGAAAAGTTCCCGGGAACAGAAATCATTAAGCTTGAGAGGAACTATCGTTCCACAGCGAATATATTAAACGCGGCAGGTCTTGTCGTAAAAAAGAATCATCATGGAAGCCTTGAAAAAACATTGGTTGCAGATCGTGAGGGTGGTGGAAAGCCTGTGCTTGCTTTTCTGTCAGATCAGAATGCTGAGGCTACCTTTACGGCAGATCTTGTAATGAAATCACTTGCCGGAGGCGCAAAGTATTCTGATTGGGCTATTCTTTACCGTACAAATGCTCAGTCTCTTGGCTTTGAAAAAGAGTTCCTGCATAGAAAGATTCCTTATGTCGTTGTAGGTTCTCTAAAATTCTACGAGCGTGAAGAAATCAAAGATGCTTTAGCTTACATTTCTTTTTTTGCAAATCATAAAGATGAAATCTCGTTCCGCCGTATTATCAACAAACCGACTCGCGGAATAGGTGACAAAACTCAGGATAAACTTATGGAAAGTGCCGTTAGCCTTAATCCTGAGGGTGTGCCTGTTTTTTCGGATCTGCTTGAAAATCTGAAGAATCAGCAGCCATCACTTTCTAAAAAAGCGTCAGAAGGTGCTTCTGCATTTATTAAACTGTTTGATACCCTTTCGGGCTGTTTTGATGAAAATAAACCGCTTTCAGATTTTATTGAACGGGTAATCCGCGATTCAAGTCTTGATGAATATCACAAAGCTGGTGACGAAATAGAAGGAACCACACGAGTTCAAAACCTTCAGGAACTTGTAAATACTGCAGTTCCGTACAAATGCACAATGGAAGGACTTCTTCAGTTCCTTGATGCAATTAACCTGGACCGTACGCTTGATGCTGAAAATCAGGCTGTAGGAGACAATGCAGTTACCCTCATCACCCTCCATAACACAAAAGGTCTGGAGTATAACAAGGTAATCATAACAGGTCTTGAAGAAGGAGTATTTCCACGAATGGAAAAGACAGGGGCAGAACTTGAAGAAGAACGCCGTCTTTTCTACGTTGGAATTACCCGTGCCCGCGATGAACTTTATGTGACCTCGACTGCAAAACGCTGTCTTTATGGCCGCTGGGATTTTATGCGTCCAAGTCCGTTTATAAAAGAAGCAGCCGAGGCATTTACAGTAATAGGTCAGGCTCCTTTCGGCTTTTCAGTAAGGAAAACTTCGCCTTATGGTCAATTCGGCCGCGATGCATCAGCCTTTTCGAATACTTCAGATGATACTTCCGAAGATGATGCACTGGTATCAAAATGGAAAAAGGGAACCCATGTCTATCATGATGATTATGGTGATGGTGCTGTAGTTGCTGCTTATTCAAATTCCGGTGAATATGTAATAGAAGTTCAGTTTGCAAATGGCGGAAAAAAGAAGTTTTTGCCGAAATATCAGGCAAAATCGCTGCAGGTAATAAAAGATTAGACAAATTTCAAAAACTAGACTAAAATATAATTAGCCCAAAAATGTAATAAAACGATTTAAAAATAATTATTTAAAACTTTATTCAAAAGATGAGAGAGTATGAGAATAGGGCTTGTAATTGATTATGTAGTTTCGGAATATGCTGAGCGTATAATCCGGGGTGTTTCGCTCGCCTGTCAGGAAAAAGACGCTGAGCTTGTTGTATTCTCAATTGGTCAAATTCAGAGTATAACCAATGCATTTGACTATCAGAATGTAGCAGTATCTTCCTTTGTATCTTCAAAAAATCTCGATGGTGTAATTTTTATTTCTGGCGCCATCATGCAGTCTCAAAATAAATCAGAAGTTGCTTCGTACATAAAGGCTTTTAAGCCTCTTCCTGTTGCAAATATATCAATGGAAATATCAGGCATTCCTTCAGTTATTGTTGATAATGAGGAAGCTTATGATTCAATTCTTACAGAACTGGTAAAACGACAGAGATGTCACAAATTTGGAATTCTTAGCGTACGGGGAAATTCTTCAGAAATCAAAAACCGTCTCAAGAATATAAAAGCTGCACTTTCAAACCTTGGTGTAAGTGAAGATGATATTTCTGTATGGAAATCAACCTTAAGCTATACTCCGGCTCTTGAAGATCTTCGTGCAATTTATAAAGAAATTGGAGTTTTCGACTATGATACTTTAATCTGTATGAATGATGAAATGGCTTTTGCAGCTATGGATTTCTGCAGTGAAATAGGATTAAAGGTTCCTGATGATGTAATAGTTGTAGGCTTTGATAATCTTATAAATTCTGATACCTGTATACCAACTCTTACTACTATTAAACAGAATTTTGAGGGGCAGGGGTATCTTGCAGGAATGAATCTTATTAAAGAGATTTATGGAAAAGCTGCAGATAAGCTATCTGTGATAACTGCAATTCCTGTTATGCGTGAATCCAGCCGTCGTGTTCCTTATGATAAGACAGCTCCTCATGCAAGAAGTTTTGAATTTGAATCTGATGAAAATAAACCTTATTTGAGAACTAACTCTGGTACTGAGTGGTATAGAAAAAAAGGAGAATTCTATCAGACAACAAATTTCTATACACAAATGCAGTCTGATATGACTTATGATCAGCTGCGTAACAGAATCAATGATGATGTCCGTTCTTTTGGAATAACTGCCTGTGCAGTTGTGCTTTATGATAAACCGATTGAAGCTGCAGTTCCTTTTGATTATTTCCATCTTCCAAAAAATGCACATCTTTTTGCAGGCTTTGATAATAAGACTGGTTTTGATTCTACAGTAGAGAAAAAGATAATTAAGTGTAATCCAAAAGAGCAGATGCTTCCTGATGGAATAATCAGTATTGATCATGACGGAGTATTAGTATTTGCTCTTTTCCATAGTACCCTGCAGTATGGATACATTATCCTTCGTCCGGGTAGCTATGACAGTATTATTTATGATCTTTTTGTAAAACTTTTGTCTTCGACAATTGCTTCTGTTTATTCGTTCTCGCTTGCTCATAGTGAAACTTCCCGTGTACGCAAAAAGATTGATGAGCTTGATCTTATTGCAAGTACAGACGAATTAACCGGCCTTTATAACAGACGCGGTTTTTATTCCTATGGCGAGACTACGCTTAAATTTGCTAAAGCAATGGGCCAGAGCGGAATAATGCTTTATTGTGATATGGATGGCCTTAAGAAAATAAATGATGATTATGGCCACGAAGAAGGGGATAGGGCAATTATTGCAGAATCAATAATTCTCAAGAGTAATTTCCGTTCCAATGATATTATTGCCCGAATCGGTGGTGATGAGTTTGCAATTCTCTGTCCGGGACTTACAAAGCAGGCATTAAAGCATATTCGTGCACAGATTGATGAAGACTGCCGGATGTGGTCTGGTGGTAATGAAGTAGGATTTTCGCTTTCAATCAGTATTGGATATGTTGCTTATCCATCACAAAAAATGGGCTATAAAATTACCCCGCTTTTAAGCGAGGCAGATTCCATTATGTATATGGAAAAGCGTTCAAAAAAATTAAAGAAGGTCGAACAGCTGGTAGAAGTTGTAGAAGAATCTTCTGAAATCTATTCAGAAGATGACTAGTTCCAGTCACGCTGAATATAAGTTGCGCGAGGGCGTGCAATAATTCTTACGCGGCGGTTCTGGGCGCGGCCGGCTTCTGTATCATTGTCTGCAATCGGCATTGTTCCACCATATCCTTTGTAGGTGAAAATCTTTTCATCAATTCCTTCATCTATAAGTGCAGTCATTACGGTACGTGTTCGTTCTATGGAAAGATTCAGCTGGCCTACTGGTTTTCCTACATCGGCAGTATGTCCTTCAATCAGAATAGAATAGCCTTCATCTTCAAGAATCTCTTTGAGTTTTTCTGCAATCAGTTCAATGCGGCCTTTTTCATCTGGAAGAAGTTCAGGTGAGTCAGGGTAGAAGCGGAGATTTACATCAAACATAAAGCCGATGCTTGTATCTGAGATTGTAACGCCAGGAATTTTGTTTTCGTAGAAGTATTGTTTTACTGCATCGTATTTTACATAGTAAGCAGGTGTCTTTTCCGGTACAGAAATATCATAAATCAGGTTGTCCTTATCAAGAAGAATAACAACCTTGCCTTCCTGCAAAAGTTTTATATTTTCTGGAACTGTGAGGATTTTCAGCGCATCGCGGTGCTTAATAACAGGGTCTGTGCGGTTTCGTCCATAAACCTGAGAAGCCTTTATATAAAGCGGATCTGAACCAACTCGGTCTTCGTAATCAGCTACATCATCAGAATAGTGATAGCCTACAACACCCTTTGAAGTGACAATTGATGGTGAAACAATGTTTTTTTCAAAAATGCTGTTCATCTGATCATCCCAGATCTGAGGGAAGAAACAGGCGTAAACTTCACTCTTTACATATTCACCATGCACAGGAAATGCTCCGCGGGCATCAATAATAATTCCGCTGAAAGCTCTTGAAGGAACTGATTCAATCGGCTTTTGAGGATTATAGGCATAATTATGTCGGACAAGGAGCTTGCCTATATCATTTATATTTGTTGTGTTTGTAGTATTTAAGTATTTGAGGTCTTTAGAAAAAACATCCGGAGTTTTGTGTCCACCCATAATAAAACTGTAAACCTGATCAAGAGAGAGGTCTTCGTTAATTACTGCTTCAGAAAGGTCATTCTCTGAGTTCTCAAAAAGAGAAAGCAGCGGCGGCTGAATTAAAGGAAGCATTTTAGATTTGATGTAGGTTGAAGCAACCTTTTTTCCAGACGGCATCTGAATGTTTGCTTTATTAGCGTCCAGAGAAATATTTGTGGCGAATTCTTTTGTAATCCAGTTGATAGAGCTGATAGCTTCTATTTTTGTGTCATATTGCTGTGCCGCTTGAGCAGAAAGTGGTGAAAATGCAAAAAGAATAACACCTGCGAGGGCAGTGAACGTTTTGGACATAATAATATACCTCTTCTACAAGTTTCGGCTTATTTTGAGGGAATATAAAGTATTTTTCCAATTTTAAGAATTGCGTTTTCTTTAATACCGTTGAGTTCACAGATTGCAGAAACTGTTGTCTTGTATTTTCTTGAAATTGACCAGAGTGAATCACCGGCAACTACAGTGTACTTAAGAGGGAAATCAACCGGCTTCATGTTTGCCAGGGCATCTTCTGCAGACTCTTTCATGCCAAGAGGAAGTCGGATTTCGCTTGCTTTTGAAGGATGTGTCATTCCAAGAGTGTAGGAAGGATTCAATCTTTTGATTGTTGCAGCATCCATTCTCATTTCCTGTGCAAGCTGATTCAAAGAATAGGCTTTTTTTACTGTAACGTAATCAAAATTTCCGTTTTTTTCGTTTTCAAGAATTTCGTATTCTTCTTTATGATCCGGAATATCAATTCCGTAATACTGACTGTTGATTGCAAGGTCTGCAATTGCTATCAGCTTTGGAACATAATCTGCAGTCTGTTTTGAAAGATAGCCATGCTCTGCCAGATACCAGAAATCTTTTACTCCACCGGCCTTTTTAATTGCCCGGTTCATTGCACCAACACCGCAGTTATAAGCACCGATTGCCAGTAACCAGTCGTTGAAAGTATTATAATTATCTGTGAGCTTTTTAAGGGCCGCATCCGTAGATTTCCACGGATCCAGGCGTTCATCTACAAAATCATTTAGAGTAAGAAACGGCCATACGCTGTTAGCCATAAACTGCCACATACCGATTGCGCCAGAACGGGATTTTGCATTTGTCTTGTAATTTGATTCTACAACCGGTAAGTATTCAAGCATTTCTGGCATCTGTTTGTCGCTGACGGCTTTACGCACATAAAGGCGGTATTCCATAGCACTTTCAAGATATCCGCGTAATAGAGCACTCCATTTTGGAGAAAGATACATTTTGCGAAAGGCTTCTACCTGCGGTTTTGCAATTTCTTCATCAGAAATAAATGAAAGCGGTGTATGAGTGTGTTTTTCTTCTATTATATTGATTGGAGTTATTTCGGGCAGAAGGGCGGTTTTCAAAAGTTCAAGAAAGGCTTCGTCCTCAACAACCTCTTCTTCTAAAGGTTCTTCTGTAAAAGAAAGGGGCTGGGGGGCAGTGGTTTCTGCGGTTTCGGTACTTTCAGAGTTTTTATCAGGTTCTTCCACTGCGTCATCAGCAAATAATGAGAAACAAACAAGAAGTACAGCAAAGGCAGTGAGTATTTTTTTCATTACAGTTTATTTCCAAGATAAATGCCGGCCCATTCCCAGTTACCGTGAATATCAGGATCAAGAGGGAAGTCTACCTTTCGGAAATACAGATACCATACAGGAACATAACTGTTCCATCCCCAGGTTCTTAAGTAAGCTTCGTTTGGGTTAGAGGCTTCATCAAGAGCATCATTATATCGAATGCGTTTTCCTCTCATCCAGGAATACATTGAGAATTCCTCCTGAGAGTTAGCGTCATTTTCATCCTGCTTCCATGACATAGAGAAGAAGTTTACTTTTGCCTTATAGCGGTCAAGAGCACGCCAGTCATAATTTCTGATAGCTTTTTTAACTGCTTCTTCAAGAGCAGAAAGACTTTCGAAAGTCCAGTCTTTAGAAGAATTATTAAAGTCAACAAGGTGGCGGGCATTTTTATATGCATCAGGCTCTCCTGCAATCTGGATTGTAGTTGCATCCGGCTGTTCAAGGAAGAGGGAATAGGTTTTAAGTGCCTGAGACCACTGACTGTCATTCTGATATTCTAGTGCGAGTCGCAGATAAAGTTCTGTTGTATTTACATTCTGTGGGAAACGGCTTATAAGCTCGTTGAAGTATTTTATTCTGTGAGACGGTGTTTTACTGATCTGAATCAGTTTCTGAAGGCAGATAAAATGTGCTGAATTTCCTTTTATAAGAAGATCCGGACACTGCTGAAGAATACGGTCAAAATAGTATTCTGCAACTGGTTCTGCTCCCTGTGCAAGGTAAGCATCTGCAGTCATCAAAAGCCAGTAAGAGTTATACATATCATCCGGATTATTATC
>JAEEGJ010019492.1_pt1 | contig 14930 bp, 16 predicted proteins | sample 8958761 | NCBI WGS metagenome assembly JAEEGJ01 (sample SAMN16246546, study PRJNA631951) | gut metagenome | biome: gut microbiome; feature: rumen; material: RS-attached | host: Bos | place: Iran: Karaj | collected 2018-10 | reverse complement strand
GCTGACCCTCACGGAAGAGGATGAACTCGATGCCGTGGAAGCCGAGCAGGGCGTTGCCGAGCTGTTCGCCGGCCACCATGCCGTCTTCATCAGTGGCGAGGGCGGCAATCATGTTGGGGCTGGCCATCAGGTTGTTGAAGGCGTCTTCGTCGAGCGGCCACGAGTCGATGTGCGGGTCGATGCCGAAGTCGGAGGCGGCGCCAAAGAGGAAGGCCTCGCTCATTTCCCACCACTTGCGGGCTTCGAGGAAGGTGACGGTGGCGGCATTCACGTTGGCTTGGGTCTTGTTGGCTTTCAAGGCTTCGAGGTTCTCCACCAAAGCGTCTGTCTTTTCAGCTAAGCTGGCGTATGTGGGATACACCGTGTGGTTGAGGTACTGTTTCACGATGGCCTCTTTTGTGGCCTTGTTGACTTCCTCGGTGTTGTCTTGAGGATCTTTGTTGCAGGAGCTGAAGTTCACTGCAAGCAGGAGTGATGCAGCGATTATGGCTGCGGATTTGAATAAATGCTTCATTTGGTTATGTGTTTAATTATGGTTATTTCGTAAAGAACCCGCTATACGCCACACCGAGCGAGACCATCGGCTCGTCGTTGTACTGCTCCTTCAGGAAACGTTTGGCATATTCGGCCTTGATGACGACCTGTTTGATAGGGTAGTAGTTCACACCGAGGGTCATCACATGGCGGTCGGTCCATTGGTAGTCGGTGAGGGCGTTGGCGGTGGGGATATAGGTGTCATAATAATCGTAGCGGCCAAAGAGGTAGAGCTTTTGGTCGCCGGTGTTGTGCATGGGATGCATGATGTCGTAGGCGATCTCGCCACCGTAGGCGATGGCTTTCTCTCCGACCAAGGAGCGTGGATAAGGTGAGAAACTTTGGTGGTTTTGGTTCTTGTTCCACGAAGAGATGAGATTGGCGTCGCCGAGGTAGCCGTAGTCGAAGTTGCCGCGCACCACGAGGCCGTGGCCTTTGTAGTCGAACTCGGCCGTGCCGATGACGACGGTGCCTTTCACATCCTTGTATTGGCTGGTCTCGCTGAACTCGTTGGTGACGATGTCATTATTAAAGGTGTTGCCGATGTAGCCACTCACGCCAATGTGTAGGTTTTTAATGCTGTAGTTGTCGATGCGCAAGGCACCTGCCAGGTTGTTGGCCACGCGGAACTCATAGCCCGAAGCGGAGCCGTTCTTCACCCAGTTGGCATTGTTGAACATGTTGGAGTTCAAGGCGGGGATGACCATGGCCTCATAGCGCCAGTCACCGAGCTTGCCCCACAGGCTGATGCCCGTCTCGTGCCAGGTGCAGGGCAGGATGTTGAATTCGCCTTCGGGGCGGTAGCAGGTGAAGAACTCGGTGGGCAGGTGGGCGTTGTTGGTCTGCCCGACAGGCACCACGATGTGGCCCATGCGGATGTTGAAGCCTTTGCCAAAAGATTTTTGAAGCCAGAACTGCTCGAGTGCTACTTCACCGCCGCGTTCGATCTCGTGTTCGAATTCGCCAGTCTCTTCGGCCTCAATCTCCATGGCGACTTCGCTGCCGCCGTGTTCAAACTCAATCTCTGAACCCATACTCCAGCCTTTTCCGAAGTCGTAGCCCAGGTTGACGACCACATGGGGCAGGTCGATGCGGCCATGGCCCTTGGCATCTTTGTACCGCTCCGCATGGGAGTAGCGGAACATGTTGTCGCTATAGAAGTTGCGGGTGTAGACGGCCTCGCCATAACCGCCAATGGTCAAACGAGGTTTCGTCGTGATGGAATCTTGGGCCTGCAAAGAGCTGACACACAATGTCAAAGCTAATGCGGCGCATTTTGCTATCGTTTTCAGTTTCATAGTGGACACTATTATTCAATTACGACGGCAAAATTCCCGCTTTTGTCCTCGCAGTCCAATCCCCACTAATGGTGATTTTGGAAAAAACGGCTAATAATTAATGAGGATAATGTCCTACCTTTTATTGGATGGCAAAAACTATCCTATCCAAGACATCTTCGATAGGATAAAGCCCATCAGCGTTGGCGTTGATGCCTTTGAGTCGGATGGGAAACACCATGGGCGGGTTCTCCAAACCCAACAGGCTCATGCTGCGCAATTGCTTGGTGCTTTGGTATACAAGATTTAGCGTGGCAAAGACTTGTCCTTCAGTGTCTTCCCATTTTTCTATGACCAGCTTGCAGCCAATCGGCGTCTTCTTTTCGATGGTGTTCGGCAGACGGTAGTCTTCAGCCTCCAATGCTGCCAAAACACTGGCTATGTTGGAGTCGTGACCGCATAGAAAAGTAAATTTTCGGCCTTCGGTTTGCAATTCTTCGAGCATCGTCCGCAAGAGTGGTCTGGCTACCTGTCGAGCCACTACAGGTGCAGTAAACAACACATCACCATACCAGTCTTTGATGGCCGAGATGCTTTCCCATTCCTCCCAAGTCAGCGTGTCGCCAAATGCGGCCTTTACTGCGTCAGGCTCCTCGTAGTATTGCAGGATGAGTGCATCGGCGGCCTGACAGGCGAGTCGCATTGAGCCACCCATGCCGGGCTCACGGTGTTTGATGAGGTAGACGTGGGCGTCGTCGGTGCGGAAATGGCAGGTGTCGCCTTCTAGGCAGGCCTTGCTTTGGTCCATGTCGAGCACCCGTTCCAGCACCTTGTAGTTATTCGCCATCTTCTCTCCAATGCCGACCAAGCCTTTCTCGCCGCCCATCGCGGTGATCTGCTGTTGGGCAAGGGCTGTGAAAGCCTCGCTGTCGTCGGTGATCTGTGGGGCGAAAATGGAATCCATCTTGCCGACTTCCAAATGGTGCTCAATGCGGATGTTGGCCACGGGCAGCATTCCAGAGGAGAAGTATTGTGCTGTAGCAATAGTCCGTTGCAAAGAGTTGGCATAGAAGCGCATAGTGCTTTCGGTGGGAATCTCGTTTTCCTGCATTAGGCCTTCGCTGACGAGCCACTTGCGGAAATACTGGCCCATCATGGTCTCTAGTGCACCGCCGCGCAGCGACAGTTCACTGGGTGCCGACGACCAATGATGCCATTCATGTGGCGTGATGCGTTGCATCGTGGAGTGCCGTCCCGACAGGGGAGAACGGATGTTATGGCGGCTCAACACCAAGACTTGTTTCAAGGTGTATCGTTCACTGAAATCTTCAGTACGATTGGCTTGGGCAAAAGTTGAGAGTGAAACACCAAGCAAAAGAAAGAATAAGATGGTTTTATATGCTTTGAACATAGGCTTTATTTGACTGCAAAATTACAAAAAAAGCATGCGGGGCAGACGTCCTGCCCCGCATAGGTAAAAACTAACTCAAAATTCATCCTAATATTGTATGACAAAAACTGCTGCAAAATAACGTCGATTCTCAAAACTGTGACATCCCCATTCTTAGGGATTTATGAAAACAAGAATCGTCATAAATTAGGATGTGGAGCGGCGCATACCCTTCGTATCTTTGCAGTCGAAAGGAGAATGAATTATGTCAGAACACAAACATAACGAAGAATGTTGCTCGCATGAACATCACGGGCATGAGGATGGTGGACACGAACATCACCATCATCACGAGGAAGGGCTGAAAAAGCAAATCATCAAGATCGCTGTTGCAGCCTTGCTGCTCATCGCTGCCGTTGTCGTTGAAAAGACCTGCGGCTTGTCCAAGTGGCAGTTGCTTTTGGTGTATCTTGTGCCATATCTTTTCATCGGTTTCGATACATTGAAGGAGGCCGCCGAAGGGTTGGCTCACGGAGAGGCTTTCAACGAACATTTTCTGATGTCAATCGCAACCATCGGAGCTCTTTGCATCGGCTTTCTTCCTGGAGCCGAGACGCAATACCCCGAGGCTGTGTTCGTTATGCTTTTCTTCCAAATCGGCGAGCTTTTCGAAGGCTATGCCGAGGGCAAGAGCCGTGAGAGCATCGCCCACCTGATGGACATCCGCCCCGATGTGGCCCATGTGGAACGTAATGGAGCGGTGGAAGAGGTCGGCCCCGAACAAGTCGCAGTAGGAGAGACCATCCTCGTCAAACCTGGCGAGAAGGTGCCGTTAGACGGCGTTGTCATCGAAGGAAGCACTTCCTTGAATACGGTAGCTTTGACAGGTGAAAGCGTTCCCCGTAATGTGACTGAAGGTGATGAAGTCATATCGGGTTGTGTCAATCTTTCAGGATTGGTCAAGGTGCGCACGACCAAGGCTTTTGGCGAAAGCACGGTGTCGAAGATTATCGATTTGGTGGAGAATGCCACAGAGAGCAAGTCGAAAAACGAGACTTTTATAACAAGGTTCGCGCGCGTCTATACCCCCGTGGTGGTGTTCGCAGCCTCGGCTTTGGCTTTGTTGCCTCCGCTTTTTTCGGGTGACTTTATGGGTACCTTTGCCACTTGGCTCTATCGCGCCTTGATGTTTCTCGTGGTGTCGTGTCCCTGTGCCTTGGTCATCAGTGTGCCGCTCACCTTTTTCGGTGGCATCGGTGGGGCTTCGCGTAAGGGCATCCTTGTTAAAGGCTCTAATTATTTGGATGTGTTATCGAAAGTGGACACGGTGGTTTTCGATAAGACGGGCACTTTGACACACGGACAGTTTGCTGTCACTGCGGTGCATCCCGAGAAGTGCGATGAGCGGCATCTGTTGCATCTCGCCGCCCATGTGGAGCACTACTCCACACATCCCGTTGGGGCTGCGCTACGCGATGCCTTTCCTGACGAGGCTACCGATGGCTGCAAGTTGAGCGAGGTGGAGGAGATAGCTGGACAGGGTATCAAAGCCAAGGTGGAGAATTGGACGGTTTGCGTGGGAAACGCCAAGATGATGGATGCCATAGGAGCGAAATGGCACGATTGCGAACACATTGGAACGATCATTCATGTCGCCATCGATGGAGAATATGCTGGACATATCGTCATCAACGACAAGGTCAAAGAGGATAGCGCCAAAGCCATTGGCGACTTGAAATCGCTCGGAGTGCGCCGCACGGTTATGCTCACCGGCGACCGCAAGGAAGTAGGGAAGGATGTGGCTGAAAAACTCGGCGTCGACGAGTATCATGCCGAACTGCTCCCGGTCGACAAAGTAGCCTATGTTGAAAAGCTCATCAATAATAAACCCGCAGCGCCGAACTCACAACTGGCCTTTGTCGGTGATGGCATCAACGATGCACCCGTCCTGGCTCGTGCCGATGTAGGTATCGCCATGGGCGGTCTCGGCAGCGATGCCGCCATCGAGGCCGCCGATGTGGTGCTTATGGACGACAAACCCTCAAAGATAGCCCTTGCCATCCGTATTGCTCGTCGCACATTGCGCATCGCCAAGCAGAATGTTTGGTTCGCCATCGGTGTAAAAGTGCTCGTGCTGTTGTTAGCCGCCTTCGGCATTGCTACTATGTGGATGGCGGTCTTTGCCGATGTGGGTGTTACGGTATTGGCTGTGTTTAACGCCATGCGGGTATTGAAGAGTTGATGAATAATCTGATCGACAAGAAGAATTTGATATAAGAAAGACCGCCGCAAGGGCATATAACCTTGCGGCGGTCAAATTCATTTAGGCCACGGTATTATTTGGCCGGTTCCCACTTGCAGCGGACGGGCGACACGATGGCGCCTTCCTTCTTCAAGGCGTCGAAAGCCTTGTCGACCACTTTACGGTCGAGGCCGGTGACTTCAGCGATTTTGCCCGCGTTGACGGGTGCGCCAATCTCGCGCATGGCTTGCAGTACTTGATCTTTTGCTTCCATTTTATTCAGTTTTATTGATGTTTGTTATTACTTCAACATAGCCTCAATGTCGGCTTCCATCTCCTCGGGCTTGGCCACGGGAGCGAAACGCTTGATGATGCTGCCGTCTTTCGAGATGAGGAACTTGGTGAAATTCCAACGCACACCACCTTCTTCACGACCTTCGGATTTGCTCAAGGCATCCACCATTTTCATCGTGGCTCTGTCTTTCAGGCCATGGACTTCCTCGTTAGGTACTTGTTGCGTCAGATACTTGAAGATGGGGTGCGCGTTCTCGCCGAAGACGTCGATCTTCTTCATCAACGGGAAGGTGACGCCGTGGTTGAGGCGGCAGAACTCGGCGATTTCCTCATCGGAGTCGGGTTCCTGGTGCTTGAATTGGTCGCAGGGGAAGCCGAGAATCACCAGACCTTGGTCTTGGTACTTCTTGTAGAGGGCTTCCAAACCATCGTATTGTGGGGTGAAACCGCATTTCGAAGCGGTGTTGACAATCATGAGGACTTTGCCTTTGTATTGGGCCATGTCCACTTCTTCGCCCTTGTTGTTCAGGGCCTTAAAGTCATAAATCGTAGCCATTTCTTTAGTGTTTATTGATTTGTTTGTTGTTGTTTAAGTCCTTGGATGAGTTTGTCGAGGGTGGGAATCATTTGGGAGATTTCTTCCACAGAGCCTTCATTCTTGATGATATCGGCACTGAGACACTCGGGAATATGCTTGGCTTTTATTCAGTTAAAAGCGGTCATTGTCTGGTTCACAAGTTGGAGTCGCCAACCTTACTTGGTGAGGTTGAGTGTGCAATTGCCTTTCGTGTCGATGAAGCCGTATTGGTCGTCGTGCACCACTAAAGCCAGACCGTCGCATATGTCATCGGCATATTCAAACTGGCAGGGGAAAACCTCATTGCCTTCGCGGTCGATGAAGCCATATTTCTCCGTGGTTTTGTCACAGATGCGGGCAAGACCTTCATGGAAATCGTAACATGGCTGGCTGTAGTAAAATTCTGCGTCATCATCGTAGGCGGGCTCATAGCGGAAGGGGATGACGACTTTTCCTGTCTTGTCGATGTAACCAAACTTGCCCTCTTTGTTACACACCCATGCCAAGCCTTCGCTAAAAGTGGGACAGAGTGGGTAGCTGCCGCATTCAATGCCTTCTTCGAGGACGATGGTTTTGAAGTCGCCCGTCAGTTCAAACTTGCCGTCGTGGTTGATGAATCCGCATTGGTTGTCGGTTTCGGCCCAGCAGAGGCCGTCGACAAACTGGCCGGCATGTTTGAAGATAAAAGGTATGGCTTCGGCACCTGTTTTGTCAATAAATCCAGTGCGCCAAGTGAAGCGGCTTAAGTCGTCCTCGCTCTCCATATAGATTTTTCCGACAGCAGCCAGGCCTTCACTGAAGTCTTCAGCCTCGCCTTCGCATTCAAACACTTTCTTTCCGGTCTTGTCGATGAAGAAGGATTTTTGGGTTTCGTAGTCGTAGCGTCCGCAGAGACCTTCGCTGAAGTAGGATGGAAATGGTCCATTGCACATCCTCATTTCGAAGTCAGCGGGGATGACTACCTTGCCTGTCACATCAAGATAGCCTTCCTTGTAATCGTAATCGTCCGTTTCCACCATAAAAGGCATCAGTCCGTCTTGTAATTCTCCGCATGGGTAGTTGAATGAAGCTATCTCTTTGCATTGCTTGTCGATAAGGGTCCGGTCATCGCCTGATTTGGAAACCACTGCAATGCCGTCCTTGAAACCTTGGTAAATGTAGTTGTATTGGCAAGGGATGATCTCGTTGCCCATCTTGTCAATGAAACCATAAAGATGGGTTTCGCTGTCGCTAACTGCAGCCAAGCCTTCGCTGAAGCTATAGACCTCGTTGTACTTGGGCATCACCTTTGCCAAGGCTTCCAAGACTTCCATTGTCACTCCGATCTGTTGTTCATTCTCAACCTTGGTTGGCTCGGCAGGTTGTTTGCCACTTTTGTTTTGGTCGCAGCCCGTGATTGTGGCCGCCATCAGCAGTGCTGTTGCCAACAAAATGTGTATACGCGTTCTTTTCATGGTATTGTGAGTTTTTGGGTTAAACTATGTGCAAAAATAGTGTTTTTTTTATCTTTGCGGTCTATAAATGAAAATATTATGACACTACAAGAAGCTATCGTTGCCCGTCACTCGGTGCGGCAATACATGGAAAAACCTATCGAATCGGAAAAGGTCGCTCAACTGCAGGCCTTGATTGACGAATGCAATAAGGAAGGTCAACTGCACCTTCAGCTGGTCACCAACGAGCCGAAAGCCTTTGCCAGCGGCATGGCGAAATACGGCGGGTTTAAAGGGGTAACCAACTACATTGCCGTTGTTGGGCCTAAAGGCGAAGACACGAAACTCGGATACTATGGCGAGAAAGTGGTGCTGTTGGCCCAGGCCCTTGGCCTAAACACCTGTTGGGTGGGCTTGTCCTACAAGAAGCAGCCTGACCAATACCAGGTGCTTGACGGTGAATCTTTGGTGGCAGTTATTGCCTTGGGATATGGTGTCAATCAGGGCAATGCCCATCCGCAAAAGAAGGGCATCGAGCATTTTTGCCGTGTTGAGGGTGTCATGCCCGAATGGTTCCGCAGTGGAATGGAAGCCGCTCTGTTGGCGCCCACTGCCGTCAACCAGCAGAAGTTCGAGTTCATCCTTCTTGAGGGCAACCGTGTGGAAGCAAAGGCGAAGTTTTCATTCATCGGCTATGCCGCTCTCGACCTCGGTATCGCCAAATGTCATTTCGAGATTGGGGCAGGGAAGGAGAATTTTAGCTGGGCTGACTAGAACGTACGACCTGATTTTTTGAGTAAACGCTTTACTTGGTGGTATCGTTTATTCAGCCAATTGTCAATCATTAGTTCCTCTATTTCAGGCGCGTTCAAGTCCACTTTCTTACGCCTCTTTGCGAGAGAGAACCGGAGATATGCCCCGATATGGCGTCGTTTCTTTTCATGGTAGATTTTGTCGAACGGAATAAGTACCGCGGAGTCCTCGATATTGTCCATTAAAGCGTTGACAGCCGTCCCAAACATAAGCATGTGGGAAGTGACGGAGATATACGCAGTAAAATTGGGTGGGATATTCACATGCCTCATTTTAGCTGCAGCCTTCAGCAGTTTGTAGTCTTCCATCGAATCTTCCTTGTTTACGATCAAATCCATCAACTCGGGATCGGAATTAGGCATGAGTGCCTGGTCATCCCAAGGTCGGACAAGCTCGTCTTTGTCGCCAAAATGCTTCCAAAGAAAATGATAGAGCAGGTCTCTGGTGATATGGTCGTATGATGGATAAACAGTAATCTTTCCAAAGTAATAGAGCAGGTTCGGATTCTTCATGATAATGGCCACAAGGCCGTCCCACAAATTGTCCAAGGCAAAAATGGACTTTGCGCCATGCTTAGAACTCTGGTATTCAGGAGCCACGAAATTGCGGCCAAGTTCTATGACATGCGGCAGATATTCGTCGATAAATTTCTGGGAAAATCGGAACTGATGGGAACTTGCCAAGACCGGCTGACCCTTCTCGTCAATAACGGCATCTGATCCGAAGATGAAACGATATCCGCCAATGATGGCCTCGTTGTCGGGATCCCACACAATCAGTTGCTTGTATGAATTCTCCATCTTGTCGTACTCATCAAGATCCAGGGCGTTGCCTGTGGAGCCACCTGCATCACGGAAGGTCAACTCGCGCAGCCTGCCGATCTCCGTAACCACATTGGGAGAGTCTTGCCAGGTAACGATATACAATTCGTTGTGCCCTTTGTTGGTGTCTTCCAGTTTTTTGGATTTCGTAAGTTCCGCTTTGAGCAGCTCGACAGGTACCGGATCTATAATTCTTTTAGTCATAATGGTTAGTTTTCAATCGATAGAAGAAGGCCAGGGATTGGAGACTATGCCAGCCATATCAAGCATGGTTTGGTGTGCAAGATCGCGCATCCGCGCCGTCTCTTCTTTTCGAGGTGTGTTAGTGTTAGGTATGATAGGGTCGCCCACATGAATGGTGATCAAGGGCTCGTCTTTGCTGAACAGCTTTCGCCATCCCGTGCGTGGCCTGAATGAGATCACAAGGGGAATCACTGGGAGCGAATGCCGATAAGCCATATTGAAAGCACCTATTTTGAAAGGACGCAATGGAGCATAGAATTTCCAGCTGCAGCTTTCGGGAAAGATGTGAATCCACTGGTGGTTGGCGCACAACTCGGCCATTGCATCATCGAACGCTTTCAGCCCGCTGCGCTCTTCGGGGATGGCTATTCCTCCCACGGCTTTCATGATAAAACCATCTTTGCCTCTGAATGGCTGGGCATACATGGGGATCCATGCCTTCCTGAAACGCATCGCCTGCATGACGCTAATCATGTCCCAGCGGTAGACATGGTTGCACACCGTCATCACGCCATGGTCGAAAAGCTTGCGGTTTTGGCGTATTTTCTTACGACCTTCGATTTTGAGGCCATATCGGATTCGGTTCAAAAGGAAGGCAAGCGTCCATGCTACAAAATATATGGTCGTATTCACTATCTTGAACTTCAAAGATTTATCAAGATAGGTGTAGGTCCCGTCAAATCGAATGTCCTTGAGCTCTCCGCGTATGGGTGCCATCTTCGTGAAGGGATTGTCGGCAGAGAACTCCTCAACGGGTTGAGGGACATAAACATCCTCCCTCACCTTGAAGTTTCGGTATGCCGGACCGTATGATGAATAGTCTTTTGTCATGTCTTTTTCTATTTTTCGCGTACTCGCTTGCCGCTCATGTACGTTTTGCAAAAATACATAGAAAAAAGTGTACCTTTGCAAAAAAATTAGTGAAATCTTGGACACCAGAAAACACATAGCATCAGAGAAACTGGAGAACGGCACACACAACTGCGCTCAAGCCGTTATTTGCACCTACGCCGACTTGGTTGGAATCGATGAAGAAACTGGCCGTAACTTAGGCAACGCTTTTGGTTCGGGCATGGGCAATATGGAAGGCACATGCGGCTCTCTTGTTGGGGCAGGTGTCGTCTTGGGACTGGCTAAAAAGGATAGGGTAGGAGCTAGAAAAGCCATGAGGCAAATCATGACCCAGTTTCAGCAACGCAATGGCGCCACCCAATGCAAGATGCTCAAGGGTGTCGGTACGGGTGTGGTCCTCCGTGAATGCACCGGCTGTGTGGCCGATGCGGCGGAGTTGTTGGAGGAGCATTTACATATAGTTCTTTAGTACATTTGATAATACAACAGGAAGCATCCCCAAAAGGTTACCGGCCATGTGAACCAAGATGGCGGGGATGATGTTGTTGTATTTTTCTTGGTAATAGCCTGCAATCGTACCAAGAATGAAGGTAAATAAAGCCGTTCGAATCATGAACGCCGTTCCGACACCTGAGGCGAGAAGACCTAAATGGGATAAACTGAAGGCCAATGCGGCAATCAATACGGGAAGGCTAATCCGCCTACGAAACACTGTGATTCCTTTGTCGTCCAAAGGCTTCAGATAATTCTGCAAAAAACCTCGGAAAAGATGCTCTTCTGCCACTGGAGCCAAGATGAGAGTGAATAGCACGAACTGCAACACCGAGGCGTTCATCAGGGCAGGATGACCTTCTATTTTGCCATGGAAGGCCGTGGTAATGATTCCTGTTAAAATGTTGATCACTAGGGAGGTCAGTAAGCCGAATAGCACTGGCTTCCAAATCTGATTGAATTTGGGCACTGCGATACGATAGTCCAACTGCTTTCGGAAGGAGACAATCAACACGACAGCGAGGATTAGGATGATGAATCCTGACAAAGCGAAGTTGGGTAAAAACTCGAAGTCGAGCTTCACCACATTGCGCAAAACAACGGCGACAGCACTAACCGAAAAGGTCAGCAAGAGCCCGACAAGCAGGCGTGAAAGAGCGAGGTTTTTCTTCATGGTTTAACTATCTATTTCATTACAAATCATTGATTATTTCCCTTTCAAATAAACAACAGACCGGTCGAAATCGAAGATGGCATGGGCTCTTTCAAAGAATTTCAAGCCGATGTTGCCAGGCGTTGTAAACAAAGGCAGGTTTTTGGTGATGACAACCACTGCGTCAGGGAAAGCGATACTGCAAAGTTGGCACTGTTTTGTGAGGATGAATTGCCCCACCACCTCGCCGCTTGGAGTGGTGGCCTCCCTCAGTTCCATGTCGGCATTGTCGGCAAGAAACTTTTGGACTTCTTCGGTTTGATGTAAAAGGAATAACAATTCCGGATTGCCAAAATCGATCATGAAATTGCCGCTGAGCGTTCTTGGTTTTATCCCGTCGTCAAGCATCATGCTTGTCTCTATGGCGAACATCCCCTCGTAGGTATCTGTGTTCATGTTACTCTTCGAATAGTCAGCATTGATGGCATTAAGCGATGCCTTGCCCAGCATCTGAAGGCTTTGGTTGCCGAGGTCGAGGCTGACGATACGACTGCCATCGTCGAGGTTGTTGTGCAGATACATCACCGGCATGGCCACTTCGTATGGCCCATAGTCATAATTTGATAGTACAAACACGTCGCCGATATAGGAGGTGTTGTTGCCAATACGCACAGTTCCATTTGCCTTGTGTGTGATCTTATAGACGCGTCCGGCGAGGCTCAGTTTCTCTTTGCTAACGACAGTCAGTTCCATGCACGACAGAATGCCACTGCTGAAAACAAAAGCCGAGTCGGCCAGCAAGGCAGGTATGCCCGATTCCACCAAGATTGTGGCATCTGCTGTGCCGTTGATGCTGGCGGTGAATACATAATGCGCGCCCTGTTTGGTGAGTTGGAATGTCTCGCCTTCGGCGTTGTCTTGCGCTGACATACCCAATGTTGCCAGTGTGAACAGCGCTATGAGAAAGGTTTTGATCTTCATTTTGAATTGAATTTGCTGCAAAAGTACTATCTTTGCCGAAAAATCCAAAACCATTCGATCATGAATCAAAGAATAGCCATACCCACCAACGAGGGAAAACTGTGGCAGCACTTCGGAAAGGCGCCACAAGTCACTATTGTTAATGTTGAAGACGGAAAGATTGTTGACCAAAAGGTGCTGCAAGCGCCCGAACATGAGCATGGCGCCATGCCGAGGTTCTTGGCCGAGCAGGGTTGCACCGATGTGCTTTGTGGCGGATTGGGTCAGGGCGCTGTCAATCTATTGAACCAGTTGGGCATTCGTATCCATGCTGGCGCGCCAGAACTTCCTGTGGAGCAGGTGCTGGCGATGTTTCTCAATGGCACCATCGTATACGGCGATCCCAGTTGCCACCACCATTGCGAGGGACATCACCACGAATAAAAAACCGCCGCAAAGGAAGAAAACCCTTGCGGCGGCATACAGTCTCTTTTTCAAAAGCGAGAATCACACTTGTTTGCCTAATTCGTATGCCTCCTGCAACTTGGCGTTGCCTTCAATCTCTTTCGGAGCGCCTACGCCACCGCAGAAGATATGACCTTTGAGTGTGGACTTGCCGTAGCAGTCGATCCAGCCGGTGAGACCGCTCTCGGCACGCTTCGGCACGAACTCCTCGTTCTCGGCTGCTGTGGTCAGCAGATAGATGTCGCGGAAACGATAATCCTTCGGATACATGGCGTTCATGCGATCGATAAGCGTTTTCATCTGCCCCGCCATCTCATAATAATAGATAGGTGTCGCCCAACAAACAACATCGGCGTTGAGCACGCTGTCCATGATTGCCGGAACATCGTCCTTGAACACACAGGCACCGGTGCGCTGGCAACCGAAACAACCGATACAGAATTTTATTTCTTTGCTTCGAAGCGAAATCAGTTCCACTTCATGCCCTGCGGCTTTTGCGCCTTCGGCAAATTGCTCCGCCATCATGTGGCTGTTCGATCCGGGGCGAAGACTGGTTGAGATAACTACTACTTTGCGCATACTATGCTTATTACAGATTCTTACGATAAAACTCTGCGAGGCGGTCGAAGGGGATGTAGTTCTTCTCGCCGCCGTCGTACAGATCGCAATGCGTAGCATCGGGGATGATAAGCAACTCTTTGTTCTCGGGGCAGGGATTCGGAGCCACCACGGTCTTGTAGCCTTCTGCCTTGCCGTCCACCATGTAATGGTATGCCGCTTCGCCGAAATAACGGCTGTGGGCGTCCGCGCCGTGCATGATCAGAACGGCAGAACGGATCTCGTTGATGTAATACAGGAAACGGCTGTTGGCATAAGCCTGCGTGCCGATGACACGCCAACCGTCATTCGAGTTGCCGCTGCGCGCGTGGTAGCCGCGTGGGGTCTTATAGTAATCATAGTAATCGTGAACGAAGCGAGGAGCCTGCGGAGGAACGGTGTCTAACACACCTCCTGCCATGGCTTGCGGGTCAGTGAGACGCTGTTGGGAGAGGTTCTCACGATTGCGATGACGCCACTGCTCATCATCGAAAGCATCGTTGTAGTCGTTGCCCGACACACGCGTCATGTCGTACATCGTCGAAGCCACGGTCGCTTTGATACGCGTATCCGCTGCCGCCGCATTGAGGGCAATACCTCCCCATCCGCAAATGCCGATGATACCAATTCTATCTGCATCCACTTCGGGCAGTTTGGAAAGGTAATCCACCGCCGCCATGAAGTCCTCGGTATTGATGTCCGGCGAAGCCGTACGACGCGGTTCACCCGAACTCTCGCCGGTGAAAGACGGATCAAAAGCCAGCGCAACAAAACCGCGCTCCGCCATCTTCATCGCATACAGACCCGAACTCTGCTCTTTGGTTGCGCCGAAAGGACCGGACACGGCTAAAGCGGCGTATTTGTGATTTGACATTTGAGATTTGTCATTTGTCTTTGGCGTGTATAGGTCTGCGACCAAAGTGAAGCCGTATTGAGTCTCGAAGGATACTTTTTGGTGGTTTACTTTCTCACTAAGCGGGAAGACTTTGTCCCATGTGTTATCACAATTCTTCATTTTGTCATTGGGTTTATTGCAGGCAGCAAAACTAAGTGCTGCGAGTGCAAGAGTTATTAGTTTATGCATATTATATTATATTATTTTATTTTATTACCTGTAAGAGTGTACTTATCATTGCCACGGAGAATGAACAACTGTCCGTCACGAAGAACCTTGGTACTCGGTATTTTGTCATTTTGTACCTCTCCAAGGTCTGTCGTCTCTCCTTTCTCAAAACGCACACTCACGTTGCCGGTTCCAAGTGCGTCCGAGAGACCAGAAGGATCATCC
>JAEEGJ010019491.1_pt1 | contig 14932 bp, 8 predicted proteins | sample 8958761 | NCBI WGS metagenome assembly JAEEGJ01 (sample SAMN16246546, study PRJNA631951) | gut metagenome | biome: gut microbiome; feature: rumen; material: RS-attached | host: Bos | place: Iran: Karaj | collected 2018-10 | reverse complement strand
CACGGAGTACGAGGCTATGTCCTTCAGAGCGTCCAGGAGCCTTGCGAAGTGCTCTCTGGTGGTACCTATGCCGGTCATGCACATGACGATGTTTCCCGTCACCAGTTCCGGCCAGATGTTTCTTTTGTTAAGTTCCTCTTCCAGCTCGGAGCCCGTGAGTCCTGCGGCACTCATGTCGATGTTTATCTTCGTCCTGTCAAGATACGGGTGAAGCATCATCATGAGCCCCGGGACCTGATCTGCGTGGCTGTAGAAGCCGTTCACGGCATCATGCCAGTCCCTGAGCGCCACCCTTCCCTCCTTGCTCAGGAGAATGTCGGCGTTCATATCCAGACTCAGCATCAATGGGTAGGACGGGCTAGAGGACTCCAGCATCTGCAGGTAATTCTCCAGCGTGGGGAGATCCACCCTGTCTGTCATCACGTTGAGCACCGCTGTCTGAGTGAAGGACGCCAGTGTTTTGTGGGTGGAGTTGATGACCATATCGGCCCCGCCCTCCTCGGCGGATACCGGGTAGATGCCCTCCACCTCTTCCCTCAGGAATCTGAGATGGGCGCCATGGGCCTGGTCCACTATGAGTACCGCACCGTGTCTGTGGCAGACCTCGCTTATGGAGGTGATGTCCGAACAGATGCCGTAATAATTGGGTGACGGCACCACCACGCATACTGTTTCAGGGTTTTCCGCCAGGGCGCGCTCCACTTCGGCAGCTGTTATCTCGCCTGTGATGCCCTCCCCCTCCACTATCTCAGGATAGAGGTATTCCGCTTCCAGTCCGCCCAGATTCACGGCATTGTAGATGGACTTGTGGCAGTTCCTGGCGATCAGCACCCTGCTGCCCCGTCTGGCAGCTGTCAGGATGGAGGCGATGAGGCCCACCGAAGACCCGTTGACCAGAAGGTAAGACTTGCGGCTGCCGTAGAGCGCCTTGTACTTCTCCATGACCTCCAGGATCACGTCCTCGTTCTGGAACAGGTTGTCCGCCCCCGGGATCTCTGTGATGTCCATGTCCACCAGGTTCTCCAGCAGAGGTCCGTAGCCCAGCCTCCTTAAAAGTTCTGCTCCCTTGTGACCGGGCATGTGGAAGGATACCGGGTCCGTCCCCGCATGCTCAGGCAAAAAATCTATCAAAGAATACATATTATCCTCCTAATGGGTTCTTTCCCCTTGATTTTATATCACCTGCAGTACGAAATCAATGGAACAAAAAATGCCCGGCAGATCCCGGACACTAAAAAAACGGAAGACTTACGGCTTTAGTAAAAATGAGTAAGCCTGAATCTGTCGCCAGCTCCCGTTACGCCTTTAATATACCACAGGACAGATGCAGAATAAATATAGACTGTAACATAGACTTTTTGTGAACAAAGTCTAAAAAAATTGAGAAAACCCTTTATTTTACTGGGTCTATGCGCTATTCTATCATTAGACTGTTAGTGAAATACAATGTCGAAAAGGAGCGCAGCCATGTCATCCAAGACCAAGAGCACCAAGATCATAATCGTTGAAGCCGCATGGGATCTTTTCTACAAAAAAGGCTACGATCATACCACGATAGACGACATCGTGGAGGCGTCCAATACATCCAAGGGTTCATTCTACCACTATTTCCGGTCCAAGTCTGAACTGCTGGGCACCATCACCTTCCTCTTTGACGAGATGAACGAAAGTCTCATGGATTCCCTGGATCCGTCTGCCACACCTGTCAGAAAGCTGCTTTACATCGTGGATGAGCTCCTCAATATGATAGAAAACAGGATCCCGGAGGCGCTGCTTGCAGAGTACATGGCCCTTCAGATCACCACCAAGGGCGCACGCACCTTCCTGGAATCCGACAGAGCATACTACAGGCTGCTCCGCCAGATCTTCACCGAGGGCCAGGAACAGGGCATCTTCACCGAAGACCTGCGCATGAACGAGCTGATCAGAGCATTCGCCACCTTCGAGCGGGGCATCGTCTACGACTGGTGTCTGGCCAGAGGAAACTACACTCTGACCGAGTACGGCAGAACGCTGTTCAAGGCTTTCTGCAAAGGTGTCCTTAAAGAAGAATTCCATTACCTGCTGGACTGAAAAAAAGATCCGCCCCCAGGGGCGGATCTTTTGCATATTATCAATACTTTTCGTTCTTGGTGATCACGTCGACTCCCATGTACTTGCGAAGGGGTTCGGGGATGACCACTGTTCCGTCAGCCTGCTGGAAGTTCTCCAGAACTGCGGCGGTGGTGCGGCCGATGGCCAGGCCGGAGCCGTTCAGTGTGTGTACGTACTCGGGCTTGCCGCCTTCGGTCCTTCTGAACCTGATGTTGGCTCTGCGCGCCTGGAAGTCCAGGAAGTTGGAGCAGGATGAGATCTCCACATACCTTCCGTAGGAGGGCATCCAGACCTCGATGTCGTAGGTGCAGGCCGAGGAGAATCCAAGGTCGCCCGTGGACAGTCTCACAACTCTGTAGGGGATGCCCAGGATCTGGAGCACCGCCTCAGCGTCAGCCGTGAGGGCTTCCAGTTCGTCCCAGGAATCTTCAGGTCTGGTGAACTTCACCAGTTCCACCTTGTTGAACTGATGCTGCCTGATGAGACCTCTGGTGTCGCGGCCTGCGGAACCCGCCTCTGCTCTGAAGCAGGGGGTGTAGGCAGTGTAGTGGATGGGAAGCTCCGCTTCAGGGATGATCTCTCCGCCCAGCATGTTGGTGACGGGAACCTCCGCTGTGGGAATAAGGAAGAAATCCTTCTGGGGAACGTAGAACATGTCCTCCTCGAATTTGGGAAGCTGTCCGGTCCCGGTCATGGCAGTCCTGTTTACCATGAAGGGCGGCAGGATCTCCAGATAGTCCTGATCGATGGTGTGCAGGTCCAGCATGAAGTTCTCGATGGCTCTTTCAAGTCTGGCGCCCAGACCCTTGTAGATGGTGAATCTGGTGCCTGCGATCTTGCCTGCTCTCTCCCAGTCCAGGATGTTCAGGTCAGCTCCGATGTCCCAGTGAGCCTTGGGTTCGAAATCAAACTTTGTGGGTTCCATGAAACGTCTCAGTTCCACGTTGGCGGAGTCATCCTCACCCTCCTGGACGAAGTCCGCGGGGATGTTGGGGATGCCCAGGAGGCAGTCCCTGATCTCAGTCTCCACCTGAGAGACTTCCACGTCCAGTTCCTTGATGCTCTGGGAAAGCTCCTTCATCTCAGCCATGACAGCCGTGGTGTCCTCCCCTGCCTTTTTCATCTTCGGAATCTCTCTGGAAACCTTGTTCTGTGTGGCCTTCATGGCCTCGACTTTGGCCAGCAGGTCCCTTCTTTTCTCATCAAGGGCGGGGATGTTCTCTATGCCGAAACTTCCCTTGAGTCTTCTCTCGACTCCAGCCTTTGATCCTTCGTAATCTTCCCTGATCCTCTTGATATCAAGCATAAATCTGCGCTTCCTTTCAGGTCCGGCATCCGCCTAGACCAGATTTCTTCTGTATGATAAGTATTCTTTCTTAAGCAATTCCAGTTTTTCCTGGATCTCCGTCTGAAGAGCACTGGCAGTTTCATAGTCTTCTGCCTCCAGCGCTTCAGTGGCCTTGGTGAGTAGGCTGGCGGAATCCGTGGAGTCCTTGGCGATGAGATATCTCAGGCTGTTCACTTTGTCCCACTTCAGATCGTCCAGATCGTTGGACGAAGGATCGTGGATCCTGGCACAACTCCTGACGTCATCCATGGCGTTGGGAATGTTCCTGAGCTGAAGTTCCTTGGCCCATTCGTTCAGGATGCAGGTCCTGTAAGAATCCACGGACTGCTCATCCATGATCCCCTCAGTCACCGCCCTGAGTTTGTCCGGGTAGTCGTCCAGGTTCTTGAGATTCTCCCACACTGTCTTGGGCGGATTGCCGAAAAGCTTCCTGCGCTCCTCATCAGTGTATTCGGTGAATACGTTCTTCTCAGAACGGTACTCTCTGTCACGCTCCAGGTAGGAGTCATCCTCGCCGCTTCTCTTGGATATGGATGCCTCCAGCTGGGCCGGAGTTTTTTCGCCGCCGAGAGCTGCCCCGATCCCGTCCAGCATGGCCATGTATCCGGTGGCCAGCACCAGATATGTGTTGCTCTTGGGATTGGGTGACCTCAGCTCGAATCTGGTGGCCATGGGGCTCGAAAGGTCTCTGACCAGACCGATTAATATGGTCCTGTTTCTGGAGGGATCCTTGGGATCGTGCCCCAGAGACGTCACTATGCAGACCGGTGCCTCGAAACCGGGCTTAAGTCTTTTGAGGGAGTTGGTGGAAGAACTGATGAAGGGGTTCAGAGCTTCGTAATTCTTCAGGATGCCCATGAGCGCACCGTAACCTACGGGGCTCAAAAAATCCGCCTCCATGTCCTTGGTGTTGAACAGGTTCACCACCTTGCCCGACTTAAGTCTTGCAGCCAGTCCGAAGTGAGTATGTTCACCGGATCCCGCTACGCCCTCCACAGGCTTGGCCTTGAAGCTGGTGCCGAGACCGAACTCATTGAAGACTTCTCTCACGATGTTCTTGGCCAGCTTCTCATTGTCCGCCGCCTGCATGGGGGAAGCGTACTTCCAGTCGATCTCCAGCTGCTCCATGATGTGATCCATGCCGCCGGAAGAAGTGAGACGGGATTTGACTCCGCCCACCTCCTTGTGGCCCATTTCCACATTGAGTCCGTAACAGTCAAGGATCTCCAGAGTCTTTTCCAGAGCGGTGCGGACCGGACCGTAGGTCCTCTTCCAGTACTGCTCCTTAAGCTCCTGGGATGTGAACAGTTCCTCCCTGTCCGCCTTGTCCTCTGGAGTTCTGACCCAGAACTCAAGCTCCGTGGCGGAGGTCAGCAGTATCTCCTCGATGTCCTCCGTGGAGTCCACGCCCTGGAGATACTGAGCCACATAGGGATGCGCTCTGAGAAGGTCCAGAAGCTCAGTCTTGAACTTCGCCACGGCGTCCGACAGGATCGCCCTGGAACCCACGGCCTTGCGGTCGTTGTGGATCAGTGTGGCCGGGATCCTCAGCGTCCCCACGGGAAGCCCTGTCTTCAGGTCCACGTTGGAGAAGTTGTAATCCACGTGCCAGTCCGCCTCCATGTCGGGGATCATGTCCACCTTGGCGTTGTTCAGTTCGGCGATCCTGGGCAGGTTAACGCTGGAACCGTCCGTCTGGACCCCGTGGCACAGCATGTCTTCCATGCCTCCCTTAAAGAGCGCCGCTGGGATCCTCTCGTCGGTGTCGTTTCCGGCAATGTCCACTCCCGCCAGTGATATGAACTTTATTTCGGGATGCTCCTTGAGAAGTCTCTGAAGGGTATCCTCGTTGTGCATTTTCGCCGGTACGGTGAAAAGCATTTTTTCGGTATCAAAATTCAGCATATTCATTACTTCAGCAAAATACTACAGGCTAATGCGTTATTTGATAATCATCAGTTTCCGGTATCTTCAGTGTCCGTTTCTCCTGAATCTGTGCCTTCAGAGTCAGGGATCACGGTGAAGTTGGAGGCGTTTCCGCCGCCGGAAAGCTGTCCAAGGTATTCGGAAAGTTCATCCATGTACTGTCCGTAGGCTGCCCAGTCACCGTTTCTCAGGGCTTCCTGAGCCTTATCGAAGGACTCCTGAGCCTTGGCGATCAGCTCATCCTGGGTGTATGTTCCGGGCTCAGTATTTCCGCCCTGATCATCCGGTTCGCCGGATCCATCGTCTATTATGGATGCGTCATTCTTATCCTTGTTGATGTCGTATCTGAAGAGTTCCTGGATACATTCTGCCAGGGTCTCTCCGTAGGCTATCTGATCCTTGTAGACCACGATGATCCTCTTGACTTCGGGGATGGAGGAGTTCTGCGCCTCAAGGTATACCGGCTCCACGTACAGAATTGACGTGTTGATGGGTATTACGAAGAGGTTTCCTCTCCTGTAGGTGGTTCCGTTGGAAGCCCACAGTGTGAAGTCCTTGGAGATCTCAGTGTTCTGGTCGATCTGAGCCTCTATCTGCTCAGTTCCATAGACCGTCTTTGACTTCGGGAATTGATACAGAACCAGCTGTCCGTAATTCTCTCCGTCGTTTCTGGCGATCATCAGAGCCGTCATGTTCTGCTTCGATCTCGGCGTGAAAGGCACTGAGTTGAAGAACTCTGCCTTGGACTCTCCGGGAAGCTTGGCAATGTAATAGTTGGGGATGATCTGCTGCTTTTCCATGCCGTAGATCTCGTTGGCGATGTCCCAAAGGTCCTCAGACTGATAGAAGACGTTGACGTCCTCCATGTGATACTTGGCGTAGACCTGGGCCTGGACCTGGAACAGAGCATTGGGATATCTCAGGTGTTCCCTGAGGCCGTCAGGAAGCTGATCGATGGACTTGAACAGAGTCGGATAGATCTTCTGATAAGTCATGGCGATGGGATCCTGCTCATCGATAACGTAGTAATCAGTATTTCCGTTGTACGCATCCACCACAACCTTCACGGAGTTACGGATGTAGTTCACGTTGGTCTGATCCGTGTAGGGCTCGGAATAGGGGTACAGGTTGGATACCGTATAAGCATCGATTATCCAGAAGAGTCTGCCGTCCACCGTCACCATGTAGGGATCGTCCTCATAGCTCAGGTAAGGCATGATCTTTCTGACTCTCTGGACCACGTTCCTGTTGATGATGATCCTGGAATCTCCGTTGATGTTGGAGGATACCAGAAGCTGGATGCTGCCCTCTCTGATGGAGAACACCAGACGGTTGAACAGGTTCATCTTGATACCTGCCGTGCCCTCATACATGTTGTATGAGTTGGTGTTTCCGTTGGGATAGTCGAATTCCTGCTCGTCTGTGCCTACCACCACGTACTCATTGGAGAGCTCACCGAAGTAGATCTCCGGCCTGGTGATGGCGATCTCGTCCACTGCGGACTCGGGCGGGATGTTGCCCACGATGATGTCCGGCTGACCTGAAGATGTTACCTTGTCCACTCGTGACATGGATACGCCGTATCCGTGAGTGTACTTGAGGTGCATGTTCAGCCAGGTATCGGATATTTTGTTCTCATCGATCTCACGGGCGCTGAGGAAGGTCTGGGTGTACTCACCGTTGACCATGTATCTGTCGTTGTCCACGTCGTTGAACGTGTAGTACTGACGGATGGACTGGGTCTGGTTGTAGAACTGTTCCGCAGGCTCGAAGTCGTTGATCCTGATGTTGGTTATGGTGTCCATGTTGTCCGCGATGGACTGAGCCGTCAGCGTGTTATCCGCCGCGAAGCTCTTTATGGCCACGTCATCCAGCCCGTAGGCATATTGAGTATATTCGATGTTGTTCAGCAGGTACGGAGTCTCCTTTTCCAGTTCGTCGGGGGAGACTATGAAGTTCTGCACCAGCGCTGAAAGTCCGGTTCCCAGAAGGCCGACGATGATCATCAGCACAGGGATGGCCAGAAGCTTCTTGTAGTTCTTCTTCGCCATGAAGATGACGAACATGACTGCAGCCGCCAGAGACAGGATGCAGAGTATCCTGAATTTCCAGAGGGTCACCGTAACGTCGGTGAATCCTGCGCCGTAGACAACTCCGGTGTGAACGTGGAGAAGGTCGAACTGCTTGAGGAAGAAGTCCAGAGCCAGCATCAGGAAGAAGATGCATCCGAGACCCGTGAGCTTGCCGGAGGCGATGCTCATGAGCTGGCGGAAGTTGTTGTCATCAAGCTGCTTCCTGGGCTTGGGTTCGGGCCTCTTGAAGCCCATTTTCTCGAAGATCTCACTGGCCTGACCGAAGGGACTGTTCTCGCCGAAGGGGTTGGAGGATCCGGAATATCTGGCTTCCCCCTGACTCTCCTGAGAGGTCTGCTCCGGCTGGGGCTGCTCCTCGAAGAGATCCGGCGTGTGCATGGTCATGAGCACTATGTAGTAGACGACTGTCAGGATCACGAATCCCACGATGACTCCGATCAGAATCTCATTGAGCTGAGTCAGGAAGTCAAGTTTGAAGATATAGAACGAAATGTCTATGTGGAACAAGGGATCCGCGATGTCGAAGCTCGACGCGTTGGCGAACTTGAGTATCTCGAACCACAGTCTGCTCACCGTAACGAAGGTCACCGCCGCTCCGAACAGAAGAGCCAGGACCAGGGTTATGGTCTTGAGCCTCTTCATGTTGGTGTTCTCAGTGGAAGCGATCTTCTTGAAGTACCCCTTCCTCAGAAAGGTCAGGTACATGTAGAGCAAAATACTTATGACCACGAAGGTCGGAATGCCCACCTTGAGCTGTGTCACCAGCTGTTTGAAGAACACTCCCAGGTAACCCATCTCCTTGAACCAGAGAAAGTCACCGATGAAGTTCACAAGGGACAGAAAGAGCGCGCCTACCACCACTACGATGGCAACGATCAGAAGTGCCTTGTGCTGGAATTTCTGAGTTGCTTTGTTATTCATTAAATTGCTCCTCTCCTATTGCCTCGAGGACCATCGCATCGTCAGCAGCAGTCAGGCGGCAGGACCTTACTGAGGTCGCCGTGGTTCCGTCGCTCTTGGCGTAGACCGCCCTCGTCAAAACATAGAAGTTAGTTCCGTCAGTTCTTATGTCACCGATCTCAAGGGTGTTGATACCGATGTATGATGCATCAGTGTTCTGAGCCTGCCAGGCGTCATAGTACTGAATTACCTCTGTGCAGATGGCTTCGCCGTAGGATACCGCCTTGCCGTCAGCCGTGATGGTGAAAAGACCGTTGTCCAGCGGGATCATGTCCTTGATCCCCTCGAAGTGCGGGTTCTCCACCTTGTCATAGGTCAGGTCGGGGTTGTACTTGATCTCTCCGATGGTGGTCGCCGAATTGGCGAGCTCATTCACGGTCTGCTCGAAGGTTATGGCTTCAGCTTCTCTTCTGAGAGCTTCGTCGTCGATCTCTTCGGCCTCGGGTGTTTTGTCCTTGCCGATGGATGTGGCAAAGTCCATGATCTTCTCGATGACGGGATCAGTCAGCTTGGAGTATGCGCTGTCCGGAGCGATGAGCTTGGCAGCCAGGATTGAAGCCTCGAAGAGGATCAGAAGGATCAGGAGCACGATGATGGTGTTGCCCACGATGTGCTTCTTGGGCTTCTGCTCTTCATCCTCATCGAATATCTGGTTGATGTCCACAGCCGGAGTGGATGTGGTCTCATCCTTGACGGGTGTGACGATACCCGTGGCTGTCTGATATCTCTCCTTGGTCTCCGGTTCCGGGGTTTCCTTCCTGCCTGCCTCCACAGCGGCAACGGCAGCGGCCACCTCGGCCTTTTTCTGCTCGTCAGCGGCGTGGTTCACATCCTCTGTGGGGAAAAGATCCGAGTATCTCAGTCTCGTCTTCTTAACAGGAGTCGGTGCCTCGCCGGCAAGCTGCGTCAGAAGGTCTTCCTTCTCATCCGGCTTCCAGGCGTTGCCTACGTTAGGTTTTCCGTATCCGGAATAGTCCACGTCCTGAATATCCTGGGGCTGAGTGATCTCTTCCACGTATACGCCGTTTTCCTCGTGGGCCAGCGGCGGAAGTACGCCGAAGTTAGCCAGAACGGCGTTATTGGACAGGGTGTTCTTGGGAACATACCCGTCACCTAATTCTCTTAATCTTTCTTTTTCTTTCTGAAGAAGCTCCTGGAAGGCGGCGTTCTTCTGGGAGAAGGTGTAAAACCTTTCGTCCCCTTTCTTAAGAGTCTCTACAGTGGGTGCCTCTTCGGGTTCAGGCTCCGCCACGGGCTCGGGTTCTGCCACGGGCTCGGGTTCTGCCACGGGCTCAGGTTCTGCGGCCTGCTCCTCCTTGGGCTCCTCTGTCCTGATCTCCTGATCAAGTCTCTCCTTATCGTTTGCCAGTTCCTCCAGAAGAGCGTCCAGCTTAGCCATTTCCTCGGAAGTCTCGGATACGTGATCCTCCACCACCTTGTGCTCAGCCTCCGCCCTGTCTCTCTCCCAGAAGGGGACGAAATCGGACTGATAGGGGCTGCGCTCTGCTTTAGGCTCGGCTGCCTTCTCGGTCATGACGCCTGCGACTGCTGCACCGATGGCAGCTGCCCCGACGGCTCCTGCGATCTTGCCTGAATTGTCGGACTCTGCCCTCTCCTTAGCTTCTCTGTTGAGAGCATCCAGCGCTTCCTGGTCGAATACTCTGGTCTTCTCATATCCCGCGGGTTCAGAACTCTTCATGAGCTCGTCGAACTCCAGGCTTATATCAGAACTGAACTTATCTTCAACGTCTGCCTTGGCCGCTTCCAGCTCCTCGGCTTTCCTGATCTGCTCAGCCTGGCGTCTGGCTTCCTGCTCGGCCATGACTGCAGCTGCCTGAGCAGCGGCTTCACGGCGAGCTCTCTCTTCAGCTTCAGCCAGTGCTTTGGCTTCCTCTTCAGCCTTCTGTCTGGCAAGTTCCTCGGCCTCAGCCTGGATCCTTGCGGCCTCAGCGGCTTCTGCTTCTGCCTGAGCTCTCGCAAGAGCCTCAGCCTCTGCCTCAGCCTGTGCGCGGGCTGCAGCCTCAGCTTCTTCTCTGGCGCGGCGCTCAGCTTCCGCCTGGGCGCGGGCTGCTGCTTCAGCTTCTTCCCTGGCGCGGCGTTCAGCCTCTTCCTGAGCACGGCGGGCTGCTTCAGCCTCCATCTGTGCCCTGAGCTGAGCCTCGCGGCGGGCTGCCTCCTGAGCCTTGATCTGAGCATCTCGCTCCTCTGTATTCCAGACCATCCTCATCTCACCCTGAGCAGCGAGTCTCTCTGATCTCTTCTTCTTTGCCACGTCCTCGGCGTCGAGGTTCCAGTTGAGTCCCATGGAAGAAGCAGCCTTGACATCCTCCTTATGGACAGGCTCCTCCAGGTTCCACCTCATGCCGGATTCCTTCTTCATCTGGGCGATGACGCGCTCAGCCTTGGTCATGGAAGCGTACTTGGCCTCCTCCCTCTTGCGGGCAGCCTCAGCTGCAGCCTGAGCCTTCCTCTCCCTCTCAGCCACTTCAGAGGCCTTCTCGGGTTTTTTGCCCGCGGGAGAAATGCCGTCCAGATAGGAGTCGAGCTCCACGCTGTTGTCAATGTCCTTGACCTTCGCCTTGTCGTATTCAGCTGTTCTGGCGGTCTCAGTCTTGAGGTCATCCTCCAGAGCATAGAGTTCCTTCTCCAGCTCGTCCAGAGGAACCAGCCTGTCATCATTGGCAGGAAGACCGAAAGACTTCTCCTGCTGAGGAGTCACCCTGATGTGCTCCTGAGTGGAGCTCATGTCGGGCTGTGGATAGTCTTTCTTTTTGCGCTGAGCAACAGAATCCCAGTCGAACAGGGGTGTGTTGTTCACACGGGAACTGGCCGGGAATCCGTCCAGATTCCAGTCCATCCTGTTCTTGGATCTCTGCTGGCGGCGGTTTTCCTCCTGAGCCAGATCTGTAAACTTCGTGAAATCGCCCCTGCTGTTCAGGATCTCTGAGGACTTCTTGTCTGCCTCCTTCCTGAAAGGCGGGTTGAATACAACGTTGTCGTATCTGCTGCCGGCCTGAGAGCCCTGGTTCACGGGCGCTCCGCAGTTAGCGCAAAACTTGTCGTTGGGTTTGATTTCCTTACCGCAGTTAGTGCAAAACATTTCTTCTCCTTCCCTATTACGGCGCATCAGTCTCTGATCTTTTGCATAAGTTCCTCTTCAGTGAACTTGACGCCGGAGCGGTTTGTATCTCTATTGTGTGATCCATAGTGTATCCGCCTCACCGACTGAGGGGCGAATGCACCTGAGGATCCGGATCTTTCATTATTGCTTTCCTGATCCCGCAGTCCCGGGATGCCGTTTCCTGCGAAATCGATGTTGCCTTCCAGCAACTCGCTGTATTCTCTGCTGACTTCGGCAGCGGAGGGATCCGCACCGAGAGTGCGCATGGTGATGAGCCCGGGTTTCTCGTCCCTTATAGCATCGCTCATGTCAGTGCCATAGTGTTCCTCTTCCCTGGCCTCGTCCAGAGCCGCGCGGATGCCCGCGCCTGGCTCCTCTTCAGCCATTTCCTCCTGCTCCTTCATTATCTTGGCAAGAGTGCCTGTATCGAAGGAGGGCTTGGGAGGCTCTTCCATGGCCTCAGGTTCCGAAGGTTCGGGTCCTGCCGCCCTCTCCGATATATTCGACTCGTTGAGGTGGATGACCTGGGGTTCCGGCTCGGGCTGAGGTTCAGGCTCGGCGGGGGTTTGCTCCGCCGGTTCCTCGCCGCGCTCTCTGAGACCGGATTCATTGATGTGGATCCGTTCCTCCGGCTCAGGTTCAGCTGCGGCAGGCGCAGGCTGTTCCGGCTCCGCCTTGTCCGGTACCACCACAGTCACCTCCTTCAGAGGCTCTCCGGGTTCCCTTGACATGATCACTCCCGTGGCAGCAGCAGCGGCAAACTCAGCACCACTGATGTTCCCCTGACCGTCAGCTTCGGATGCGCTCTGCTGAGCGGTCGCGCTCAGCTGCTGGTCCACCCACTGATCTGCATCGATCATGTTGGCCTCGTCGATGCTCATGGTCTGCTTGGTCATCCAGTTGGGAACATCGACGGCACCGTACTTGGGCCTGAGTTCCTCCTCTGTCACCGGCTCCGGCAGACCCCTGCTCACAGGCTGGGTGTTGACGGGCGCTGCGACGGATGCGGCCTTCCTGTCCGCATCTGTCGAAAAATCTATGTCTTCATATTTAATTGCCTTATTGCCTTCCGCTCTGCTCTTGGCCTTGGCCAGCGCGATGATGATGATAATGAGTATCAATATTATCGCCACCACTGCGATCATGAAAGCGTCAGGGTTGGATTCGTACAACGACTGGAAGAAGGAACCGATCCCTGCCAACCAGTCGGCGAATGAGCTGAAGATATTCAACAGTTCTGTTCCTTTCGCCTGATATTCGGGGCGCTTCAGGACACACGCCCCCACTATGACTATAGATACTAGGATTATACATCAAGTGCATTCCTTTTGCAACGGAGGAACAAAAAAACCCGCCCGGGCTTGGGCGGGACCCACGGGATCATTTTGTACTAAAAAATATCCAATTCTATTACAATTTCTTTGTTGACAAACTCTCCAAAAGATGATAGGATACCAATGTTCCAATTGAATACGGAATCGATGTGGACCATTAGCTCAGCTGGAAGAGCACCTGACTCTTAATCAGGGTGCCCAGGGTTCGAGCCCCTGATGGTCCACCAGTTTCAAGAGACCCCGAGGAAAATTCCTCGGGGTTTTACTTTTCGTAGAGCCCTTGATTTTCAAGGGGTTTGAGACTTATTAAGATGTTTAGAGCCCGATTTCTCGGGTTGACGATTAGAAATATCGTTTGTGTACTTTTGTGTATCTTTGTGTAGCGATACACAAATGCTTTTTTTAACAGGTAAGCGCTGCTTCTACAAGCTGCAATTTTTCTTCATCAGTGCTCCTGTCATAGTAATAATTTGCAAGGGTGGTACGTTCATCTCGATGCCCTGCCATTTCTCTTACAGAGTTCAAATTGACATCTCCATCCAGCAGTGCCGAAATATATGTTTTTCTTGCTTTGTGTGATGATTTTTTTGATATACCTATTTTCTTACAATACTTTCTGTACAAATCATTCACAGCCCCATAAGAACATGGCATACCATTTATCGAGAATAAAAAACCTCCGCTGTCATAATTATTCTCTTCCTGAAACTTCCTGCAAGTTTCTATTATCCGCTTTGCTTCTGATGTCAGAATCACCCTTCTTTCACCAAACGTTCCTTTGGTATACGGTACGATTTCCTTTGGATCCCTTCTGTACATTCTTTGAACCGTAATAAAGTCCCCATCGATATCTTCATATCTCAATACTACAAGTTCTCCGATTCGTACTCCGGTCTCAAACTGGAACAACACTGCCAAAGGCGAAAGCACATAAACTTTAACTCTGTTTTCAAAGTCTGACCATGCCAGTTTCTTTAGTTCCCGTTCCTCTTCTTTGCTATAGACTTCTTTCTTACTGTCCTTTTTCTTCGCCGGCTTGAATAGATGCTTATTATCTATCTTTACCTTTGAAAATGGATTACTTTCGATTATTTCGAGATCTACTGCAAATTCGAGTACCTGATTGACTATGGTCGCTATGTTTACGAACGCCTTTTGAGTAAGCTCCTTTTCTCTTATGAGTCTGTGGGCCCACTCATCCAAATCGATTTTTCTAAGCCTTCTTATGGGAATTTTCACTATAGGTGTTCCCTCATAGTACGTTCTCCAGTCAGATTTAAGCCTTGTTATATAAGTCGGTGCGCTTGTGTGTAACGTTTTATACTCAAGCCACTTTGGAAATAACTTTTCGATAGTGATGGCATCGAGTTTTTTATGTTCCGATACACCAGTGTAGAACTCATATATAGCTACTTTGAGGTCTTCCAGGGAAGTCCTGACTATCTTTCTTCGTTTGTCAGGCTTAGTAACGTCGGTTACGGTTGTGTACCATTTACCATTTGAACCTTGGTATATGCTGTACGGATGTTGATCTAAGATTTGATCCATTTGGGATTTCTTCATATCTTCTTCCGCGTCATTTAAGTTTATTTTACCGCTTTTTACCAGGTACTTCAATATTTCCTCGCTATTCTCTATGGTATCTTCTGTTCTATTATTATTCAAATCGCATCACCTCTTTTGTGAGCAAGCTAAAAGAGCCCTCAGTCTTGAGAGCTCTTTCAGCATCTATATTAAAAATACGCCTTTTGTTTTGTTAGAATCCCAGATCATTCCCTGAGAATTTCTGGTATTCTGCCCCTATCTTTTTTATTCTTTTCAGTACTGCACTGTGTGTCTTGAATCCAACTTCAGCAGCTATTTTTTCATATGTCTTTCCTTCCAATCTGGACTTTATTATTTGCTGATCTCTATCAGATAGCTTTGACATAAATAATTCTGTATCTACTTTTGATATGACGAAATCTTCAAAAGGGATCTCTTCATTTGCAACATCACGTTCCATACTGTAACCATTGTATTGATCCATATTCCCCTCTGTATATTCATCAAGTGA
>JAEEGJ010019489.1_pt1 | contig 14933 bp, 18 predicted proteins | sample 8958761 | NCBI WGS metagenome assembly JAEEGJ01 (sample SAMN16246546, study PRJNA631951) | gut metagenome | biome: gut microbiome; feature: rumen; material: RS-attached | host: Bos | place: Iran: Karaj | collected 2018-10 | reverse complement strand
CTCCAGATCCAAAATCATGTCGATACGTTCTTTATAAGACTTGGAAGGGTCGTATGGAACAAGTTCATACACCTTCATGATAGCCCAAACTGCGCCACGGATGAAATCCTCCGTGACGTTCTCCTGTTTTTCTCTTATACAAGCTTCTGCATATGTCATCATAATGGCTGCAAAATTACGAAAAAATAATGAAATAATAGTCTGAAATCAAGAATAGTTGGAGAAAACAGGCCTTTTCTTGACCTGTCTCTCCAACTGTATTAGTGTGTATAGAAATCCACCTGATAGGTCTTTGTCGGCAGTCCGAAAGCCGGATGCGTGTCGAACTCGTTGTAGTTGTCCCACTGTACTTCCATGGTGTAGCCCATCGGGAAGTTGAACTCAACGAAGGCTGTCAGCATGTCAACCTCGTCCTCTGTCAGGCCATCGCACTCACCGTATGCCAGCCAGTAGATAGCCCATTCAGGGATGTCATGGGTCTCTTTCTTCATCCTATGTGCCATAGACTTAATCCTTGAAATAGTGATTGATGTACTCCTTCACAGACCTGTTGCAGATCTCGCTCAGTTTCTTGGGTTTGAAGAACATGTCACGTTCCACCTTCAAGCCGCACAGGTTCAGCTCAGACAACTGGGAAAGGGAGAAATAGCCCATTTCTGCGCTGGTGTCAGTACCGACCACCAGACCAAAGAAGAGATAGTCATCATCCTCCTGCCTGCCCTCGGTGACGTACCATGTGAGGGCGGTTGCGGGGAAGAAGTACTTGGCCACTACGACGGCATCGGCCTTCTTGCCGTCCTGACTGTAAAGCGGGAATTTTTTGAGAGATTCCGACAACTCTGCGTTCATAAGTCTCATAATGCTGCTTATTTGATTGTGAATTTTGGATTTTATCGGACCTCCTGGCGGGGAAGACTTTCTTTTTCCTGAAGTCCACCTCCTGCGGAGGAGCTTTTTTTTATTCTTCATCGGCATGTCCTATTGGGTTTAGACTTTCTTTGTGCGTAAAAGAGCAAGCCCAGACAGATGACTACGGCAAGGAATTTCAGTGGATAATTCGCGGCACAGCCGTTAGAATTATCTTCTGAAATAGCATCGAGGTACTTGAAATGTCATCAGGGCTTGCTACCTTTGCACAGAGAAAATCGTCAAGAATCCAACAGACAATGCCGAAAGGGACAACGGCGACATAGCAGGAATAAGATGGACACTGGAAATAAGAAGTAAATTGATAATAGCCATCTTATTTCCTATCAATAGTTAAAATCGAAAATTAATTCCGGCATTCATATCATATCTCGAGTTTTTTTAGTATCTTTGCGTCTGTTTTTTAAATATAGGAATTATGGCATTTATCAAGATAGGAGGACTCTCCTTTGACTCATTTGAAGAACTCTTCGAGTATAAACGTACGCATCCAGAATGGGATGCTGGTGGCAATAACATCATAGACAAAGTAAACCCAGGTGAGACTGTGACGTACAATTTTGGCTCTGTTAATGGAGGATCGGACAAAAGCAGTCACAGTTCCCATCGGACTGTCCACACGACAATCCACAATTCAAGTCGCTCCAGTGGTCGTACCGTCATAGTCAATGGCAGCGTGGAAGTAATTCGGAACGGCCAGAAACACACGATACGCGGTAACAACATCGAGAAACACGACGGTCAGTGGTATGTTGATGGCAGACCTGTGGACTGGAGTGAGCTTGGCGGTGAGTATGAACCGCAGAACGTAGTCAGGATAGAGATAACTGGCACTGTCCAGAACCTTGCCACGACCTCCGGCGACGTCACCGTACACGGTGATGTCCAGAACCTCCGTACTGGCAGCGGCGACGTGGAATGTGAGAATGCAGTGAATGTCAATACCGGAAGCGGTGACGTTCATTGCAAGAATATTACAGGTATGGTCTCAACAGGCAGCGGAGATATTTATGGTTAAGAAGAAAGAGAAAACCTTGACCAAACGGGAAAAGGTTGGTATGTTGGCAGATAAGCTCAACGAGGCTATAAACAGTTGTAAGTTGGAGCCGACAGAGGAGCTGGATATATTCGCAGAGTCTGTAGCATTGCTAATTGCCTATTGGGGCAAGATAAGCGATTGGAGTCCTATCGAGAAGGCCAGCTACGTTGGCTATGTCACAACAACCATCATGGAGAAAGGGCTTGATGCAGAGATCAAAAGCTTTGAAGAGCATAGAAAAAGCATGAAGCCCCAAATAGGTAATTAGTACAGAGTAAAAGCACTTTTCAAAAAAACGAAATATGATTAAGGACTATCAAAATAAAGAGGTACTGGCGCAGATGAAGCGCGAGGTGAATGCTGCCGCCAAGATAAGCGACCGCGAGGCAAGAATCACATTCGTATTGGTACACATGATCAGTGAACACCACGAACTGGCAGAGCAATGTAACAAGCCCGACGGTGAGAACAACCTCTTCCGGTTTATATCGTGGTGTCTGAGCCGTTTCGCCGAAGAACTTGAAACGCCCTCCAGTGAGGAGTTCATGAACCCTATCGAGCTTTTCAAAAAAGAGCAGGACGTCAACCTGCTCGATCTCTCCCGCCACCGCACTCCCGCGAAGAATGCCGTGGAAAAGGAACTGGACGAAAGTCTGGAGTGGCCAGATAATGTTCCTTATGAAGAATGGGAAGAGGACATCTTGCAGACAGCCTACGCAACGCTGTTCGGGCTTTATTACTTTAACACGCCAGTCAAGGACTTGATGAAGTGGCTGGGCAAGGATGAACAGAAGAACTACCGATTTGTAAATGCGATGAACCGCCACGAAACGGCTCTTAATGTCAGCGCAGAGCGTACAAGACTTCGTGAGGCCGACGGCCCAATGCCATGGAAGAAGAAGCCGAAGCGGATGTACGTGAGCGATGAGGAAGTTGCCAAGGGCGAGGAGCACGTAGCAGAGATGCGAAAGGACTTCGTCAATGTGGTGGATCAGCTGGCCACCGGCAACACGCTGCGTTTCTGTCGTGAGAAAGAAGAAACGGCCTTCGGTGTGTTCATGACTGGACTGTTCGCTATGATGATGCCTGACAAGAACATGAACCGTAGAGGTATGGTCAGTTCACGAGATAATGCTAAGATTGTCTACCAAGCCGCAAAGAAGTCTCTGATGGGCGACAAATTGGTGAAGGACATTGTTACAGCCGATGACGACAAGGCAGCTGCAGAGGTATTCTACTGGGGTCTGGTCGGTGGCGAGCAAGGTGTTGCCAATGGCTCGATGCCAACCGGCATGGCCGACATGGACATCCGTCATAAGCCCAAACGGAAAAAGGGCATTCCCAATTAAGGAAGAGTTCGTAAATGAACATAATACCCGATGGCATGATAATAATCTGAAAGGAAAGTACAATTATTGTATATAAACATTATTGCGTATGGATATTCTGATGATCGTTTTGTCTGCTTTAGGCGTGGGATATTTGACCGTCGGCACAGGTGCTGTGGTCAAAGATGCAGTGTCAAACCATAATCAGAAATCATCCCCCCAATCAAGCCCATTAGCTTCTGCCTACTTGAAGAAATTCCTTAAGACAATCGGAATATACCTTTTAGTGTATGCCAGTCTAAACATAGCCGCTATTCTATTATTCGTGTCAATTGGCCATGAGGAAACTATGAAAGCAGCACGCACAACAATTATAAACTACAATCTCTTATTCTCTCTGCCGATAACATGGCTTATTATGAGATACATGAATCGTCATAATAAACAATCAAACAAGGAATAAGCTTTGATACGCTGGTAAGGTGTAATATAGATGTTTGACAGGCATTGCATTGGTATGACCTTTTATTTGTTCCGAAACACTATTTTACCACCTTCCTTACCAAAGATATCATCACCAATTACCTTTATAGAGGCAGGAACGGATAATACCAAGTAATCCTCATGAAACAAGAAAGCCTGGTCGCAGATAGTCAATGTACCTTCTGGAACGACATATTCATTTTCCGCAAATCCATTTCGGGCATAAAGCAGACGCTTTCTATCCACAGAATAGACCACATCTTTTTCATCAATGTACACCTCGTCATCAGACCACGATTCATTGGGATCCAATTCCTCCGGGACATACGGTTTGTCCCAGAAGCAAATTGCCCCTATCGTGTCCGTACCTCCTAAAATCGCATCAAATGACTCCTCCGGGCAGGTATATGGTATGTAAAGACATTCAAGCTTGTCACAACCGATAAAAGCCAGTTTCTCCACTGATTCTGTTCCCTCCCTTATCTTGTAGTTCTTTACATCAGCACATTTCAGCAGTCGTTTCCCGTCCTTACTATACACTGCCCCGAACTCGTCAACAAAGCCAGTGGCAATTTCCTCCTCCAGCTCATCACTGCGAATACAGTTCTCCGGATAAGGCCAGTTCCAGTAATTCACCTTCAGTTCTTTAGGAGCATAACGCATGGCATCATTGCTCATGGGATAATCCGTATACCATTCAACAGTATACGGTATGTCAATCTCCTTAAGATTGGGCCGATCCTTAAAAGCCTTTATATAAATTTACTCAATACCCTCCGGAACCCGATATCGTGGGACATCTGGAACCTTGAAAAGAGTCTTTCCATCATAGGAAATGATTGCTCCGTCTTCATCATACAAGTTTCTATAGACAAACGTTTCCATTGCATACAAGTGAAAAAATGAATGTATCAACCTTATTAAGCATGGCCATCAGCTCTATATACCCGATTCCAAAGCCATTCATATAAACATCGTAATGATGATAATAGGCATTGGGATATGGTATCTTTTGATCTACATAGCCGTTTTTAACATAAAACCACTTTCTTCTGAGACATTCCTCATAATCATCATTGTTGGGGTCAGGTGTAAAGATGGTGAGAGCTATGGGGCGATTGCCTTGAATTTCCCGAAGATGCTTCAGCAGAGCTGTTCCGTAACCCTTCCCCTGATAATCAGGTTCAATGGCCAGATAATAGATGAAAGAACCTTGGAAGAAGTTAATCACATAAGTATAGCCAACAAACACACCATCATCCTCTATGGCAATAAAGTCCACAGATGCCCCCTTATATAATCGTGCCAGGAAATGGAGATCCGTAGTATTTTCTGATGAAGGAAACACCTTTATGTTCAACTCCTCGATTTGAGTGTTTAGCAGTTCATCTGCTTCCGTTACTTTCCTAAATGTAATCATCCTGCTCATCCTTATTTATACAAAACCAATACGGGCACCACCCTTCTTCACAATCTTCTCCTCTCGGCAGTACTGCTCGATCTTCTCTTCAGTTACGTAATCATCACCATAGAGGATGCTCTCAATGTCACATTTTCGGGTGATGTTTTCAATCTGGCCACCGCTGAAGTCAAAAGATGAAGCCAGTTTTCCTGCCATGTCGGTTGAAAGCCGAGGCATCATGGACTGCCAGATCTTTGTGCGTTGAGCCAGTTCAGGCTTCTCAAACTTCACCTTGTAGAGAAAGCGGCGCTCAAAGGCATCATCCATGTTCTGTACCAAATTAGTTGTGGCGATCATAATACCCTCCAACAACTCCATCTCCTGCAGGATAATGTTCTGGATTGAGTTCTCCATCTTGTCAACGGAGTGTTCAGCATTCTTCTTTCGTATACCGATGACTGCATCTGCCTCATTGAAGAGGAGAATGGGTATGCGCTTGGATTGTTTTGCCACAGCACGATAGCGGTCAAAGATGGCTTTGATGTTCTTCTCACTCTCACCCACCCACATACTTTTCACCTCAGAGATATTCACCTGCATGATGTCACGGCCGGTTTTCCTTGCTATCTGCAACACACTTTCCGTCTTTCCTGTGCCGGGTTCGCCGTAGAACAGGCATGCGAAGCCTTTGGGCAGTCCACGCTCCTTCATTCGGTTGCTGATGCCGAGATAGTTCTCTTCGCTGAGCAGTTCTGTAAGGCTCTCGAGCTGTCGCTGTACATCGGCAGCGAAGAACAGCTGCTTCATAGTAATCTTGTCACTCTGCATCACATCGCATCCCTTGTTTTCACTAATCTTAATGTCATAATCCTTCAGCAGAAACTCACGTGCCTTAGCAGTCAGCTGGTACTCATCCTTGTCCTTGAAGCCTTCAGAGAAAGCGTTCTCAACCCATCCATCACGAATCAGGAAATGATTTCCCTCGGACATCATCCGGTCAAAGTCATACTTCTGGTGCTGTTCGTCGAAGAGAAATACCAGGTGACTCATGGGAATGTTTATCGTTCCTGACAGCACCAGATGTCGGCACATGTGGGTAATGACCGTACGGCTGATATCCGACATATCGATGCTACACAGTGACTTTACATATGACAGTTCGGGATTCTCATCCATCAACCGTTCTATCTCTTCCAACATCAGTTCTGAAGAAAGCTCTTCTTCAAAACGGAGGTGAGTGATGTCGTAGAAATACTGGAAGAACTGGATCCCCGTAGCGTTCTTGTATGATTTACGCTGAAATGGCTCGTTCTTTGAGAGGCTTTCCAATAGTGAAGGAGCCACAGCATAGTCATAGTCTCCATTCATATTGTTCTTAATCATGCGGAGGATCCCCATTTTTACCAGGCCATCCACTTCACCCTTATATTGCAGTACCTGTACATTGTTACAGTCGAGATAGCGGGCTATGTCGGAGAAGTCTGCCTTGTTGCCAGACGCACTTGATTCTATAAACAGAGACAACAACACTGCCTGCATCTTCGTGATACCCTGCCGCTCAGAGAGGTAGGTTATAAACCTGTCTGCCTTTTCCAAGAACATCGTGCTCAGTTCAGAATCCTCAGCCAAGGTTACGATACTGTTGATAGCAGACAACATCGTCAGTTCCTGTCCGTCATCTATGAAGTCAGCCTGCTTTTCCATCTCAGCCTGTTCCTGTATCTTCAGCCTGCGGAGTGGTTTTCTCATTTTCTTCCCTATAGTCATGATAGTTTCATTTATTTAGATGTCAGGATAATACTCACCAATCAGATAGCCCTCGTAGTCGAGAGCCTCCAGGTCTGTCATGAATTCACCCTTTTCATTGACGACACCCTCTACTCCGTCCTTAGTAAACGTGTAAGGCTGCTCCATATCAATGAATTCGATATCGTCAAATTGTGGCTCGACATAGAGGTCGCCGCATGATGTGTCGAGGAGTCCGAACTTTCCGTCAGCCTTGAACACGACACAGTTCCCTGAAGGAAGGCATATCTCATCGAGGATGCATGGTACGAGAACACGGCCATCCTTTCCTATTACTCCGTATTTGTCACCCTTCTTCACAGAGTAATATGGTAAAATAATCATATATGAGATAGCATCATATTCAAAAGGAGTCAAGGCCTCTCCGCTGCCGTCTGACTTCACCAGACCACACCTGCCGTCCAAGACTGCCACACGTGGCAATCTACCGAAGTATATCTCATGACACAGTTCACCAATGCCGTCATACTGTGCTGGCAATATAACCTTACCTGCTACATCTTTCGTGCCATATCTGCCATCTTCCTCGAAGATTGTGTCATACCAGTCATAACGTTCGATGTAACCAACACGCAATGTAAGTAGGTCACCAGAAGAACGTCCCTGACGAGGAACAGCATCTTCAGCTTCTTCTGCTTTCTCAGCGATATCAATCAGTTTATCCAGTTTCTCAACGAACTGGAGGTTCTTCACTGTTGCCTTCGGCTTGTTCTCAACGCTTGTCGTAGTATTTACACCCATATCTTTATTTTTTATTAAGTTATTATCCTAGGCGAGTCCTCGGATTTCTGGGTGCAAAGTTACGGCTTTGTTTTCAATCCATCATTTCAGATATACGTATAACGACCGAAAAATGTTATGATTCAGAAAATGTGCTTTGCCTTTCCATATAACCTGAATTTGCCATCATCTTCACGTTGGTCGGCACCACAGACCATATTCTTGTGAATCTCGAAAAGTGCATCTTTAAGCTCTTTATTGTCAAACAAGCTTCGGAATGAAGGCATTTCCTTAAACAAGTCGTCAAAAGTATCTTCATCCAACATGTCATCATTGATTATGATTCTGTCTTCTGGAAGCCTTATCTTGCGAACTTCAAGAGTTTTTGACTTCGGACCGATCTGAAGGGTTTCGTTCTCAAAATTACAATAATATGCTTCTTGTGGTTTCAGTCTTTCGTCCTTTTCAATTATCTCTTTGGCATGGGAACGGTACATGGAAATATTGTGGGTGTCAGAAGAACATTTCTCAACCCAGTCACTGCCACCAGAGCGGTATACTTTATCAAATACCTTCTCCAGAATCCGTTTTGACCTGTTGTCTTTGAAATATCTTGTAGGCAAACCACCGTTGTATTTCTGGCATAGAAGAGTTAGCAAATAAAGCATCTTGTCACCCCTATGTCCGAAAACAAATTCAAATGACTCCCCACTATCTCGCCTGAAGGAAATCTCATAATCACCATCTTTGTCTTTCTCTGAAAGAACATCCTTCCTTGCAGATGAAACACAGATGGTGAAATCAGGTTTATACAATCTTGGGACATTTGTCTTGGCAGAAGGTATAGATACGGCACTTGAATCTGCATCATCATTACAGTAGTTCAAGAAATCTTTAAGAATCTGGGTTGATTCGACCTCATTTGGATAACTCAATGAGTCTTTAACCAATGCGCCCAACTGGAACTGCCTTTCCTCGGTCAGATTATTAATAAAATCAGCCAGGAATACTTCTGCTGATGTCATCACGGCAGAACAGACGATGTTTGTGTATCGTTTGGACATGTCTATCAGTTTGGTGACATTACCGTCATAAGCTTTTAATACCAAATCGGCAAATTCATCATTCCCATATTGGAAGAAACGTCGAACGGTATTCACAAAACTCTTGCTTTTCTCTTTGTCCAGCACATCAACAAAAAGATCAAGCTTATGTGCAAACTTCTCCCTACTTGACACATCGTCAAGAGTCAGGACCTCTGTAGCATATCTGAATTCACCAGATTTACGTGGCATGACTCTCGCAACGATATCAGCATGAGTTATCGCAAAATACAACAGCGGGTCTATGTCATTACCCAGGCTGGACTGATACTGTTTTTCCACATCAAATGGGATAAACACAATATCATAACCCCTCCACCAGCTACTTTTCTTTAACCAATCCTTAGCCGATTTGCCTTTTTCATTCTCAAAAATGAAAATCTGAAAGGGATTAAGATTCAATGCAAGTTCCTTCTGAATACACTCTACGATCGTCATACCTCATTATAAATTATGTGTATGCAAAGGTATGAAAAAGAATCCAATTTTCCAAATAATGTTTCAGTAATAACATTGGTTTAACATCTTCGATCATGTAAAGCCATTTAGTTTATACTGTTTTCGTTATACGTATATTAGGAAGACCACTATCGTTTTATTTCAATACCTTTGCACTAGAAATTAATAAAAGCAGTAAAGATTATGAGATTCTACAAGGAAGTCTGGGGCATTATTTGGGAGTTTAACTCCATCGGTGAATACCTGTCATTCACCCTCGGAAGGGTGCTTGGTGTAATTATTTTCTTTGTTGTACTATATTTCTTATGCGTAGCAAACGGATGACAATGAGGGTATCTGAAGTACAGGTAAGGCGTCTTTTCAGACAGTATAATGCTGACTATTTCGGTGGCATCCTACCAATGCCATACGTTAAGATCAGGCATAGTGTCAACACTCTGGGCTATTTCTCATATATGCCAGATGAGGTGTACGGCACGACAGAGACCATCGAAATCTCTGACTTCTATGCCTACACGGAGAACCAGCTGCGTGACATTATTGTTCATGAGATGATACATTATTACCTATATTATATAGGGGAGGATGTTCGTCTGAAACACGGAAAGGCATTCAAGAATATGGCAAGGCTACTGAATAAGACATACGGCCTCCATGTTACTCCGACTATCGACCTGTCAAAGATGAAACCAAGACAGGATGCACCTTATTTCAGGAAACTAATATTCAGATTAATCAGTTAAAATGTATAATATGAGACAGCTCAAAATTAACAAAAGCATTACCCCTCGCTTAGAGGAGTCACTTGACAAGTATCTTACCGAGATTAGTCGCATACCTTTGATTTCGACTGATGAGGAAGTTGTACTGGCCCAAGCCATTCATGCGGGAGGCAGAAAAGGTGAGATTGCTAAAGACAAACTCGTCAAAGCAAACTTGCGCTTTGTCGTATCTGTTGCAAAGCAGTATCAGAATCAAGGTATTTCTCTTGCAGACTTGATCAGTGAAGGTAATATCGGATTAATTACTGCCGCTGACAAGTTCGACGAGACGCGCGGTTTCAAATTCATCTCGTATGCCATTTGGTGGATTCGACAGAGCATATTGCAAGCCATAGCTGAATACAGCAACATGGTACGCCGTCCTCAAAGTCAGATTGCAATCAGCAACAAGATCAAGAATGCGACAAATGCGTTTTTGCAGAAATATCAGCGAAATCCTTCAGCTGAGGAACTGAGCGATATTATCTCACTAGAGATTGACAAAATCGAGAAAGCCATTCTTGCAGAGGCTCATGTCGGCAGCATCGATGCCCCCATCACGGAAGATGAAGGTACAACGACGGCAGATGTCCTTGCATCTTCAGCAGATTATGCCTCTGACCGCAAAGTCGATCAAGAGTCCATGTGCAGCGACCTGATGCAGGTTCTCTGTAAGTTACTTAACGACCGTGAGAGAATCATTGTCATCCAGAGTTTTGGTATTGGATGCCCAGAAAGAGGCCTTGATGCTATCGGCTGTGATTTAGGTCTCACTCGTGAACGAGTCCGCCAGATTAGGGAACGGGGACTCGACAAGGTTAGGAAAAGTCCCAAATCAAGGATGTTACTCAAACATTTTGGGTCATAAGTGATAAAACTGTTCTATATAGCAAAAGAAATGAAAAAGAGAACTCTAATCATACCAGATGTTCATGGCCGTACCTTCTGGAATACGGCCTTGAACACGGGAAGATACGGGAAAGTCATCTTCCTCGGTGACTATGTCGATCCTTATGCTCATGAAGGCATCGACAATCTGACGGCCATTTCTAATTTCAAGGACATTCTTTCCTTAAAGATGATTTACCCTGACCAAGTAATCCTTTTGTTAGGGAATCATGACCTTTGCTATTTGTCAGACCATTATCGCGATATAGCAGAAAATGACCGATACGACTATGAATATGAAGAAGAGCTTCAACAACTCTTCCGTGGATGGAGCAGATTCTTCAAGCTTGCCCACGAAGAAAAGATAAATGATACACGTTATCTCTTTACTCATGCAGGAGTCACCAGGCCTTGGCTTAAGCAGAATACCAAGATCATTGGAGAGCCCGATGCCGAACATCTGAATCTGCTTCTTGGCACCATCGAAGGTATCAACACACTTGCCCAGGTCGGCCAGGCCAGGTGTGGTAATTACACAAGTGGAAGCATCGTATGGGCGGATTGCGAAGAACTGGCAAAAAGCGAACCGCTACCAGACACATATCAGGTCGTTGGCCATTCCATGCAATTCGATGGCCCGATAATCGCAGAGCACTTTGCCTGTCTGGACTGCCGTGCGGCTTTTTCTATAGACAGAAAGGGAAAGATAAATCCAGTAACGGAAATACTTGGTTATGAAGAGTATTTGTAAGTTTCTTAAGTATTACCTCTTTGGTTTCCTGTTGGCCTATTTCGCAATCGACATGTGGAGATTGGCAAATGGAGACATGAGGCCTCTGAGAAAGAAAGGCATCCAGCTGGAATGGCTTGTCCACAAGAAGAAAGAATACAGCGACACTACCGGTATTGGAGTTGCCGACAGGCTGATATACTCTGGAATCAGGGTGACTTACACATATCATGAGCCACTCACATTCTCTTTGAAAGCAAGAGATATTGATTAATTGCTTGCCTGATTCGAATATTTTTAGTAATTTTGCAGTATAATTTTAAGTTCCAACAACATGAAAGAATTGAAATGTCCTAATTGCGGTAGCATATTTACCGTTGATGAGTCTGATTATGCAGACATTCTCAGCCAAGTCAAGACTGCTGAGTTTAATGCTGAAATAGAGCGTCGCTTAAAAGAACTGGAGAAACAAAGAGACATCCAGCGTCAGGCTGACGAACTGAAAGCCGACCAGAAACTGCAGTCACTGAAGAACTCCAAGGATATGGAGATTGAGAAAAAACAGGCGGAGATTGTCCGGCTACAGGAACAGCTTAAGAGTGTAGCTCAGACCAAACAGCTCGAATATAAAGAGCAGTTGGCAGAAAAGGACACAGAAATCATCAGACTGAAAGCTGCTATCGCCGAAGGTGAGACCAAAGTAAAGGTCGCTATCCTTGAAGAACAGAACAAGTCCAAGGACGAGTTACAGAAAAGAGAGCAGAAGATAGCAGATCTCCAGAATAAGATTAACTCAAAAGATAATGAGGCACAGGTCCGTGAGTTAGGACTGAAGGAGAAATATGAGATTCAGCTTCAAGAAAAGCAGACCCTCATTGACTATTACAAGGATCTGAAGACAAGGATGTCTACCAAGATGGTAGGTGAAACACTGGAAATCCATTGCAGTACCCAGTTCAACACAATGGTCAGGAACTGGCTCCCAAATGCCTATTTTGAGAAAGACAATGATGTGACCGGAGGCAGCAAGGGCGACTTTATCTTCCGCGACAAAGATGGTGACTTTGAATACATCTCCATAATGTTCGAGATGAAAAATGAGACAGACACCACAGCTACCAAGCATAAGAATGAGGATTTCTTTAAGAAGCTGGATGAAGACCGCAAGAAGAAAGGATGTGAATATGCGGTCCTGGTTTCTTTGCTTGAACCCGAGAGTGAATACTACAATTCGGGAATTGTCGATGTATCTTATCGTTATGAGAAGATGTATGTCATCCGTCCCCAGTTCTTCATACCACTTATAACTATACTCGTTCAGGCATCCAAGAAGAGCCTTGAATACAAGCGTCAATTAGCACTTGCCCAAAGCCGGGATGTTGATGTTACCAACTTTGAGAGCAAGCTTAACGAGTTCAAGGACAAATTCGGAAGAAACGTTCGTCTTGCCAGTGAGCATTTTGAAGAGGCCATTAAGTCTATCGACAAGTCCATAAGCGACATGCAGAAGGTAAGAGAAAGTCTTATTAAGTCGGTAGACAATTTACGTCTTGCCAACGATAAGGCTGATGACCTGACCATTCGGAAGCTAACATACAAGAATCCCACTATGAAGGCAAAATTTGATGAAGCCAGAGATATCACTGAAGAAGAATAACCACAAAAAGGACGGTGGAGTCTCAACGACTGCACCGTCCGCAGACATATAAAGGAAGGTTTAGTCTTTCCTATCCGATAAAACTGGAAAACTCACAGATGATTGGAATAGTTACGACGCTCCCATAATAATGATAGTATAATATTCCGCTGAATATCTATTTTGTTATCTGTTCAATCTTCCCGTTGAGGAATGTCTTCCATTCATCCGCTCCGAAATCACCCTCAACATAAACCGTATCATCAGGAGCGACGGTCTGGTTCCAGTGCTCCATCAGTGTTTCGTTGCGACTCGTACTCGGCTTAATCTTCCTGCTCAGTTTGTCCATCGGCTCAAATGCCGGACCTGCCATATGGTGTACCTTCTCTTCTTCCTTACGCGGCCGCTCCATCCACTCCTTCAGTTCCTTCATACAGTCCTCCAACGAAGTATGGATATTCTCCACACCGTAATACTTCGCCATACGCCTCAGATGGTGAATACCAGCCATATCCTCACCTTTCTCATTCTTGAACTCGGGATCAATACCGATGATTACCTTATGGCCACGCGCCAGGTTCTCTGCCATTTCCAGTCTTGTGGTGATGGCATAATAACGCCAAGGCTTCATAGGACGGGCCTGAGGCGGGATCCAGAACAGAATCACGTCGCACATACGGAGTCCGAAGGTTTCCCAGTTTACCTGATAGGTTCCCGTTACGAAACGGTCAGTCTTACGGGGATTGAGGAGCGTTAAGTTCTCAATTCCCGCCTGAGCAGCCACCTTGGGGGCTTGAGCCTGCCAAGATGGTGCGCCATTCATCGGACCAGCCAAGAAAGCTGTCCATTGTGTCTTCTCAACCACAGGGGTTGGACTTTTAATCACTTCTATCATATCATCCTATTTTGACTAGTTCCTTAACCAAAGGCATGAGATACTTCTCTATCTCATCATACTCCATCTTATGACCTCCGGGGAAGGTGTGGATGTGGTTATAGTGCTCAGCAAAGATGGGCTTGCAATGACCATAGTCGGTGTCATGGTCACCAAAGAGACCATAGCACAGTTCACGGTCAGCATCAGTGATGCTGTCGAACTGGTGAGCCTCCAGTCTGCGATAGCCCTCCTGAATCCTAGGTGTGATGACATACTTCTGTATCCCGTCTTCACGGTTCACCACGAAGGAATGGTTACCCACTTTTACGTCGGCATCGTTCGACATGTCGAGGGCTGGGTTGATACAAATACGCTTATAGCCTCTGAGCATCTGGGCATAGTAGCCACCTTGGCTGCTGCCTATGATGAGGTCGGGCTTCTCCTTCTCGCACAGCTCCTTTAGCATTTGTAGACATTCTTCAGCGTCCACCGGACAGTCAGGCATCAGCAGTTGCCAATCCTCAGGCAGATACTGCAAGATCCCCATTGAGGTGCGGCTGTAGCCTGCAGAGGCAGAACCATGCAGATACATCAGTTTCTTCGTGTAGTGAGGCATTTCCAGCGTATCATCCTGCATCTTAAAGTCCTCATCCGCATGGATCAGACCCTTGCTGCCGTAGAAACCAACACTGTAAGAGGCCATTTGCTGAGCCATAGTCAGTACCTCCGCGACAGTCTGTTCCGTCATATCCTTCACTTTCAGCATACTCTTAC
>JAEEGJ010019488.1_pt1 | contig 14934 bp, 11 predicted proteins | sample 8958761 | NCBI WGS metagenome assembly JAEEGJ01 (sample SAMN16246546, study PRJNA631951) | gut metagenome | biome: gut microbiome; feature: rumen; material: RS-attached | host: Bos | place: Iran: Karaj | collected 2018-10 | reverse complement strand
GGTTGTCTGTGAGGTGGGTAAAACACTTGTCTAATTAAAAAAATATATATACAATAGGTATCGATTTTGTTCTCAGAACACAAAGAGGAGGCAGTAAATGTTTAAAATCCTGGAAAAAGAATGGCTGAATGTCAACACATTCAAGATGGTGCTGGATGCACCCATGATCTCGCGTTCATGCTTACCCGGTCAGTTTGTGATCGTGCGTACGGATGAGGAGGGCGAGCGTATCCCGCTCACTATCTGTGATTATGACAGAGAGAAGAAGACGGTTACCATCGTTGTACAGACCATTGGCGGAAGCACAGTGGAGATGTCAAAGAAGGAAAAAGGTGAATTCCTTGCCGATGTTGTAGGACCTCTTGGAAGACCTACCGATCTCTGCACAGATGATATCGAAGAAGTTAAGAAAAAGAAGATCGTATTCGTGGCAGGCGGCCTTGGAACTGCTCCTGTTTACTGCCAGGTTAAGTGGCTTCACGAGCATGGCGTTACAGCTGATGTCATCGTCGGCGCCAAGACAAAGGATATAGTAATACTTGAAGAAGAAATGAAGGCTGTCGGAAACCTCTACATCACTACAGATGACGGTTCCTACGGAAGAACCGGAATGGTTACAACCTGCCTTGAGGACCTTGTTAAGAAAGAAGGCAAGGAGTATGACCATTGCGTCTGCATCGGTCCCATGATAATGATGAAATTCTTAAGCAAGCTTTCAGCTGAGCTTGGTATTCATACTATAGTATCAATGAACCCGATCATGGTCGACGGTACCGGAATGTGCGGCGCATGCCGTATCAGTGTCGGCGGCGAGACCAAGTTCGCCTGTGTTGACGGACCTGAGTTCGATGCTGAACTTGTAGACTGGGATGAGGCTATGAGAAGACTTGGTCTTTACAAGCCTGCAGAAGCAGCAGCTCTTGAAGCCGCAAAGAAATAAGACAGTGGAGGAAATAACGATGGAAGTCGATATGATGAAAAAAGTTCCGGTGCGCGAGCAGGCTCCGGAAGTCAGGGCAAAGAATTTTGAAGAAGTCTGCATCGGTTACAATAAAGAAGAGGCTATGGCCGAGGCAACCAGATGCTTAAACTGTAAGAATCCTATGTGCGTACAGGGATGCCCTGTATCTATCAATATCCCGGGCTTTGTTCAGGAGCTCAAAGAGGGAAATATTGAAGGCGCTTATCAGGTTATCAGCTTATCAAGTGCGCTTCCCGCAGTATGCGGACGTGTCTGCCCCCAGGAGAGACAGTGCGAAGGCAAGTGCATAAGAGGCATAAAGGGCGAGGCTCTTTCTATCGGAAAGATGGAGCGTTTTGTTGCTGACTGGGCAAGAGAAAATAACGTAAAGCCCACACCCGCTACAGAGAAGAAGGGTAAGAAAGTTGCAGTCATCGGTTCAGGTCCTTCCGGACTTACATGTGCAGGTGATCTTGCAAAGGCCGGCTATGATGTTACCATTTATGAGGCACTTCATAAGGCAGGCGGCGTTCTTGTTTACGGTATTCCCGAGTTCCGTCTTCCCAAGGAGAAGGTTGTTGAGAAAGAGATCGAGAATATCAAGGGGCTTGGCGTAGATATCGAGACAGACGTTATCGTAGGAAAGTCCATTACCATTGATGAGCTTCTCGGTGAAGAAGGCTTTGATGCTGTTTATATCGGATCAGGTGCAGGTCTTCCCAGATTCATGGGAATTCCCGGAGAGAATGCAAACGGTGTATTCTCTGCAAATGAGTACCTTACAAGAAGCAATCTCATGAAGGCTTATCAGGATGATTCAAAGACTCCTATCATGAAGAGCAAGAAGGTAGCAGTTGTCGGCGGCGGAAACGTTGCTATGGATGCTGCAAGAACAGCTCTTCGTCTCGGAGCAGAAGTACATATCGTTTACAGACGTGGTGAGTCTGAGCTTCCCGCGCGTGCAGAGGAAGTTCATCACGCAAAGGAAGAGGGCATACAGTTCGATCTTCTTACCAATCCTATTGAGATCCTTGAGGATGACAAGGGCTGGGTAAGCGGCATAAAGTGCATCAGGATGGAGCTTGGTGAGCCCGATGCATCAGGCAGAAGAAAGCCTGTTGAAGTAGCCGGAAGTGAGTTCACGATCGATGTTGATACAGTCATCATGGCTCTCGGAACCTCACCCAATCCTCTTATCTCTTCAACCACAAAGGGCCTTGATACAGATAAGAAGAAGTGCATAGTAGCCGACGAAGTGGGCAAGACCAGCCGTGATAGCGTATATGCAGGCGGTGATGCGGTTACAGGTGCTGCAACCGTTATATTGGCCATGGGTGCCGGTAAGACTGCTGCAAAGGCTATAGACGAATTCTTAAGCAAATAAGCAGTTTCTGATAATACAGATACTTAAAGGGAGACAGACAGGTTTCTGTCTCCCTTTGTTATACTTTATAGTTCTAATGTGCAGTATATTGTTCAGTAAGTGTATTGTTTATTGTACAAGCAAAAACTTTCTGATATAACTTTTGTTGTCGAGTAAAAAACGACCAGACAGATATAAACCAAGGAGGAATTAAAATGTCATACGTTGACGAGGTACTTGAGAAAGTAAAAACACAGAGCGCAAATGAGCCGGAGTTCATCCAGGCAGTAGATGAGGTTCTTAATTCATTAAGACCTGTTATTGATGCCAATGAAGAGAAGTACAGGAAGGAAGCAGTTCTTGAGAGACTTGTTGAGCCGGAGCGTATTATCATGTTCCGTGTTCCCTGGGTTGATGATAAGGGACAGGTACAGGTTAACCGCGGTTACCGTGTACAGTTCAACTCAGCTATCGGACCCTACAAGGGCGGTATCCGTTTTGACTCCTCCGTTTATCTTGGAATTATAAAGTTCCTCGGTTTCGAGCAGATCTTCAAGAATTCCCTTACAGGTCTTCCTATCGGTGGTGGTAAGGGTGGTTCAGATTTCTCACCCAAGGGAAAGAGCGACAGAGAAGTAATGGCATTCTGCCAGAGCTTTATGACAGAGCTTTACAGACACATCGGAGCTGACACAGACGTTCCTGCAGGTGATATGGGAACAGGCGCTCGTGAGATCGGCTTCATGTTCGGTCAGTACAAGAGATTAAAGGACGTTTATGAAGGCGTTCTTACAGGTAAGGGACTTACATTCGGTGGATCTCTTGCAAGAACAGAGGCAACAGGTTATGGTCTCTGCTACTTCACGGATGAGATGCTCAAGTGCAATGGCAAGTCTTTCGATGGTAAGACAGTAGCTGTTTCCGGATCAGGAAACGTTGCAATATATGCTATCCAGAAGGCACAGGAGCTCGGAGCAAAGGTTGTTACATGCTCAGACAGAAACGGTTGGATCCATGATCCCGAGGGAATCGATGTAGCACTCTTAAAGCAGATCAAGGAAGTTGAGAGAGGATCTCTTGAAGAGTATGCTAAGCGTCGTTCATCAGCTAAGTTCAGCGCTGAAAAGGCTGCTGAATCAGCAAACGGCGTATGGAGCGTTAAGGTTGATATCGCTCTTCCTTGTGCAAGACAGAACGAGCTTAATCTCTATGATGCTAAGCAGCTCGTTGCAAATGGTGTATTCTGCGTAGCTGAAGGTGCTAACATGCCTACTACAGAGGAAGCTACAAAGTACCTCCAGGACAACAAGGTTCTCTTTGCACCCGGTAAGGCATCAAATGCAGGTGGTGTTGCAACATCAGCTCTTGAGATGAGCCAGAACTCTGAGAGACTTTCATGGACATTCGAAGAGGTTGATGCAAAGCTTAAGCAGATCATGATCGACATCTTCCACAAGGCTGACGATGCTGCCAAGAAGTATGGCGTTGAGGGCAACTATGTTGCAGGCGCAAATATCGCAGGTTTCGAGAAGGTTGTAGAAGCTATGATCGCTCAGGGTGTAGTCTAAGCTCCAGCGCAAGCCTTACAAACAAATATGATCACAAGACCCCGGAGTCTATGGCTCCGGGGTTTTTTATGCATATTAAACCGACGCCTGTTACATTAACTAATGTCAGATCTTTTTTGAGGTGTGGTAAAAGGATGCAACGCGCCCCGGACTTTCCACACTATGACGGGAACGCAAAGAAAAATGGACGGCGTATGCCGTCCATTTAAGTTTACGTCAGATCTGTGCCTGAGTCTGTTCATTGGCGTTCTGCTCGAAAACCTTTATAATACATTCTGAATCGGAATTACCTGATACTGACTATGACGGGATCAGAGATAAAGATGATGAATAAGAACAGGAGACAGATATGAATCTTAAACGAGGAGTTAATCTTGGGGGATGGCTTTCACAGTGTGTGAAGGAAACAGATCATTATGAGACTTTCATAACAAGGGAAGATATAAAGAGTATCGCAGAGATGGGTTTTGATCATGTGAGACTACCTATCGATCATGAAGTCTTTGAAAATGCTGATGGCAGCGAGAATACACGGGATATGAAGTATGTGCAGCGTGCCATCGACTGGTGCAGTGAGGAGGGGCTGAATATCATTCTGGATCTGCACAAAGCTGCCGGCTATGATTTCAATGATGCCGGCGACAAGGAAAAGAATAATCTGTTTAATACAGAAGAGCTCAAGATCAGATTTCTTGAACTGTGGAAGAGGATAGCCGGAGCATACGGACATAATGCAAATGTAGCATTTGAACTTCTTAATGAAGTGGTGGAGAAGGAAAATGCAGAAGCGTGGAATGAGCTGATCGCAAAGGCTGTGAAGTCCATCAGAGAAGTGAATAAGGATACTCTTATAATATACGGAGGCATACAGTGGAACAGTGTGAAGACACTGAAGCTTCTCGATAAACCTGCTGATAAGAATGTGCTCTATACTTTCCATTTCTATGAACCGCTTATCTTTACTCATCAGAAGGCACCTTGGGTTGCGAATATGGATCCTGACGAAGAGATAAGCTATCCTGAGAGTATGAGCTATTATAATGAGAAATCCGAGAAGCTCGGTTTTCAGGGCGAGGTGGCTAGACAGGCCAGATCGCTTACCATGGGGCCTGAGTTTATGGAAGAAATGGTATGTGAAGCAATAGCCGCTGCTAAGGCGGCAGGCGTTGGTCTTTACTGCGGAGAGTTTGGTGTAATCGACAGGGCACCGACAGCTGATACTTTAAGATGGTTTAAGGATGTGGATGCTGTATTTAAGAAATATGATATAGGCTTCAGTGTATGGAGCTATAAGCAGATGGATTTTGGCATCACAGATGAACATTACAAGCCCATAAAGGATGAAATGATAAATCTCTGGATGAGGGGAGGCTTTTAAATGAAAGAGATCAGTCCTGAGGATAAGAAATACAGAAAGATAATGAAATATGTGCTCATCACATTTTCCGTGATGATGCTCATTACACTGGCGGTGATAAGGATAGAAGATGTGGCTGCGTTTTGCAAAAAGACGTGGGTCTTTGTAGCTGCAGTCCTTAAGCCGATAATCTTCGGTGTCCTTTTTGCGGTACTGCTCAATCCGCTTACGGAAAAGATCGAAGGACTATTTTGCAAAGTGAAATTCCTTAAGAAAAGAAAGGCACTTACAAGAGTGCTTACAGTGGTACTTGCGATACTTCTGGTATTCCTGGTATTGTCTGTCATAATCGCAGTGTTAATGTCTGTTGTGACCAGCAGTGTGCAGATGATATCCGTAGACAGTGCGAAGAACTTCGTGTCATATGCCGGTACGAGTATACAGAATTTCTGGGGCAAGGCTGTGATATTCCTTAATTCTTATGGTGTCAGCAAAGAGGATATAGACAGAGTGACAACAGAATTGGGAAAGATGATAAGCGAAAAGATGTCGGATCCTTTCCTTCAGCAGTCGGGGACGGAAGGGGCCTCAAATCTTGGGAATACTATAGCAGGTGTAGGTTCCGCTGTAGGAAATTTCCTTAAGGATATGGGCTTCATGCTTGTATTCGGAATTTATTTCCTGATCGATGGAAAGAATCTCATTGCATTCTGGTCAAAGGCAGCAAAGGATATCTTTGGAAAGAAGATATATCCGTATCTGGAAGAATTCGTGCTCATTGCGCAGAGATCGTTTTCGGGCTATGTCAGAGGACAGCTTGTGGATGCGATCATCATGTCAGTCCTTGTAAGCATTTCGCTTTCAATAGTGGGTGTAGATTATTCTGTGGCAATAGGTATAGGAACCGGTATAGGAAATCTTATTCCGTATGTCGGACCTTTCGTGGCATATGCCATGACGATCATCGTATGTCTTGTGGAGGGCGAGATAGACAAACTTATCATAGCAGCGATAGTTCTGCTTGTCATTCAGGTGGTAGATGCTCAGATCATCAATCCGAGGATAGTAAGTTCAAACGTGGAAGTTCATCCGGTGCTTGTGGTTGTAGCTCTTATCGCAGGCGGCAGCATAGGCGGTCTTGCGGGCATGTTCCTCGCAGTTCCGTGTGCAGCAGTGATAAAGATATACTTTGGTAAATTCATTGAATGGAGAAAGAATGGAAGCAGATATAACGACTCTGATAAGGGGCGAAAGAAAGCTTAGTTTTTCAGAGAAACTGCTTGCGGCTTTCAGATTAAGTGTTCCGGCTATGATAGCCATGCTCACATCGATACTTATGCAGTATATTGATGTGGCTATGGTCGGTAGCCTGGGAGCTGAAGCTTCGGCTTCGATAGGCGCAGTCGAGAGCACGACCTGGTTTTTCGGTAGCATAGTCAATTCGGCAATATACGGTTTTTCTGTACAGATCGCACATGCGGTGGGAGCCGGAAACGGTGACAGGGCAAAGAATATTTACAGGCAGGGATTTAAGGTCATCCTTCTTATTTCTTTGCTGCTGTCTGTTGTGGGAATTCTTATTTCCGGAAAGCTGCCAATATGGCTTGGCGCTGAAGAAGTGCTTCACAGAGATGCTTCTCTTTATTTCCTTATCTATATCGGTTTTATGCCTCTGCGTGTTATGGGACTTTATACCGCATCATCACTTCAGGCAACAGGTGATATGAAGGTTCCGGGGATCTTAGAGTCTGCTATGTGCATTCTTGATGTCATATTTAATTTCTTCATGATCTTTCCTACGCGCAGTATCAGTTTTATGCAGGATGGTTTTAATGTAATGATACCCGGAGCCGGGCTTGGCGTGCCGGGAGCAGCACTGGGAACGGTCGAAGCGGAGATCGTGATCTCATCGATCCTGATCATCTACGCTGCCATAAGAAAAAAGAGTCCGCTCAAGGTAGACTTCAGTAAAAAAACACCGGTTGAAAAGGAAATATTGAAAAAGTGGTTTAAGATATCAGGTCCCGCAGCATTGGAATCATCCGTCCTCCATGTTGCGATGATAGTATCGACGGGAATAGTGGCGCCCTTGGGGGCGGTTGCTCTTGCAGCCAATTCATTTGCGGTAGTCGTGGAAGGCCTTTGTTATATGCCGGCCTACGGACTTCAGTCTGCAGCGCTCACACTTACAGGGCAGTCGCTCGGAGCCGGCAGGAGAGACCTGGCCGGAAGCTTTGCCTGGATAACGGTGGGCTTAGGTATGGCCATGATGACTGTCAGTGCAGTATTTATGTTTTTCTTCTGCCCGTATATATTCAATATCCTGACACCTGATGATGGAGTCAGGAGCCTGGGCGCACAGATACTCAGGCTTGAGCTTGTGGCAGAGCCTTTCTACGGAGCTTCAATAATAGCCGCGGGTGCGCTGCGGGGCGCAGGTGATACCCTGGCCTCGAGCATACTCACGCTTATTTCATTGTGGGGTGTGCGTATTATCCTGTCACTCATACTTGTTGGAAGTATGGGGCTTGTAGGTGTGTGGATCGCTATGTGCGTGGAACTTGTGTTCCGCGGGACCATATTCATGATCAGACAGGGATGGATATTCAGAAAAAAGCCTGAATAAGGGGCTGTATATTATTCAAGAGCCTCATTATAAGCAGCTCTTGCGCCGCCTACGTATTTGGGACGTCTTCTTGCAGCTACTATGATAGCCTGCCCAATATTTCTCTTTGTGATCTTTAAAGGTACCACAACAGGCTTTATATGCATGCCTACCATGACACCGCCGATATCCATTCCGGCATCGGCTTTCTGCATGAGACTTTCAACTACAACGGGATCCTTGCAGTTTTTGTAGACTGTGGTTCCGAAGGAGCCGCCTGCCTTGGGCTGAGGTATTACATTTACCTCATCAAGCCCGAGCTTTTCTGCTTCGGCTCTTTCCATAACTATTGCTCTGTTTAAGTGTTCACAGCACTGTGCGCAGATGAGCACTCCGGCTTTGTCTGTAACTGATGTGATGCCGCGGTAGAGAGCGCCGGCTACGTCCATGCTTGAATGGGTTCCTACGCGTTCTCCTACAACTTCACTTGAAGAGCAGCCGATAACGAGAAGCTGTCCCGGTTTTAAACCTGAAAGCTTAAGGATTTCAGCAGTTACATCTGCCGCATCGTTCTCGATAGCATTTAAATCTACATTTGAATCGTTTTCATAAGTCTTAAGATCCTGCATTTTTTAACTCCTTTCAAAACAGCTCTTTTAATAAGCACATATATCACAGATACCGCGAAGCTGCAAAGTGTAAGCAGAACAAGCAGAAGCGGTATTCCGAAATCGGCATTAGATGCTTTGGCAGTGATGCCGGTCTTTTTTATCATTTCAAGTATCAGCGGATGTATAAGATAGACTGCAAGAGTGGAATCCGACAAAAGCTTTGTGAGCTTTGACGGAGCCTCATCTTTATTGTCGCCTTTGAATAAAAGGAAAACTGCGATGGAACATATTGCGACCGCTAAGGTAAGAGGGGATGAAAAACCGAGTGCGGGTTCTCTGTCTTTTATGCTTCTGGCAGCCGCAGCGGTAAAAGCCAGACAGAGAGCGGTTAAGGCGGATACCGAAATATAGATGCGGGCCGGTCTTCTCTTTACATCGGCAAATTGCATAAGATAATGACCGAGAATAAAATATCCAAGGTATCCGGTGAAGATACTGATATCAAATAGTTTGGAAAGATCCATAAACAGATACTTAAAAGGAAATTCAAAAAGAAAAGCCGTAGGTATAAGTATTCCGAGGATCAGCCATACCACAAGGTAAAGTCTGCAGTTCTCCTTTTTGCTGCATCCTGTTTTTATAAGGGGGACCAGAAGAAAAAGCAGTCCTATCATAGGAAGAAACCAGAGATGGTACATTCCGGGCTTTTTAAATAATGCCAGTATCACATCATTTTTCCAGGCAGAAGTATCGCCCAGCTTTCCTGCTGAATAGAGTTCAAGAACAAAGTATATGAATTTCCAGAGAAAATACATGAAGAAAAACTTAAGAGTCCTGCGAAAGAGTATGTCTTTTACGGACATTTCTTTGTCCGGTGCAAGTGCAAGTGCTCCCGAGATCATTACAAAGAGTGCAACACCTATAAAGGCTGTGATGTTGCAGGAAAGCGCAAAACAAAAGCCGGGCTTTCCGGTGCTGCCTGTACCTGTCCACTGTGCCGAAACATGGACCAAAAGAACAAGTATACAGGATATGATCCTTAGCCTGTCGAGATAAGCTATGCGTTTTTGAGTATTGATCTCTGACATATTTCGGAATTATAACACAATTCTTGATTTATATAATTCTGAAAACTATAATTAAACGACACTAAAAAATGATGAGGAATCGAAAATGGTAAAGAAAATTCTTTCCTATGTAAAGGAATACAAGGCAGCATCCGTTGCCACGCCAATCTGGATGGTGTTTGAAGTCATATTTGAAACATTGATACCTTTATGCATGGCATCCATAGTTGATAATGGTGTCAACAAGCATAATATGCAGCATATACAGTTTATGGGACTTGTGATGGCCGGGCTTGCCATAGGCGGTCTTTTATCAGGGTTTCTGGGCGGGATATACGGAGCGAAGGCGTCAACCGGTCTGGCAAGAAATCTCCGTTCCGCGATGTTTGAGAAGATCCAGACATATTCATTCTCCAATATAGACAAATTTTCGACGGCAGGACTTGTTACAAGACTTACCACGGATGTTACCAATGTGCAGAATGCGTATCATATGATACTGCGTATGTGTTTCAGGGCTCCGTTTTCTCTGATAATAGCAATGATCGCGGCTTTTGTCATAGAACCTAAGATCGCATCGATATATCTTGTGGCAGTAGGGCTTCTTGGGATCGTACTTTTTTTTATAGTAAGGAAAGCGATGAAATACTTCAGTGAAGTGTTTAAAAAATATGATGATCTGAATGCTGCGGTTCAGGAAAATGTTAAAGGTATCCGTGTCGTGAAGGCGTATGTCAGGGAAGAGCATGAGACTGAACGCTTTAAGAAGGCTGCGGAGAATATCTACGGTATGTTTGTAAGAGCCGAAAAGATGGTAGTCATCAATGCACCGGTCATGCAGTTTACAGTACATTCCTGTATCCTTCTTATCAGCTGGGTTGGTGCTCATATGATAGTTCAGGAAGAGCTTTTAACAGGTGAACTGATGAGCCTGCTTACTTTCTGCATGAATATTTTGATGAGCCTTATGCTGCTCTCATTTATTTTTGTTATGGTTTCCATGTCCACTGCAAGTGCAAAGCGTATTGCCGAAGTGCTGGATGAAGAGCCTGATATAAAGGATCCTGAGGATCCTGTTACCGAAGTGAAGGATGGAAGCATAGTATTTAAGGATGTTGAGTTCTCATATGCCAAGAACAGTGATGCTGAGGCAGTGTTAAGAGATGTGGATCTGGAGATAAAGAGCGGTGAAACCATAGGTATCATAGGCGGTACCGGTTCCGGAAAGACTACTCTTGTTTCACTTATAAGCAGATTATATGACGTATGTGACGGAAGCGTGAAGGTAGGCGGAAGAGATGTGAAGGAGTACAGCCTTGATACCCTGCGAAAAGAGGTTTCGGTGGTGCTTCAGAAGAATGTTATTTTTTCGGGGACTATCTATGATAATCTCCGCTGGGGCAATCCCGATGCAAGCGATGAGGAATGCAGGGAAGCATGCAGGAAGGCATGTGCCGATGACTTCATAAGCAGTTTTCCTGACGGTTATGAAACAAAGATCGAACAGGGCGGTACGAATGTTTCCGGCGGACAGAAACAGAGACTCTGCATTGCACGTGCACTTCTTAAGGAGCCTAAGATACTTATCCTTGATGACTCCACTTCTGCAGTTGATACTGCTACAGACGCAAAGATAAGAAAGACTTTCAGGGAAGAACTTCCTGATATAACAAAGATAATAATCGCACAGAGAGTATCGAGCGTACAGGATGCGGACCGCATAATAGTATTGGATGACGGCTGCATAAAGGGCTTTGATACACATGAAAACCTCCTTAAGAATAATGCAATATACCGTGAGGTTTATGAATCGCAGACCGGCGGTAACGGTGATTTCGATGAGAAGGGAGGTGAGCTGTAATGGCAGAGAATAAATCTAAGGAAATAAAAATGGGACGCGGAAGAAATATGGGGCCCAGGCCAAAGCTCAAAAATCCCGGAAAGATAATAGGCAGGGTACTCGCTTATGTGATGAAGGGCTACGCTGTCCATCTGATCGTTGCAGTTATATGCATAGTCGTAAATGTGTTGTGCCAGGTAAGGGGAACCCTGTTCCTTCAGTCACTTATAGATGATCATATCATGCCGCTTATTGAAGTGGCAAAGGCCGGCGGTACTCCGGACTATTCATCACTTGGACGGGCAATACTGTTTATCGCGATCATTTTTGCGATAGGCGTAGCAGCGGTTTATATACAGAGCAGGCTTATGATCTATGTGTCTCAGGGAACACTTAAGAATCTCCGTATAGATCTTTTTTCAAAGATGGAGAAGCTCCCGATCAGATACTTTGATACACATTCTCATGGCGACATCATGTCAGTATATACAAATGATATTGATGCACTCAGGCAGATGATAAGCCAGTCGCTTCCCCAGGTATTAACTTCGCTCATAACCATCGTAAGCACACTGGTGAGTATGATCGTCTTAAGCCCTGTGCTTACGGGCGTGACTCTCTTTATGGTTGTTCTGATGCTGATAGTCACAGGCAAGGTGGCAGGCGGCAGCAGCCGTTACTTTATTGAGCAACAGAAAGGTCTTGGTAGGGTAAACGGATATATAGAAGAAATGATGGAAGGTCAGAAGGTCGTTAAAGTCTTTGGCCGTGAAGAGATAAATATCGATGAGTTCAATAAGATAAATGATGATCTTTACATAAGTTCCAAAAGAGCCAATCAATATGTAAATATCATGGCGCCTATCAATGCCCAGCTCGGCAATCTGAGCTATGTGCTCTGTGCTGTAGTGGGCGGATTGCTTGTCTTCAATAACGGTACGGGGCTGCTTAAGCTTTCCATTGGTGATCTGGCAAGCTTCCTTACATTCAACAAAAGCTTTAATATGCCTATCAATCAGATAAGCATGCAGTTCAATGCGGTTGTAATGGCTCTTGCAGGTGCGGAGAGGATATTTGAACTGCTTGATGAAGAGCCTGAGACGGATGAAGGTTATGTTACACTTGTGAAGGATGCTGATTCCCACTGGTCATGGAAACATTTTCATAAAGCAGAGGGGACCACTGATTACAAGGAACTTAAAGGCGATGTTGTATTTGACGGTGTGGACTTCGGCTATACCGACGAAAAGATGGTGCTGCATGATATAAAGATCTTTGCAAAACCCGGTCAGAAGATAGCTCTTGTAGGTACCACCGGTGCAGGTAAGACCACTATCACAAATCTCCTGAACCGTTTCTATGATATACAGGATGGCAAGATCAGATATGATGGCATCAATATCAACAAGATAAAGAAGGATGACTTAAGACACTCTCTCGGCATAGTCCTTCAGGAGACTTCTCTTTTCTCGGGAAGCATAAAGGATAACATTCGGTACGGAAAACTGGATGCTACCGATGAGGAAGTTGAGGCAGCTGCAAAGCTTGCAAATGCAGACAGCTTCATAAGAAAACTTCCCGAAGGTTATGATACCGTGATCAAGGCTGATGGAGGAGCTCTTTCACAGGGACAGAGACAGCTTATCGCAATAGCGCGTGCTGCCATCGCAGATCCTCCGGTCCTTATCCTGGATGAAGCAACCAGCTCGATCGATACACGTACCGAGAAGTTAGTACAGGCAGGAATGGATGGACTTATGAAAGGCAGGACCACATTTGTTATAGCTCACCGTCTTTCAACCGTCCGTAATGCAGACTGCATCATGGTCATGGAGCAGGGCCGCATCATAGAGCGTGGAACCCACGATGAACTGATAGAGCAGAAGGGCAAGTATTATTCCCTTTATACGGGTCTTTCAGCGTAAGTTTAAAATGCAAAGGTACGGATCATGGATAAGATTTCAGATGAAATACTGGAAGAAAAGATAAATGCCGTGGAAGCAGAGGCTTCGGATGGGAAAGGCAGGTTTTCCGCAAAGGATTATCTGATATGGGCAGCTGTCGTACTCATCACTCTGGGGCTTACCATAGCAGGGGCGTTTATGTGATGTGACGGGCTTTATTGGAAGTTTGTCATCGGTACATGAAGATCCGTTGGGGGGGATATAAATGTCACGGTCAACTGAGGAAAGTATAAATAAAGAAGCCGTATTCGGAATTGTTCCTGTGGACAGGAAAGGCCGGGTATACGGCTTTTTCGATGCATTTTTAGTGCTCTCGGGCTACTGTATAGCCACCTGGAGTTATACACAGGGAGCATATCTAATATCACTCGTAAATTTCAAACAGCTTTTGATCAGTTCGTTTTTTGCGGCGATACTTATGCTTGCAGTTTACCAGCTGCCGGTAATACTGTCGGTGCGATACGGAATAGATATATGGATCTGGTTAAAGACAGTCTTTGGTACGCGCGGGATAAAAGTTGTTTCGGTGATAATAATACTTATCAATTTTCCGTGGTATGCGGTATGCGCGGATCTGTTTGCATCTTCCATGGGGAATCTTTTTGCGATGGTGGGAATCACACTTCCGGGCTGGGGGCACACTGCGCTTTCTCTTCTGTGTGTGCTGGCAGGAACAGTGATCGCTCTTAAAGGTATAGGCGCTTTCACATGGACAACAAGGATATTGGTTCCGCTGCTTCTTGCAGTCGGTGCTGCTGTTGTAGGTGTGGGGCTTACTGCTGTACCTGCAGATGTGATACTGGACTACAAACCGGATATCAGTGCCTTTCCCGATAAATATATTCCGTATATCACTTCTGTTGAAGCAAACTTTGCTTTTGTCATAACGCTGGTCGGAGGCATGGCCGGAGTGCCGAGACTTACAAAGACAGAGCGTGCGGGCTTCTGGGCAGGCGTATTCGGACAGGGACTATCAGGTTCGTTCTTCGTTGTGGTAGGTGCGGTAATGGCTATAGCCATGCACTATGTAACAGGAGAGTATTCCGTGGATCCGACTTTAATGCTGAGTCTTCTTGCTTTTCCTGCACTCGGTTTCCTGTCGCTCATTCTTGTGGCTTTTGCAAATATAGGCACGCAGGCTGTAGGTTCATATATCTATGCGGTTATGTTAAAGTCATCCTTCAGCAAGGTTAAATACAGAACATTTCTTATTGTGCTGGCGGTTTATGTGGGACTTTTATGCATATGGGGCAAGATCATAGATTACTTCGGTTCGTTCCTTACTGTCAGCGCCTGCATATATGCGCCTCTGGCGGCGCTTCTGTGTGCGGATTTCTTTATAGTCAGAAAGCAGAGGATAGATCTTAAATCTGCTTTTGAACTTAAAGGACATGACTCATATAGATTTACGGGCGGATTTAATATTGTTGGAATGGTATGTCTTGTGGCGGGTGCTGCAATATCGCTTCTTATATACGATCCCGTAGGGGGAGTGATCCACAGCAGGCTGCTTTTTGATCTTACACCCACGGGAGGTTCATTCATAGGAACCGGTCTGCTTTATGTGATCCTGTGCATCATACCGGCAGTGCGTCGCT
>JAEEGJ010019485.1_pt1 | contig 14937 bp, 10 predicted proteins | sample 8958761 | NCBI WGS metagenome assembly JAEEGJ01 (sample SAMN16246546, study PRJNA631951) | gut metagenome | biome: gut microbiome; feature: rumen; material: RS-attached | host: Bos | place: Iran: Karaj | collected 2018-10 | reverse complement strand
CTGTACACCCACGTTTGGATAGCACAGCCCGCACGGCCCTCGTGATACACGCCCGGCAACAACCGCTGCCAGACACCCCGTTCGGGGGTTCATTCAATATAGCAAAAGAAAGTGTCAAATTTTTGACAGTTGGGGGCGACACGCAAAAAAGATGTCTGGAGGGGGCGGAACGAGAAGAAAGACTAGCGTACGGAAATACAGTTGAAACAGTCGTCGCACAATTTCACAACTAAGCGTAGCCGCGGACGCTGTTGGAATCAAAGTCTATCGGAAGACGTTTCAATAAAAAATGGGTTTTCTTTTTAAGGCGAAGCATTACTTAAATGTCGAAGTGCCCAGAAATGTTGAAAACCAAAACAAAAAGCTTGAGGGGTAAGGGTTTCTCTATATGGCTAGTGAACTTGTATTCGGATTACAGGCTCGCGAGGAACTCGACGAAGCGGGCTTAATTATGGCCAGGGCGTACGAAAATTACGACTACGTCACGCTCTATTTCCCTGATATGGAGAAAAGCCGAAAGGGATTGCAGATTTTTATGCGCTGCGTTCTAAAGGCGAACTATGGAAAGGCTGATTTGTTGGCGGTGCATCGGGACGGCAAACTAGTTGCCCGTGCAACACTGGAGGCTCCCAATTTCAAGAAACCTTCCGCGTTCCAGTACATCATTCATGGTTTCTGGCGAGTTTATCTTAATACGAAATGGAGTGAAATTAACGGATTCATAGCCATGGACGAAAATGCCAGCAAGCCCTGCCACGATTTTCAGAAATTAGGACCGGACATCTGGTATCTCAGCATGCTCGAAGTAGATCCGTCTGCACAGGGGCAGGGCGTCGGTTCGCAGTTTTTAACTTATATAGAAGAATACGTGCGAGAGCGAGGCGGCAAGCAGTTGGCCTTGTTTACGAATTCACGGGAAAATCTCGCTTTTTACAGCAAGCGCGGCTACGAAGTTTTTCACGAATGCGAAATTGAGCACAACGGTCGGAAAATCGGCAGCTGGAGCATGAAAAAAAATGGTGAAGTAAAAGAGCCTCAAAAGATACGAAATCTAAATCAAGCTCTTGATAAACTCCGGGGCGAAATCGACACCGTTGCTCCACACGATTGTATGAGCCTGAACTTTGAAATCTTTGAACAAGTCCAAGTTGAAAAGTTGCTGAACAATCGGTCGGTGATCATTCTTGACACTGCGCTTAGGGGGAAGTTTTTCAATTTCCCCCACAATCGCATCTAAACCAAACTATTCGTCGTCTTTTATGCAACGAACTGCATACTGATAACCGCTTAATAGAACAGATATTTTATCATCAAAGAGATCGACCTTATCGTCGGAAACACTCAGGCGAATACATCCAACGGAACCATCGGTCACCGTAGATCCAAAGAAATATGTCGAAGAGCTCATGTTACAAGTCGTGTTAGAATATACTCCCGCACAGCCAGACCGCAAAGCACCAAAGCCTAACAAGTCTTTACCGGGCTTCGATTCAGGCCAAGATTCCGTCGATTTCAAATTCAATCCACCTACAAACTTTCCACCCGCAGCCTGAATCAAGACATTCCATTCATCGTTGCTTGGTAAATGCCAACCACGAGGGCAAACGCCTCTAGCCTTTTCTTTCATTTGGCATTCACTGAATCCGCAACCCTTCGCGTCTTCGGAGAATATCCCAACAGAATCCACGGCAGCAAGAAAACCATACAAGCGGCCATAATATTTGCATTCTTTATTATCTTCTGTTGTATAAGATTTACAGGAGCTATGAGCTCGACCCCATTCATAATTAAAATTCAAATTTTCGGCCATCCATACCTGCTCTCCAATTTTCACGGTTTTATAAACCTTATTATCACGGAAATCGGTCAACATATTTGCAACCGAATCATACGAGCTTTCGTCCTTTATATACATACCGGTATAATTGGAATCGGCACTTGTTGATTTTATGCAGCGGACATAACCTTGCTCCGATTTCAACTCCGTGCTTACATAAAGTTGCAATGAATTCGAATTCATAACAGCAGCAGACTCTGTTATGGGAGAATTACTTACATAACCATGCCCCCAATAAAATACGCGAGCAGAATCAGGAGCAAAAGGCAAGGCATTAAAGCCGTATAAGTCATACCCATTTCCATTATTTTTCCAACCTTGTGTAGCCTTTAATTTCTGACCGGCAACAGATTTGCCTCCTGCATACTGCCTCAAAACAATCCAATCGGACTCACCCGGCAAACGCCAACCATCAGGACACACTCCCTTCACAATGTGGGGCAACAGACAATCCGACCGATATCCACATCCAGCCCCATCTTCTGAATATACCATGGCAGAATCTATAGCGGCACTCCACAAATACAAACGTCCGTAGATTTCGCAGTTTTCCGCTTTTCCGTCATAGCAAGAACTCAACGTGGTATCTTCAAGATATGGGATTTTAAGGTTTTCGGCCATCCATACCTGATTTCCGATTTCAATAGTCTTGTAAGTACGACCATCTCTAGAATCTTTAAGAGTACCATAAACAAATTCATGATCCGGCTTGGGAATTTCATTCTTATCCGTATAATCCTTGATACATCTAATCGAACGGAAACCCGTGTAAGTGGAAAAAATATATTTGTCCGTTGTATCGAACGCCACCGATTCCGATTTAGCAGGAGTCCAAAAATAAGCATCCGTTCCTTCGTTAATGAAGCCACCTTCATCAAGCTTCGCTCCAGCCGGGAGAACAGAAAAACCATAATCATCCGTTGTTTCATTTCCGTTCCATCCTTGCTTCGACTTTAACTTTTTCCCCGCCTTGGTGGCATCCACCGTATAAAGCAGTTCATTCCAATCGTACATGGAGGGAATATGCCAGCCATCAGGGCAAGCACCTCGCACAAAGGAACCATCGCATTTTTTATTCATGGCACATTCCCAGCTATAATCCGAAAAAGCCTTTGCGGAATCTAGCGCAGCGCCCGCGTTATAATAACGGCCATATTTTGAGCAATTGGCCTCATCGTTTAGATAGCAAAAACTTTGCGCTGATTTGTAGTAATATTTGAAATTCAAATTTTCGGCCATCCATACACGGTTATTGATAGTAACGGTCTTGTAAACATGACCATCACGGCCATCGGTCAGCGTATGCTTTGCATCATCATAGACCGACGCTTTATAAACAACGCTAGAACTGCTGAGCCTTATCCGCGATGAACTAGACGACGATTTTACTGTAGATAAAGTATCCAAACTTGACGGCAACGAACCTTCGATACAGCGAACCGAAAGCTTGAAATTTTTTGCATTGTCTTCATGGAAGACAAAATCGCTAACGCCGTCAAATCTCCAGTTGTAAGCGTTATCGCGGTCGAGTTCCGTAGAAGACCAGAACAAAGCCGTGATTCCCTTTTTCTCGATTTTATCCGCATCATTATAGTAGCCATCGGCGGACACGGCAAAACCGTAAAGATTCGTTCCATTTCGATTTACGCCCCAGCCGGAATTAGCCTTCAATTTAGCTCCGGCAGAATCAGCTCCACCGACTTCGTCAAACAACTTTTTCCAGTCTTCATCATTGGGCAAATGCCAGCCTTCCGGACACGCATCATTAGCCTCTTTCCACGTATAAAAGTCCTTTTTGTACTCGAGATTTTCGGCCATCCAAGTCTGGTCACCGATAGTCACCTTTTTATAGCTATGGCCATCACGGGAATCGACAAACGAACTCAATTCCTCTTCAGTAGAGGGAGCCGCAGACGAGGATTCAGAACAAGCGATAAAGCCAAATGTAGCTCCGATTGAAAGTGTCAATAAAAACTTTTTCATGTTCCTACCTCTTTATGCAACGAACGGGATAAAAACCAGAGTTACTGTTCGAAGACCAAACGATTAACTTATCTGCAACAAAATCAAATTCAGCCATGCCATACCCAACTACACCTCCACCAACCCAATATCTAGCTTTTTTCTTTCCAAGATTGAAGCCATTTGTAGAAGATGCATTAGAAGACTCATAAAAAGGAGAAAAACCAATATTAAGACCATACACATTCTTTCCGTGATTAGCCCCAACAAACATCGTATCAGTACTACACACCGTTTCGAGAATTCCCCACGGAGACGTCGCAGAGAGCTTATCTAATAGTCCTCTCCAATCTTGAGCCGAGGGTAAAAACCAACCTTCCGGGCACGCATTCTTAGCCGCAGACCAGCTGTAATAACGACCAAAATATTCACAGGTATCTGCATTAGGATAGCAAATGGATTCGCTAATCTGAGAGGTTCTATACTTCAAATTTTCAGCCAACCAAGTTTCACCGTCAATGGTGACCGTCTTATAAACTCGACCATCACGAGGGTCTTTAACGGAATCATATTCAACCAAGGCAGGATCGTATTTTAAAAGCGACTTACTGACATCTTCGGGCCTAAAACTACTACTGCTTTTGGCGCTTGAACTACTTTTAGCATTTGAACTGCTAGACGAGTTGTCCGACGTAATCTTTAAGCCCTTTATGCATCGAACAGAAGCCGCCATTTTCTTACCGTCATAATTGCGAACCGCATGTTCATGGCTTTCATTAAAAGACCAGTAAAGAACATTTGTCGAATCGTAAGCCGTTGCCGACCAGAACGCCGCAACAGAACCTCCGCCCGTATAGAGGTCCTTTATATTACGATAACCCGCCGGCAAAACTGCAAATCCGTAATCGTCAAGGCCCGCACCATCATTGTCCCAGTCACTTTTTGATTTTAGATAACGGCCAGCGAAATCAACATCGCCAACAGCCTTAATCAAAGTCTTCCAGTCTTCGTTATCTGGGAAGCGCCACCCCGAAGGGCAAACACCGCGCACCATAGAACTGGACCATGAATACAGCCTACCATATTTACGACAGGCGGCATCATTGTCATTGTAACAATAACTGCTCGCTGTAGAATCACTGAATTTATAGCTCAAATTTTCGGCCATCCAGGTTTGCTCACCAATCGTAACAGTATAATACTTGTGATCATCTCGGTAATCAACAAACGAATCGGTTTGCACTTCAGAGGCATCAAAACGAATAATTTCAACATCGGCTTCTTCAGCTTCAGGTTTACTCGCGCTCGAAGACTCGCAGGCCCACAGCACCATTGCCGAAACAGCGGCAAAAAAGAATTTATTTTTAAAATAGTATTTCATAGACATACAAAGTAGAAAAATATTTTTTTTACAATCATCTCACCCAAACAAATCATCCAATTTCACTTGATTGTTGACAATACCCGAATGCTTATTTTTTGACACACCAAATGTCGTCACATAAGTAAGTTGCAGAGACAACCGTTTGCGTTTCATCGTTTTGCGGTAAGCAGCGAGCCGATTACGCAGCGTAATTTCTTCATCGGAATCAATAGCATATTCGCTTTCACTGAATTTCATTTCGCAGATGTTGACCGTCCGGTCTTCACGGTCAATGACCATATCAATCTGCGTGTTTTTTGAATCCGTTCCAACAATCCGGCAAGGATATTCCGTCGAAAGAATCCCCGAAATGCCAAGTGTTTTTTTGATAAGCTCAACGTGTTCAAACGCAAGCATTTCAAAGGTCAATCCCGCCCATGTGTAAAAAGCAGACTTTGTTTGAAATTTTTCCCAAAAATTTTTTTTGTGCGCTTTAATTGCATCTGCAAAATAAAAATAGAACAACGTGTAAAAATCCACTAACTGATACAACTGCTCTTTTTTGCCATCGTTGTATGCATCGTGCTTTTTTACAAAACCGCAGGAACAGAGATTTTCAAGGATGGTCGAGAACGAGCCTCCAGTACTCATGCCTGTTCCTTTCTGAATTTCTGTACGGTTTAAGCCGCTTTTTCGTTCACTCAGAACCTTTACGACTTTAATATAATCTGTAGAGTTTTTAAACAAAGATGCATACAAATTATCTATTTCATTAGAAAGTCTGCCATCATCCGTAAACAAAAGTCTATCGATATTTTGCGTCAAGCTGTATTCGCTATCAAGCATATCCAAATAAAACGGGATTCCACCCAGAATCATGTAGCAAATAGCTATTTCGTATCGGGAAAGATTGAATCCGCGACTTTCAAGCATTTCTTCTGTTTCTCTTAGCGTAAAAGGCTTGAGGCGAATATGGCTAGTGAGCCTATTGTGAAGCCCACCGTGATTATTTATCAGTTTGTTCATCATCCACGATGTTGCCGATCCGCAAACAACAAGCAGAATATCATGACGCGACGATGCAAAGTCGTTCCAAAAATGTTCCAAAGCAGAAATAAATCCCGACTTGGGCGTATCCATCCACGGCAATTCATCAAGCAAAATAACCTTGCGTTTGGCGTTCGATTTTTCCACTAAACGCATCAGCAAGTCAAACGCTTGCAGCCAATCTTTCGGTTCGTTCGTTAGAGATTCATCATAATGCAGAAGCGTCAAATAAAAATTTTCGAGTTGTTTTGCAGTCTTTTCATTGGCAAGTCCAGATACAGAAAACAGAAGTTCGTTTTCGAAGAACTCCTTAATCATAAAAGTCTTGCCAACGCGACGACGGCCATAAACAGCGACAAACTCCGATTTGTCGGACAAATACAACTTGCTTAGAATCTTTTGTTCAACCGTTCTTCCGATGATTTTTTCACGCATACTCTACCTCTTCTACAATATACATTTATTTTAAGCCAAAACGCAACAAATTTTATAGTTTTGGCTGGTTATAGCAAAAATTGCTTTTTTAGCAAAATTTCGCCATTTCAAAAACGATATTTTCAGCCAAAATCAACTAAAAACTCAAATTTTGGCTGGTTATGTTTAAAAGCACCCTCAAATGGGAATGGTACTTGTACTGAAAAAACATCTCCGCCTTCGACTAGTTATCACCATCTCATGCCGGACTCCGCTCCGGCATTTTTTTCATCTTTACCTATATTTACAACAACACATCTAATTTACAGAAACATGATTATATTACAACAACTGAAAACAGGTTTTGCTTCTTACCCTAAGGCTATTCGCCTGATCCGTGCGAACCATCTCGTCAAATACTTGATGATTCCCGTGATTTTAAACATCATCGTGGTCGCCACCCTCATTTTCTCGGGCGTTGGCGTTGGCGACTGGATTAACGGCATCATCGAACGCAGCGTCGATAACATGAACGGTTGGATTCAGGCCGCGATGGTAGCCATCAAGGTCTTCCTCCCCATCGTATTCTTTGCACTTTTCATTTTCATCGGCGGAACGATTGTCAACATTTTGATGTCGCCCATTTACACGCTCCTTTCAGAAAAGACGGAAACAATCCTCACCGGAAAAGAATTTCCCTTTGATTTTAAACAAACGTTAAAGGACATCTGGAGAGCCATCCGCATTGCCGCGAGGAACACCATAAAGCAACTTTCGCTAATTATACTTTGTTTGCCGCTCAATCTCATTCCCGTTATCGGGAGCGTTATTTCGCTTGTCCTGATTTTCACCATCAACGCTTACTATTTCGGGTGCGCCTTCATGGACTACACTTACGAGCGTTGGCGCATGTCGCCTAAAGAAAGCCGCAAGGAAACACACAAAATAAAATACATCACCTTTGCGAACGGGGCTGTCTATTCGCTGCCGCTTTACCTGTTCTGCGGAACGTTTATCGCTGCGTTCATCGGAGGCATTTCTACCGTCGCCGCCACCATTTCGCAGTTGGAGCAAAAAAGGGGTTAGGAGTTAGGTTTTAGGGATTAGGATTGTCATCCTGGAGGGAGCTTCGCGACCGATAGGATCCAGTGCAGTATTCGCGATAAATGTCGTGTAAGCTGATCCCGGAACACTTCGGCATAGCTCAGTGCATCGCGGAGTCCGGGATGACAGAATCAGCAATTGGAGCTGCACTCAGAAGCGTCATCCTGAGCAACGCGAAGGATCCAGTCAACTCACGATTAAATGCTAGTGATTGGTAGTTATAACCTTACACGCCCCTCACAGCCCCTTATTGACATTTTCCCCTTCTGCAATTATTTTTACGCAAAAAGGGGAGCTATATGCAATTAATCAGAACGTCGTTCAATCTACGTAGTGATTTGCCGTGGAATATCGTTTATCGCGATTGCATCTACACTTGGATTTCAAGTTACAAGGACAGACGCGGTAAGAGACTTTACGACCAGCTTTTACGCAGATTCCCTAGAGACATCAATTTTTTAGCAGAACCCTGCGGCCAATTCGAATTTGCAGGAGACAAGCTAGAATACTATTCCTTCACTTGGGACCATTGCGACTACATCGGGTTTACCTTTGTCGCAAGGAACACCATCACAAGCCGCATTTGGAAAACGCAAATTGCGTTGAAGCGAACCGACAAGCATGTTCTATGCTTTGTCTCGCAAGACTGCGACTTGGGGAGAGACAAGACTTTACCTAAAATCGAACGCCCTTACATCATCGACCTTCTCACGGAATATCAAGACGGCGACGGTTCCATAGAAATCAAAAAGCAAGCACATATCCTTGAGCCTGGCGAAATCGACAAAGCAAAAAACGCATTGACAGGCCAACTCCGAAATGTCCTCCCCATCGTCTATTTAAGTTGTTCCGAACGCACGCATTCGCTAAAGCCGAGCATCGTTGCAGACAACATCTTCGGCATCGCCCACGTCTTCGCCGAAAAGGATTCATCACTACGAGAACGCCTCGCCCAAGAGCTCAAAGGCAAAAAAATACCGCAAGGGGGCGAAATCGGAATCTGCTACGCGAACGCGCCCATTACCGTATTCAACCGCCACGATGTCGTCGATTGGGTTGAAAAGCCCGAAACTTTAGTGCAGGATATTTTCCTCAAAATCCTAAAGACAAATCTTTCGCTGAAATTCAACTTCACATGGGATGCATTTCTCGCAGCCCGAGAAGAATACGAAAAAGAACTCATTGAAAGAGAGCGCATACAAAAGATAAATACACTGAAGGAGATGCAAAAAGAGTGGCAAGACGCACGACAAGCAAGCAGAGACTTGTCGTATATTGTCGAAAAACTGATGAAAGATTTGGACAAAGTCACCAAGGAGCGCGACCAGTACAAAGACGAACACGCCAAATACGATTCGCTCCACCGCAAATACATCAACTGCGAAGAAGAACGCAAAACGTGGGAAAATCTCGCCCTCGAAGCAGACGACAAACGCGAAAAAGCCGAAAAGAACCTCAGCGAAATCAAAGAGCAACTGCACGAAGTCTCAGCGACATCAAAAGCACTCAAGCAGAACCTGGATTCCAAAACGAGCAAGGGAGCCCGCTACTTGCCGCTCCTGCAACCCGCCGAAAAGGAAATGTACCCGAACGAATACGTATGCCAGCTCGTACGCGTCCTGAATCTCGCCTTGCCCAATGTCCCCGTGACCGACAAATCGCCCAAGACACGCACAAAGTCATTCATCGAAGACATCCTTGCCGCAAACGCAGATGCAGTCAAGATTTTCAAGGATTACGAAAGCAAAAAACGCGAACTGGAACAAGTCGCAAAACAAGAAGGCCTGCAAGAGCGCAATGGAACCAAAGTAATGAAACCCTTCAACATGGAAATCATCACCAAAGGCAACAACCACGGCAAAATCCGCTTTATCGCCGATTCGAAAGAACGATTCATCGGCACGGAGGCATCTTCTGGCAGCGACAGCCTTCACGGAGCAAAGAACGAAGCCAGCGACGTGACAAAAGCGTTATTGTGGTAACTTTTATAAGAGTCCGTATTTTTCTATTTTTGCACCATGCTCAAGAACTATATCTTTGATTTGGGCGGAGTCCTTTTGGACATCCGCCTTCAAAACGCTTACGAACGCTTTACTGCACTTGGACTCCCCTCCGCTGAACTGGCCCAAGGCTCCAGCGTATATAAACTGCTAGAAGAGTACCAGCTCGGCTACGTCACGACCGACGATTTCTGCAAGCAAATTGCAAATAAATGCGCTAAACCCGCAACACCGCAAGACATTGAACAAGCGTGGAATTCCATTTGCATCGGCGTTGCAGAACGCAAACTGCAAGCCCTCCGCCGCCTTCGCCAAGACAAAGACGTCGCAAGCGTTTCGCTATTGAGCAACACCAACGCATTGCATTGGGAATGCAGTTGCAAAAACTGGTTCAACGCAAACGGCAACAAACTCGAAGATTTCTTCGACAAAATCTTCTTGAGTCAAGACTTGCACTTGCAAAAGCCCGACCCCGAAATTTTCAACACCGCCATTCGCGAACTCAAAGCCTCCCCCGCCGAAACAATTTTCATCGACGATAGTCCCGTCAACACTGCTGCCGCTGCCGCCTGCGGGCTGCATACGCTCACCGTAACGGCAGACGTTGACTGGATCAATGAATTGGGCGTGTAACAGTCACAATCTTGGCTGAATTTCCTTGTTTAACCAAAAACTTTCCAAATTGCTGGAATTGGGTTGCGACAGCATCCTTGAGCGACGAACCGGGCTTCAACTCCAGCATTCCCCAATAGCGGCCTTGCATATCGAACACCTGAAAAGAACCCGATTCGAACAAACGCTTCGGCGGAACACGTAACGCACTCGTCCCCCCGATATTGCGGGGTGCAGAATCGTTTATAATAAAGTAGGTGAAATCAATTTTACCTGTGGATCCGCCGCCCGCTTCCACAAGCATTTTCATTTCGTCTAGCTCACCCAATTTCACGCCCAGAGTTTCCCACTTTTTGAAATGAGCCGTAACGTTGATCCGGCCACACTGGCGAGCATTGCGGCGCACGCTGACGACTTGCCAAAAAGACATATCGCCGCGAATCGTAGGCATTGTATTGCGGCGTTCCCGCCACAACTCGTACGTATCGCCATCGAGTTCGTATTCGCCCACCTTTGTCCCCAAAGATTCCTCGGAAGGCTTAGCAAACCAATCCTCTACGATATAATACTCCACCGCCGGATTTTCTGTCCGTCCATAGACTCCGATATAAGAATAGTCGGCATTCCCCGACTTCACGAACTTGAAGTCCGCAGAAAAATCCTCGTATTTATCGTAAGTCATGGCATCACTGTACTTGCGTCCGACACGCACGATAAAATCGTTCGACCCGTTCCATTCGGCGGAGAATGTTCCGTTGTTCCAATACGTCATGGAACCCTTGCCGTCTTGAAGCCAAACTTCGTAATCAAATGCGGAACCTTCATTGTCGCTTTTTACAGTCTCGATTCCGCCGTCTTGAATCGTTCGTTTATCCCCTTGATGCCCCATTTCATCTTTGCAAGCATCAACGGCATAAGTCGGCATGGCAATACCCACCGTCAATGCAGCAATCAAACAAAACATTTTACGTTTCATAACGCCCCCATTTTTTTTCCTAAGAGAACAGCATCAAAGGATTCGTCGTGAGTTGCAGCAAATTTGCTGAACCCGCACCGCCATCGTCCTACACATTCCTTTTCATTTTTCCCTTGTTCAATTTCAATCCTTGTTCCATACAGATGTCGGACTTAAAACCTTCGCATTCCATTTTCCCTTGTGCATTTTGAGAACCACCCTTGGCAATATCAGAACCATTCATCAGAAACTTTTTTGAAAATAACCCGCTAAAATCATGGTTACATATTCTTAAACATAATCACAAGCATGGTCAAGTCATCGCTTTGTTCGGCCCCATTCACGAATTCGGACACGGCATGCGTCATCGTATCCAGCAATTGCTGCGACGACTCAAACGACGAGGACACTTCGCCGTTTTCATCAGATTTTCCACTACAAACAGCTTGTTCGACTCGTGCCAACCCGAACAGTTCCTCACCTGCGTTCATAGCCTCGGTAAGGCCATCGGTATAGAGCAAAATCACATCGCCAGGAGCAATGGTCGTTTCCTGATTTTTATATTGCTTGTCTTCATCAATTCCTATGGGAATATTCGCAACAGCATCGAGATAACGCATTTTTCGACCAGTAACGATAATCGGTTTTTCATGCCCGGCATTACTATAACTCAAAATCCCGGTAGCCAAATCAATCACGCCCACAAAAAGAGTCGCAAACATTCCCGTAGTATTCCCGCGACTCGCAATCGCATTCATGTCACGGACAATGAGGGCCGGGTCATTTTCCTTCGAAGCAACCGTGCGGAACACAGCCTGAGTCATCGACATCACCAGTGCCGCCGGAATCCCCTTGCCACAAACATCACCGATATTGAAAAATAATTTTCCGTCTCGTATAAAATAGTCATAAAAGTCGCCACCGACCTGCCTTGCCGGGACTTGACTACCAACAACATCGACAAATTCATTTGCAGGCATCGGAGGCGGCAACATCGACGTTTGAATTCTATTCGCAATGCCAAGTTCCTGATTCATGAGGTCCTTTTCTGCACTTACTTTATTCAGTTTTCGAGCACTGACGATACTACGGTATATAATAAAACCGAGAACCAGAAGTCCAAGCACTTGCAAAACGATAACCATCAACAGAGATCGCTGCTGGTTGTCGTACAACTGCACCGCCATCGCAGAGAGTTCATGCATCGGGATGTCCGCTCCAATAACGGCAACCGTCCGGCCAAGGCTGTCACGCACCGGACGTGAGTAAGTGGACATCAGCGCCACATAATAACGGCTCATGTAAGGTTCGCTCCAAAAGCCATTCCCCTGCAGCCCTTCGCGATACCAAGTACGCTCCGTATAATCAAAGCCTATGACCGTATCTTTAATTTGATTCGTTTCATCTTCCCTAAACGTAAAGTATCCGTTGCGAACGCCATCTACGCCTACGCGATAAGCAAAATCTATCCCGACAATTTCCGGAGTGATAGCAATCAAATGTTGCAAAACCCTGTGCAAGGAATCTTCCCGACCGAGAGCTACCAGTCGCTCGACCTCCGGCAGCACACCAGCAACAACCGCCTCCGTAATTTCCTTGATTTCGAATGTCCGGTTGGCCGAACTCAAATCCCGCTGAGCCATTTCCTTGATTTGAGCCGTAATCGCATGACGCGTAGATATATACTGGAAAGCCGTAGTCGCTTCGAGTAGCACCGCCGCCAAAACAAGAACCGCAACGCTCCTAACTTTTGCAAGTTTAAAAGTGCTCATAATGAAAACCTTGACAAAATTTCGCCCCTGATAGATACTTTTCAATATACTTCTTTTTTATCCATTGTTTCCGACTTTTTTGATTGAAAACGCTCTTACTTGTAATTTTGTACAGTTTCATTGACGCACATATACAGAAAACGAAAAAACATCCCCGCTTTTTGCAGGGATGTTTTCATATTCTAGTCCAAATTCTATTCGTTGGTCTCGCACAAGTTTCCGTGCAATTGCCATTTATCTTTGCAATAATCATAAACCTCAAACACAAACAAGCAAGACTTGTCGCCAGGCTCCGAATAAAGCTTGTTACAATACTCGTTCGCAACCTCAGCCTTCTTATAATACCCTTGCTCTGTCAATACGTAGTATTCCGTTTGTTCGTAATACCTAAGAGTTGATGCCCCCAAATCATCACCTACGTGTTTTGGAAATTCACAGGCGGAACCTGTAGAATTGTCTTCGCAATATTTTGCCACTGATTGCCACACGCTATCCAATTTGACGAAAGACTCGGTACCGACATGGCAGATTTTCTTGCCGGTTTCCTTTTGACATTCAGGTGTACTCTCTTCGTTACAATGACTGACACTAGAAGGAGTTATATTTTGAAAATACCCACCGTAAATCAGATTTTCACCATTAGTTTCGCAGTACTCATCAGAAGTAATCCACTGATACATGGATGATTCATCCTTGTACGCACAGACATAGATTACGCTTTCTTTGGTAACAGTTGCATTTTCGTTATCTCTGTAGCAAATCTGCTTGAGAGCAATGTCTGTGGAGGCGTCAACCCACTTACCATTGTCATTTACGACTTCTTTAGCTATAGAGCACTTGAAACTGAGGTTTTCTCCGTCCTTGAGGGTTTCGCTCTTAATGTCTTCAATAATTTTAGTATCACCTTCATCGGTATCGCAATTACCAAGCTTGGCGTTAAGGTACTCTTTTTCATCAATTTCTAGCCAATCTGTGGAGGAAGAACTTGCGGGGATTCCTTCTACGTTAATATTAATAAGACATCCATAGTATGCGTTACCGACTATAGCGACATCTTTTTCGTTTATTCGATTACTTGTGCAAATTCCAAGCGTTGCGTTTTCATCCAAATCGCTTGCTTTAACCCAAGAGTATCCGCTGGAAGAACGTCCAGAAATGTAGTTACACTTGTATTTTATTCCTTCGTAAACAGCTACTTTGGTTTGATTTTTCATCTTATCTTCATCGCACTTGCCATAGATATCCTCAAAGGTAGGTTCGTGCCAATCATTTCTAGAAGCGCTTGCGACATAAGTCTTCTTAATTTCGGCTTCAGAGAGTTGCACTTCGACTTCAAAGGCGATGGTATCGACTGCATAGGCACCCGCACTAACCCTCTTGTATTCGCCCATGTTGCAAATGATATTGAGCAACTCCTGTTGTTTGCTGGAAGAGCTGGTTACAGCAAGTTGCGATTTTACCCTATCAATAGAATAGTGGTCACAATAATTAGCACAATAGAAAAGTTCATTATCCGTATAACCTTCCATAAAGATAACGTAACCACTTTCGGTTCTATTATTTCCAACAAATGTCCAATTACTAATCCACTCGGTGGAATTTTCTGCAGTTTTATTCCTTACGTAAACCGAGGACTGGAATTCACACTTTTCGTTGAAGGTCGATTCGCCGAGGTCTTCGTCAGCAACTTTCTGTGTTGTAGAAACGATGTGGTCACCCACGCAATAATCATCAGCAGTAGCAATGCGCCATTCATGGATGTGGTTGCCATCATTGTCAAGACGATTTTTTCCATTTTCATCTTTTGCAGTAACGCAAACATAATAATTATCTTCAGAGAATAAATTCTTATCAACATTGCCGTAATGGCA
>JAEEGJ010019482.1_pt1 | contig 14939 bp, 13 predicted proteins | sample 8958761 | NCBI WGS metagenome assembly JAEEGJ01 (sample SAMN16246546, study PRJNA631951) | gut metagenome | biome: gut microbiome; feature: rumen; material: RS-attached | host: Bos | place: Iran: Karaj | collected 2018-10 | reverse complement strand
ATGGTAAAGTAATCTATAAAGGAATAGTAGAAGTTAATAATAATGGAACAACCAAGAATGAAACAAAGAACTTTAGATTAAGACTTTGGTTAGATGAAAGTTATAATGAACAAACATCTAAAACATTTGCTTTTGATATTTATTTATACGTTAAGAATGTAGATGAAGATTTTGAACTACCATATGGATATAATCTTGTTAGAAGTGCAATTCTTGCTAAACAAAATGCTGAGACTAACTCATGTAATCCAATATGGAAAGATACTACTGATAACATAGATTATTTCTCTGGAAATAATACTTGTGTTGATATGAATTATGTAGAGTATTCTGGTAAATTATGGAGAATTACTTCAATATACTCTGATGGAGCAATGAAACTCGTTACTCAAGGATTAGAGGATCTAATAATTTTTAATTCAACAGAAGCACCATTCTATACTAATGCTAATACATATTCTAATGCTTATTCTTGGTTAAACAACGATTTTTATAATATTTTGTATTATCCAAATAATTTTATTGATACTAGTAAAAAATGGAATATTACATCGACAAATACTGTATCAGCAAGACCTGCGTCAACAACTATAATTGATGCAAATGTGGGATTATTAAACTCATTTGAGTATTATAATAGTTATCGTTGTGTTGAGAGTTCAACATGTAGTGGTTCTTCATATGGAACGGGATATCTATTGGCTAGTACTTTTTGGAGACTTAGTAATTTAAGTACAACATCAAATTATCCTTGGACAGTATTTTCTGATGGAACTACTTCTACCGTAGCTCCAGCTGTTGGATTAAGTATGAGACCAGCTATAATTCTTAAACCAACAGTAGAATTTGCTGGTAGTGGAACAAGTGATGATCCTTATATAATAATAGGTGATGCAAGATAAAATAAAAAGAACATTATTTAATGTTCTTTTTTTCACTAATAATAAATCTTGGTCTAGCTTTAACCTCTAGGTATGTTTTACCAATATATTCACCTAGTACACCAATGCCAATTAACTGAATACCACCAATAAAGCAAATAATTGATGTCATACTTGCCCAACCAGCTACGGTTTTACCAATGAAATACATTACTATGGTATAGATTATAAAACAGAAACTTATAAAAGAAGTAAATAAACCAATTGTAGTAAATATTCTTAGTGGTTTAATACTTAAACTAGTTATTCCGTCAAAAGCAAGTTGTAACATTTTCTTAAGTGGATAATGAGTTTTACCAGCTTTTCTTTTTTCTCTTTCATAATAAACTACCGTACTATTAAATCCTACTAATGGAAACATTCCACGTAGAAATAAATTAACTTCTTTAAACTCACTAAATTCATTTAATACTCTTTTAGAAACTAAACGATAATCTGCATGATTAAATACTACTTCAACACCCATTTTATTTAATAGTTTATAAAATGATACAGCTGTAAATCTTTTAAAGAAAGAATCTTTCTTTCTAGAACTTCTAACACCATAAACTATATCTGCACCATTTAAATAAGCTTTTACCATATCTTCCATACAAGTAATATCATCTTGACCATCACAATCAATAGAAATAGTTATATCACTTTTATCTTTTGCTTCCATAAGACCAGCAAGTAGCGCATTTTGATGACCTCTATTCCTACTTAAACTTATTCCACAAACATTTTTGTTTTTACATAGTTTTCCTATTATTTCCCATGTTTTATCTTTAGATCCATCATTAACATACATAATCTTGCTATTAGTACTAATTAACTTATTTTTAATTAATGTATTTAGTTCATTAGTAAAATCTTTGTAAGTAATCTCTAATACTTCTTCTTCGTTATAACATGGAATAACGATATACAAAACTGGTAATTTTTCTTTTCTCATAAAACCTCTTAATTAGTAATTTTATTATAACAAAGATTATTATTATTTTAAAGTTAGTTAACATCATAAAATATGTTTTTTTTTGACTAATTAATTGTCATTAAAGAGTTTGATATAGTATAATTATTATAGTTATAGGAGTCTATATGTTAAAGAATATTAAATTAAAAGATAATACCAGAAAACTTAATAAAACAGATTGGTTAATAATGGGAGTAATGGTTCTAATTTATGGAATACTTTCATTTATTAGATTAGGTGATACAAGAGTACCTACTACATATCAAAGTTTTGATAAAGTTGGTGATGATATTGTTGTTACTTTTAAGGAAGAAAAAGAAGTAGATAGAATACGTTATTATACTGGAAATAATCTTGGTGAATTTGATATATATTCTTCATTAGATGGTATTAATTTCACTAAACTAGATATTATTAAAGTAGATACAGTATTATCTTGGCAAGATAAAAATATTAGTACTAGAGCTAAGTATATTAAATATGTTAGTACTATGGAAGGTTCTACTTTAGGTGATACAGTTTATTATGATGAATATAATGAAATAATACCAATGGTAATTGAAGAAGGTAATCCATTAACTGATGAAATTAACTTAGTACCAGTAGATATTAGTTTTATGAATAGTACTTATTTTGATGAAATATATTATGCTAGAACAGTATACGAATATCTTCATGGAATAGATGTTTATGAATGGACTCATCCACCATTAGGTAAATTATTAATGGCAATACCAGTAGCTATCTTTGGTTTTAGTCCATTTACATATCGATTAATGGGTAACTTATTTGGTATTATGTTAATACCTATTATGTATATATTAGCGAAAAGAATTTTTAAAAACAGAAAATGGGCAATATTAGCAGGATTAGTGATGATGTTTGATAACTTCCATTTTGTTCATACAAGAATAGCTTTAATTGATGGATATCAAGTAGTATTTATATTATTATCAGTCTTATTTATGAAAGAATATATTGATCTTAAAAAAGATGATAAATTTAAGAAGAAAGCTATTAATTTATTATTATCTGGTTTCTTTATTGGTTGTGCAATTGCAACTAAATGGAATGCATTATATGTTGGACTTGGTTTAGCTATTACATTCTTTGTTCATTTATGTCAGGAATATCATTTTAATGTTATAAAGTTTATTAAAAAGAATGTTAATGTTGATAGAGTAATTAATTTCTTAATAGTGGGTGTATTTATTCCACTGGCTTTATATTATTTATCATTTGTATTATTTGGTAAAAGTGGTGCTTCACTATCTTTATTAGTTTATTACTTTACTATATGTTGTATCTTATTAGTTATATTTGGTATTCATATTAGTAAAGATAGTAATTTAATTAAATTAATGTTTACATGTATAATTAGTTTTATCTTTATACCAATTATTATTTATGTATTAAGTTATGTTTTAGTACCTGGTATTAGTTATTATGATGGTACATTAGGTGGAATACTTAATATGCAAGATATGATGTATAATTATCATTCTAATTTAGATGCAACTCATCCATTCTCATCAAGTTGGTATGAGTGGCCAATAATGGCTAAACCAGTTTGGTTATTTGTTGGTGGTACAACAGATGGTCTTCATATGACTATTAGTGATATTGGTAATCCAGCTATTTGGTGGTTTGGTATAGTAGGATTTGTATATTTAGTTATTGATGCAATTAAAAAGAGAAGTAAAAATAGTATATTTATTTTAATATTTATTGTATCAACAATAATTCCATATTTATTTATTGGTAGATTAATGTTTATGTATCATTTCTTTATTACTTTACCATTTGTAATGTTAGGTATAGTTTCATTAATTAAATGGATTACTGAAAAAACTAAAAGTAATAAAGCTTATTATACATATGTAGTTCTGATTATAGTAATGTTTATTATTTTCTATCCAATAGTATCTGGTATGCCTGTTAGTGGTGATTATATTGAATCACTTAAATGGTTACCTGGTTGGTATTTTTAGGAGTTATTATGAAAAATAAAAAGAATGTTATATGGAATTTTATTGATAATAATACTAATTTTATCTATATAGTTTTAATAACAATATTAGCTATTATATTAAGAGGAGTGTTAGTTAAATATAGTTCTGGTGATTATGAAATGTTTTTAAGTCCATGGTTTAATTCTTTAAAATTAGGTGGTGGATTAAAAGGATTAGCAATGGATATTGGTAATTACACACCTATATATATGACTATTTTAGCTATATTAACTTATTTTCCAGTTAGTTCATTAGTATCAATAAAGATTGTTTCTATAATTTTTGATTTTGTTGGTGCTTTTGCAGTATATAAAATAGTTAAAGAATTACTTAAAAATAAAAAATATCAAGATAAAGTAGCTTTATTATGTTATACAGTATATTTATTTATACCAACAGTATTCTTAAATTCAGCTTATTGGGCACAAAGTGATGGTATATATACAGCATTTATCTTGTTATCAATTTATTATTTAATTAAAAATAATTTTAAAATTGGATTTTTGTTTTTCTCCATTGCTTTTGCTTTTAAATTTCAAGCTATTTTTATCTTTCCACTTTATGTATTAATGTTTTTATCTGATCGAAAGATTAAACTTAGATATTTATTAATATTACCAGCTGTGATATTTATATTTAGTATACCTAAAGTAATTTATTCACATGACTTATTAGCAGGTTTTAAAGTATATATTAATCAAGCTGGAACATATAGTCAGTATATTACTTTAAATTTCCCTAATGTATATAGTATTTTCTTAAAAGGTAATGGTACTAGTAACTTAATTGATACACCATTTAGTGATTTAGGTACAATTGGTATTATAGTTACTTTTGTAATACTTATCACTTTAGCTTATTTTGTAATAGTTAAGAAAGTTAAATTTGATAAGAAAGCTATTATTGATTTTGGTTTATTATCAATATTAATAACTACTTTCTTCTTACCACAAATGCATGAAAGATATTTGTTTATGGGAGATGTAATAGCTATATTATATTTAGTAGTTAATATAAAGAAATATTATGTACCATTAATGATTGAGTTTATTTCTTTAAATGGTTATATGTATTTATTATTTAGTGGATTTGCAATTAATTTATCAACACTTAGTATTGGATTTTTAGTATTATTAGTTTTATATACAAGAGATATTATAAAAAATTATTTTATAACTACGTAATAAGAGGATTTTATGATAGGAATTTTATATTATTTATATTTTTTAATTTTAGGATTTCTATATAGTAAGTATATTTTTAATAAAAACATCTATTTTCATATATGGATAGGTGGGATTTTTGGAAATATACTTTTAATGGTGGGAATAATTATACCATCACTTATCTTTGGTTTTACTATAATTAGTCATATTATTTTATTAATATTATCTACAATACCATTAATTATTTTAATAAAGAAAAAAGGTGTGCCAAAAATAAAAGATAATATTAAAAAAGTTGAAATGACTTCCAAAATATTTATATTTTTAATAATTCCTATCTTTTTATTAATAGCTATTTTACTAACTAATCATATTTTAGTACCAGTAGAAAATGGAGTTGCATCAGGTCAATCTACTTATGGGGATTTGAATATGCATTTAGGTTTTATAACAAGTATTTCTGAACAAGAAGTATTTCCACCTAATTATGCATTCTTATCTGGTGTTAAATTAAATTATCCGTTTTTAGTAAATTCACTTTCATCTAGTTTATATAGTTTAGGTACATCGCTTAGAATGTCAGTTTTAATACCTAGTTACTTTCTATGTTTGCATCTTATAATGGGATTTTATTTTCTTGCTTATAAGATTAGTGATAGTAGAAGAGTTAGTGTATTATCAACAGTTCTTTTCTTTCTAGGTGGAGGTCTTGGCTTTATATACTTTTTAGATGGAGCTATATCTGATACAACAGTATTTACCAGAATATTTACTGATTATTATCATACACCAACTAACTTTAATGAAATGAATATTCGTTGGGCTAATCCAATATGTGATATGATTATTCCACAACGATCTACTATGGCTGGATGGTTTATGATTATGCCATGTTTATGGTTTTTAATTGATGGTTGTAAAACTAATAATAAAAAGAGTTTTATAATACTAGGATTACTTGCTTCATGTATGCCAATGATTCATACTCATTCATTCTTATCACTTGGTGTTATTAGTGTTGGTATGTTTATATATTATTTTTTCAAAAGTAAAGAGAAAAAGAAGGTATTTAAGAATTGGTTTATTTATGGATTAATAGTTTTATTACTAGCTTTTCCACAATTATTTTATTGGACATTTAGTCAAACTGTTGGTAATAATAATTTTTTAAAATTTCACTTTAATTGGGTTAATCAAACTGATCCTTATGTATGGTTTTATATTAAGAATTGGGGTTTAGTAGCAATATTTATTATTCCAGCTTATTTATATGCTAATAAAGATAATAGAAAATTAATACTTAGTTCATTATTATTATTTATTTTGGCTGAATTAATTGTATTCCAACCAAATGATTATGATAATAATAAGTTATTCTTTATAGTATATATGATTTTCTTAATAAATTGTTGTAATTGGTATATTCACATCTTTGATAAACTTAAAAAAGTACCTGGTAGATACTTTGTATTAGTTTTAATAATTGTTTTATCAACATTATCTGGAATACTTACTATAGGAAGAGAATATGTAAGTGGTGGTATTTATCAAACATTTTCCAATAATATGATTAAAATGAGTGAATATGTTAAAGATAATACTGAGAAAGATGCTATTTTCTTAACTAGTACAACCCATATTAATCCAATAGTTTCTTTAGCAGGAAGAAATGTTTATGTTGGTTCATCATTTTATGTGTTTTATCATGGATTTGGTGAAGAATTTTATAACCGTGAATTAGAGATTAAGAAAATATATAATAGTGATTATGATAAATTAATTAGTTTTTGTAAAGAACATAATATAACTTATTTATATATAGGAGCTAGTGAAAGAAGTGATTTAACTATTAATTGGGATACAATTAATAAACTTAATAAAGTAATTAGCTATGGTGATGAAGAGTTATATAAAATAACATAATTTAAGTGTTATTAGATAAATAAAACTGTAACTGTAAATAAGCGTTAACGGGATAAAATATCCCGTTTTTTTTATTGAGTTTAATGGTTTACTATGATATAATTATTTAAGTAAAAAGTTAAGAGGTAGAATATGGATGATGATATAGAAATATTAGATATCTTTAATAAAAAAAATAATGAAGTTCCGATGAGTCGAGTATCTAGATTAGAAAACAAGGAAAAGATGCAAGGATCAAATAATGGTGAAGAGAAAGAAGTAAAGAAAATGGCAAAGAAGAAAAAGAAATTAAAAGGTACGGCTTTTCAAAGAATATTTTGTTTAGTTAGTGCAATCTTTATACTAGGTTGTATTATTTTTTATGGAAGTAGATTTATTAAATATTATAAGATTTATAATCCAAAAGTAGATTCTGGTGATGGTAGTGTATTATTAGCTAAAGATATAGTTGGTAAATCAGAATTTGCTACTGATGATGAGGATGGTTTATTCTCATCAAGTGGTAATTATATATATCGTGGTGATGTTAAAAATAATTATTTGAAATATAATAATATGTTATGGAGAATAGTTAGAATTAATTCTGATAATTCAATTGATATTATTTTAGATGATTATATTAGTTTACTACCTTGGAATAATAAAGTAACTAGTTTTTCTGAATCTGAAATATATAAATATTTAAATAATGAATTTTTAGATTTATTAGATAAAGAAGCTTTAAATAAAACAAGTTTCTGTACTGATAAATTAAGTAGTTTATCTAGTATTACATGTGATGATACTAATACAGATAATTATGTTAAATTATTAGATGTAGCTAATTTCTTAAATAGTGTAAATAAATCTAAATCATATTTAGTAGCATCTGATGAAATTATGTGGTTAGCTGATTATAGTGATGAAAAGATATGGCATACTAATGGAAGTAATGTTAGTCAAAGTTTAGTAAATAGTTTTTATGAAATAAGACCTATGGTAAGACTTAAGAATACTACTATTTATAGTAGTGGTGATGGTACTAAAGAAAAACCATTTGTAGTAGATAAAGATAATAAAATAACTATAGGTAGTCGTGTTAAATTAGGAGAAGATAATTGGATAGTTTATGATACTAAAGATAATGTTAGATTAATGAGAGAAACTACTTTAGAAAAACAAATTGATTTTGATAAAGAAAAATTATCTTATAAAGAATCTAGTCTTATGACTTATTTAAATGATACTTATTTAAATAGTTTATCTTATAAAGATATGATTATTGAAAATACTTATGATATTGGTGAATATAAAGATAGTATTTATGATGTTAAGAAAGATACTGTTAAGACTAAAGTTGGTATTCCAAATATCTTAGATATTAAGTTTGATAGTAAAGTTAAATCATATTTTACATCAACAGTTAATGAAGAAAGAGTTTTAGTATATGAAAATCCATTAAGACCAGGTAAAGTAACTACTTATCGTAGTATGAGACCATGTATTACTATTAGTAAAGATACAGTAAATAAATTAAAATACGTTGATGGTATATTTAAGGTAGGTGAGTAGGATGAAGAAATTAACTATTACATTTTTAATATTAGATATATTAGCAGCTATATGTTTCTTTGTTGTTTATTCACCATTATTTGAGAATTTACAAAATACTATTATATCAACAGCTATGGTTACTAAAACACATGGTTATATTGCACATGTATTTTATAGTGATGAAAGAATAAATAAAGTAGTTGCAGCTAATACAGTACCAAAGATAGATGCTAAAATAGATTTAGACCAAGTAGTTATTGATACTAAACCAAGAGAAAGTTATGATAATGAATATGATGAAGCTATTTTAACAAGAGATGCTAATAATGAAGATTATAAATATTTAAAAATTAAAGTTGGTAAATATGATGCACATTTAGTAGCTATATATGATCCAGGTAAAGTTAAATTATTACATGGTAAGAAGTTTAATACTAAAGATAAATCTGGTAAAGAAACAGTACTTCAAATGACAAAAAGAATGGGAGCTACTATAGGTATTAATGGTGGTGGATTTGTTGATTATGGTTATGGTAGTGATATACCAATTGGTTATGTAATCAAAGATAGTAAAGTTATTTGGTCACCATCTACTAAGAAAATGGATTTAATTGGTTTTTCACAAGATAATAAATTAATGCTTGTTCATACAACCGGTGAAGAAGCTGTTAAAATGGGTATGAGAGATGGACTTCAATTTGGACCATTCTTAATGGTAAATGGAGAAAAACCTAAATTTAGTAATTCTGCTGGAGGATTCTCAAGAGCAGCAAGAGTAGCTATAGCTCAAAGAAAAGATGGTATAGTATTATTCCTTGTTACTGAAGGAACTCATACAGCAGGACCTAATATGAAAGAAGTTGTTGATACATTAGAGAAGTATGGTGCTTATAATGCAGCTAATCTTGATGGTGGAACAAGTAGTCAATTAGTTATTAAAGGTAAATTAATAAATCATCCTAAGAATATTACAGGACAAGCTGTAGTAGGTGGACGTGGTATTATTACTGGATGGGGATTATTCTTAAAATAAAAGCTAGAAATAGCTTTTTTTTGTGATATAATGTTTAGGGTGTAATATTTATGAAAAATAAAAAATATAATATTGGAGTACATATACCATTAGATAGTATTCCAATAGAAGATACTGAATTAGCACTAGAAGAGTTTTCAGCAGGGTCCCTTGCTTTAAAGAAATGCTTAAGAGAAATGTGGATGCATGGATTAAGTACATATTCGTGTAATCCAGGAGAAAAGAATACTTTTGAAATTGGTCATATTACAATGGAAGAAGATGAAGATTTATTTTGTTATTTATCAGAAGAATTATTAAATGATGAAAAGATTAGAATTGATATTAAAGATAATAGACAAATAATTAAATTCCAAGGAACTACTCCAGAAAAAGAAGGGGTTATGTTGATACTTGCAAGAGAAATACAAAGTGGTAGAAAAAAAGGGATTAATAAATTAGTAGAAGAAAAAATAGGTGAACCATTTCCAACAGAATGGGTTAGAAGATTAAGATCATATGATTCTAATATAGAAAGTACTTATTGGGGAGAAAAAGTACTTATAAAGAAAAAATAATGTTGTAAAGTTAAACGTTTTACTTTATAATATAAACTTGTTTAGAGGGTTTATATGAATAAAGAAAAAATTGTACGAATAAGTAAAGCGGTTGAATATGGATTAATTTGTCAAAAGAATGATGATGGCATTATTGAAGTAATAAATACTAGAGGGTTACAAATTAAAGAAATACCAGAAATAACAGATTATCAAGATGATGAAATAGAATGGATTCCATCTGGACTTAATAGTCCTAACAAGTGGCGTCTTAAATAATAAGGAGAGTTTTATGAAAAAAATACTAGTTTGTTTGTTTAGTTTAATTATGATTTTTACATTAACAGCTTGTGGAAATGATAATGATAAAGAAAAAGAAACAACACCAACTATAGCACCAACAAATACACCAGAAGTAACACCAAAAGAAAACAATAACCAAGTAGTTATTGATGATGAAATAATTGATATTGATGATGAAGATAATAAGCCACCAGTTAATGAAGGAACAACTACTGTAAGTGAAGTTATTAACTGTCCAAATTGTGTATTTGCATATTTCAGTAAAGAAGGAGAGGAAGCAGTAAGACTTGGTTCTACTATTTCATCTAGTGACTACACAACTGATATTAATAACTTAAAAACTCAAGGTGGTAAACAAAGACATAATTTCTTTGGATTAGTGCTTTCTGGCAATACTATTTCAAGAGCTTATGCATGTATATTAAAGAATGATAAAATATACTGTATTGAAGGATCAACAAACGGTGCATATCATAATAGTAATATAGCGATATTAAACCAAATATTTACAGCTAGTCAATGTAGAACAATATCAGATGGTCATACATATACTTGTACTGATAGTTCTTATAATGGTGATACTAAGACTAATGGTTATACTAGTCTACATTATGAAACAAGTTGTACTATTTATGGTGGAGATAGTAGTAATTCAGGTAAATTAATTTGCCATTAATAAAAAAAGAGATTTTAAATCTCTTTTTTCTTTACTTTTCGTATATTAATAAGCAAATAATCTCCTTCTATAAATGGCTCATTTAAAAACTCAATATTATCGTATTTTTCACTTAAAACCATAAATGTTTCAACAAGTCTTTCTGTTTTATTCTTACTTATTATATCTTCTTTATCAACAAATTTATTATAACTATCATGATTCTGGTCATATTCTTTTTTAAGTTTATTTGATATAAATTGATGGTATGTATAATTATATACTTGAAGTAATGGTACTTTAATAGTATATATTTCTTTATCACTCAAGTAATCTAAAAATATTTTAAGTGCGATTACAAAATCTGGTGAAACATATTTATTACGTAATTCTCTTCTTAATGGTTGTATTTTCTCTTTAATTATTTCATCTTTTTCTTCTCTTATACTTTGAATACCATATATATAACATACTGCTTCACCATCTTCTTTTATTAATTCATAATGAATAGATGGTAATTTGTATCGATAATTCCTTTGAATAATAATACCATCATATAACATTTCACCCTCTCTTTCAAAATAGAAAGAAATATTTTTATTGGTTTCAAACCAATCTTCATTAAATATACTTATAAGATATACAGGTATATCTTCATATTCTTTATATAATTTATTATAATCTGGAAGAATATTAACATTTTTTAAAAATGTTAATTGTTTTTCTAAAAATCGATTAACATCAATAATATCACTAGGGCTCATTCTAAGCCAAATACTTCTAATAAAACTAATACCACGTCTTAATGGTGTATTTTCTAGTTTCCGATATGTAGTTACTATTTCATTTAATAGGTAGAAGAATTTATGATAATCATCTACATTAATATAAATATCTCCATCTTTATATTTTTTATTTTCATATTCTTTTTTAACTCTTCTTAAGTAATTAGTTGATTTTTTATTATGTTTTTCCATTTCATCTAAAGCATCATCGCTAAAAACAAATTTAATATATGGTAAATCATATTCACCACTTTTAATGTCAGGTATAGTTATATTTAAAAAATCATCTATAATTGTTTCCATATTATCACCACTATTATAATTATAACATACTTTTATGATATAATTATTATTGGAGGATAAAATGGCTAGAAAAATTAAAATAGAAGAATATTTAAAAGATAAGAATAAAAAATCATGGAAGAGTGATAGAATTAAACTATTTTCATTAATATTAAATGGTGTTTTATTAGTGTGTGTTATAGTTCTTGTTGCATTATATATATTATTAAGATCAAACTCAATATCTAAAAAAGAACATGATTTAATTGTAACAGGAAAGAATAATACAATAAGTAATTTAGAAGCTAATTTAACTACTTTGGATTATATACTTGATGGTAAAGATTACTTCTATGTAAAAGAAAAATTAGATTTTTTTGATAAAAATATAGTTTTTAAAATCAAGGGATATGGTAATTATTATTATACATATGATTGTGTAGAAAAAAAGACCAATGGAAAAGCGTATACTTATTGGGCATATAATATTGAGGCAGCTAAATCAAGTGGATTAAAGAAAGGTGGATGCTAATGTATAAGAAGTTTTTAACATTTTTGTTTGTTCTTTTTCTTTTCTTTCCAATTACTTGTTTTGCAAGAACAATAAAATATGATCAAGAGAAAATACAATTTGAAATTAATAATTCAGCTTGGATGGAAAAAGCATTATCTGAAGAAAGAACATTTGTAAATCGAAAATGGGTTGATTGTAGTGGTGGAGTTTTGATGACTGGCTCATTAGATTTATATAGTATCTTAGAAATGGATAATTCAAAAAATGTATCTAGAGAAGATTATAATTATATAAATTTATTACAAACTAATAATGATGCATTAATGATTCTTAATCTCATTGAATCAAGTTATGAAGTTAATAATTGGGAATATACTTATAATAAAATGAAATTCATATATTTTAATGGACAAATGAATCAAGATGGTTTAAATATTAACTATGATATATATTTAACTATTAATAATGGATATTTATTTATGTTTCAATATATGAAATCAAGTAATCCATCAAATAATGTTATTTGTATTAATCCACTTTCAGAGGTAGTTTCATCAGCTGAATCAACAATAAATGTAAGAAGTTTATCTGAAAAAAATGATACTTATCAGTTTTTAAGTATACTTATAGGAGTCGCTATAACATTTGTTTGTTATGAAATATATCCATTCATTAGAGTAGTTTTAATGAAAAAAGAATATGATGAAAAACAAGTAAAGAAAATGGCTAAATGGAATTCTGTTATTGTATGTTTAGTGACATATATAATTATTCTGATTATATTTGAAGAAGCAAGAAGAAGTCCTAGTACAGCTATGGGTATTCCAGCAGCATATTTATACTATCTTATAAATAAGAAAGTATGGGTAAGTAAAAATAATAAAGAAGAGAAGAAGAAAAAAGAGAAAAAAGAAAAGAAAGAAAAAGAGAAAAAGAAACAAGAAAAAAAGGAAATAGTAGAAGAGATTATTAATGAAGAATATACTTCAGTATGTTCTAATTGTGGTACTATGGTTAAAGATACAGATATAGTGTGTCCAAACTGTGGAGAATCATTTGATGATGAAGAAGAAGTAGAAGAAGAAATAGAAACAGATATGGATCAAAAATACTCTGATTTAAAGAAATTAAAACAATTACTTGATGAAAAAATAATTACTAAAGCAGAGTTTGAAAAAGAAAAGAAAAAGATATTAAAATAAATTTAAGGATTTATTATGAAAAAAAGACTGCTTGGTAATACTGGTAAAATAATATATAATATGTTGAATAATATCAAGTTTTTTGATATTATTCTGTTGTGCCCTTTTAGTTAAATGGTATAACGAAGCCATGGTAAGGCTTAATTGTAAGTCCGATTCTTACTTAGGGCACCATTTTGAAAAAACTACATATAACGTAGTTTTTTATTTTTATATATGCTATACTTAATATGATAGAAAGAGGTATTTATGGAAGAGAATGTGAATACTAAAGCAAATGAAAGAGTAGAGAAATGTAATATTATTTCTAAAGAAATGGAAAGTAAAGGATATTTAAGAAAAGATTTAACTACAACTGTTACAAAAGCACAAACTATTTGTTATTTATTGCCATTTCCTTTTGCATTAATTTATGGATTAATTTATTTTGTATTATTAGGTAATAATTTTGATCGTGGAGATGACTTTTTTCTATTCTTTATTATCTTTTCAGTAATATGTTTAATTATTCATGAAGGAATACATGGATTAACTTGGGGATCACTTGCAAAGAATAAATTTAAAAATATTGAGTTTGGTTTTGATAAAGGTTGTCCTTATTGTTATTGCGGTGAATGTTTAAAACGTAGTAGTTATATAGCTGGAGCAATAATGCCATTTGTAGTATTAGGAATTGTTTTAGCTATAGTATCATTTTTCATTCCTTCACCAGTGTTTTTCTCAGTTGTTGTAATTAATATGATGGGAACATCAGGTGATTTGGAAGTAATAAGATTAATACTTAAAGATCGTCATAATGGAAAAGACGCTTTATATCATGATCATCCAGAACTACCTGGTGTTATCAAATTTTATAAATAAAAACAAGCTTTTTAGCTTGTTTTTTATTTAACTATACATTCATTTGAACTAAGTGATACATAACCTGCATTGCTCTTTCCATTATTACTTCTAACACCAAGCATTACTGTAGCATCATATATATATTTATCATTAGCCTTTATTTCGTGAAAATAATCATTATTAATTAGAATATTTTCTTGTACAGGATAAAACTGTATTTCTTGAAGAGTTTCATCTTTTGGATCATCATTTGTTC
>JAEEGJ010019477.1_pt1 | contig 14940 bp, 14 predicted proteins | sample 8958761 | NCBI WGS metagenome assembly JAEEGJ01 (sample SAMN16246546, study PRJNA631951) | gut metagenome | biome: gut microbiome; feature: rumen; material: RS-attached | host: Bos | place: Iran: Karaj | collected 2018-10 | reverse complement strand
CGGCCTCGGTGAAAACATCCGCAAGTACTGCCCGGAAGTCAAGCACGTGATGATTATCTTCAACCCTGCCGATGTCACCGCGCTTACCGTCCTCATCCACTCCGGTCTCCGTCCGTGCCGGGTGTCCTCCCTGGCCGCCCTCGACAGCACGCGTCTGCAGACCAACCTGGCGAAGGAGTTCGGTGTCCGCCAGTCGGACGTGGAGAATGCCTTCACCTACGGCGGTCACGGCGAGTCCATGGCGGTGTTCATGTCCAAGGCCACCATCTGCGGCACTCCGATCGCGCGTATGGGCCTGACCAAGGAACGCATCGAAACCATCAAGCACGACACCATCCAGGGTGGCGCCGAGATCATCAAGCTGCGTGGCCGCAGCTCCATCCAGAGCCCGGCGCTCCTGTCCATCAAGGCCATCGAGGCCGCGATGCCGGGTGGTGACCAGTTCCCCTGGCCGTCCGGTACCTATGTGGACACGCACGAGTTCAGCCACGTGTTCATGGCCATGCCTACCTTCATGGACGCTACCGGTATCCACTACACGATGCCCGAAGGCAACAAGGAGGAGATGGCGGACCTCAAGGCCTCTTATGAGCACCTGGTGAACCTCCGCGACCAGATCATCGAGCTGGGCATCATCCCGCCGGTGGACGAGTGGCACAAGATGAACCCGTACCTGTGGAACCGTCGTCTGCCCCGCATGAAATAACGGAGGCACCGTATCAAGCGAAAGTCCCTGACGTTGAACGCCAGGGACTTTTTGTTTACCGCAACTTTTCCAGCGGCACCGTGCCGGGGATCACGTCCTCCGGCGGCTCGCCGTGCAGGTAGATAATCCGCTGGTTGGGACTGCCGCGGAAGAGGAGTTCCGTGTCGCGCTGCTCCAGGATGAAGGGACCGTCCACGAGGACGTCCAGCCAGGGAAGCATCTGTGCGAGGGACGGATCGTCCTGGATTTCCTCCAGGGTGAAACCGGTCCAGCACCAGATGGTCTTGTCGGTCTCCTGCTTGATGCGGCGGGCAAGTTCCGTGAAGGCTTCCACCTGATAGAAGGGGTCGCCGCCGGAGAAGCTCACGTTGGACATGGAATCGGCCTTGATCTTTGCGAGGATGTCATCGACCTCCATCCACTCCCCCGCGTTGAAGTCCCACGACTGCGGGTTGTGGCATCCTTTGCACGCATGCTTGCAACCAGCACAATAGACGGACGTCCGGAAACCCGGGCCGTCCGCCATCGTCTGTTCGAGTATTTTCAGTACCCGGATGCGCACGATTACTCGTGGATCACGCGATCCTTCAGTTCAGCCAGCTTACCGGAGTTCCAGCGGTTGGTGGTACCCACCAGGTAACCGGTGATGCGCTGCAGCGTGTCGATGTGGTGACCGTGGCAGTGCGGGCACTCGTGGAGGTCCTTCTCGGCATTCTCGTAGCCGCAGTCCAGGCAGCGGTTGCGGTTGTGGTTCACGGAGCCGTAGCCGATGTCGTACTTGTCCATGAGGTCCACGATCTGCATGATGGCCTCCGGGTTGTGGGTGGCGTCACCGTCGATCTCCACGTAGAAGATGTGGCCGGCGTTCTCGTACTTGTGGTACGGGCCTTCGATCTTCGCCTTGTGCTCCGGGGTGCACTTGTAGTACACGGGAATGTGGCTGGAGTTCGTGTAGTAGTCCTTGTCCGTGATGCCCGGGAGGATGCCGAAGGTCTTCTTGTCACGCTTGGTGAACTTGCCGGAGAGGCCTTCCGCCGGGGTGGCGAGGAAGGTGAAGTTGTGCTGGTAGGTCTCGGCGAAGCCGTTGATCTTCTCCGCCATGTGGGAGATGATCCTCAGACCCAGTTCCTGCGCCTCGTCGCTCTCGCCGTGGTGCTTGCCGCACAGGGCGATCAGGCACTCCGCAAGGCCGATGAAGCCGATGGAGAGGGTGCCCTGGTTGATGACGGCCTCGATGGAGTCGTCGTCGTCCAGTTTCTCGGAGCCCAGCCAGAGGCCGTTCATCAGGAGCGGGAACTGCTTCTTGAGGGCGGTCTTCTGGAAGTCGAAGCGCTCGTTCAGCTGGCGGGCGGCGATTTCCAGCGCCCAGTCGAGCTTCTGGAAGAACTTCTGGATGCGGAGGTTCTTGTCCTGCTCCTCCTGCATGGCCTCGATGCCCAGCTTCACGATGTTGATCGTGGTGAAGGACAGGTTGCCGCGGCCGATGGAGGTCTTGGGACCGAACTTGTTGCCGTACACGCGGGTGCGGCAGCCCATCGTGGCCACCTCGTGCTCGAAGCGGCGGGGATCATCCGGTTTCCAGGCGTCGTCCTGGTTGTAGGTGGCGTCCAGGTTCAGGAAGTTCGGGAAGAACCGGCGGGCGCTCACCTTGCAGGCGAAACGGTACAGGTCGTAGTTGCGGTCGCCCGGGAGGTAGCTCACGCCCCGCTTCTTCTTCCAGATCTGGATCGGGAAGATGGCGGTGGAGCCGTTGCCCACGCCCTCGTAGGTGGTGTTCAGGATTTCACGGATGATGCAGCGGCCCTCGGCGGAGGTGTCGGTGCCGTAGTTGATGGAGGAGAAGACGACCTGGTTGCCGCCGCGGCTGTGGATGGTGTTCATGTTGTGCACGAACGCCTCCATGGCCTGGTGGACACGGCCCACGGTCTGGTTGATGGCGTGCTGGAAGGCGCGGTCGCGGCCCTGCAGGCCGATGAGGTCACGCTTGATGTAGTCGTCGATCTCCGCCTTCTTGAGGTCGCTGAAGTCGGTGTTGAACATGTCGCTGACCTGGTCCACCTCTTCCTCGAAGGTCTTGCGCACGAACGGGGCGAGATAGAAGTCGAAGGCCGGGATGGCCTGGCCGCCGTGCATCTCGTTCTGCACCGTCTCCATGGAGATGCACGCGAGGACGGACGCCGTCTCGATGCGCTTCGCCGGGCGGGACTCGCCGTGGCCGGCCTTGAGGCCGTGCTCGAGGATCAGGTCCAGGGGGTGCTGGATGCAGGTGAGGGACTTCGTGGGATAGTAGTCCTTGTCGTGGATGTGGATGTAGTTCTTGGCGACGGCCTCGCGGACCGGGTCGGACAGGAGGCACTCGTCCACGTAGCTCTTCGTGGCCTCGGAGGCGAACTTCATCATCATGCCGGCGGGGGTGTCGGCGTTCATGTTCGCGTTCTCGCGGGTGATGTCGTTCACCTGGGCGTCGATGATGGTCTGGAAGATCTCGTTGGTCTTCGCCTTGCGGGCCATGTTCCGCTTGTTGCGGTAGCGGATGTACTCCTTCGCCACTTCCTGGCGGGGGCTGTTCATCAGCTGGTTCTCCACGACGTCCTGGATCTCCTCCACGGTCATCTCCTCCTTCTCGAGGGTGGAGATCGCGTGGGCGATCTGGGCGGCGAGGACGATGTCTTCACCGGCTTCGGTGACATCCATCGCCTTGAGGATGGCGGCTACGATCTTCTGGTTGTTGAATTCGACATGTCGTCCGTCGCGTTTCAGTACACGTTTTACCATAGCGTTATGTGTCAGTTAGGGGCAGCGCCGGCGCTGTTTGCGAGGCCGGATGCCAGTAAGGTTTATGTTTAATTTTTGACTTTCGTTTCAGGGGGTTCGGGTGTGGGGGCCAGAACCGCAGGGACAAAGATAATTCATTCCCTGCAAATAAAAATAGTTTCTCCCGGAAAAAGTTATCAACAAAGGCCTAAAAACCCTGTTAATTCATTGGTTTTCAAGCCTTTACCGAAAAATATAATTTAGAATTGTTCTAAATTGGAACTTTCTTGTTACTTCCGCGCGCAAGTTTTCAACAGGGCGCCCGGAACGCCCTACCGGAGCCAGTTTTCCGGGTTCTGCGGCGCCCGTTCCTTCCACAGTTCGAAGTGGAACTGGTCCTCGCCGGAGAGGGTGTCCACGGTACCGAGGGCCTGCCCGGTCTTCACCTTGTCGCCGGCCTTGACGGAGACCGACTTGAGCTTGCAGTAGAAGGTGAAATAGGACCCGTGCTGGACCAGGACGCACTGGTTGTAGCCCGGGATGACGACCACCTGCGCGACGGTGCCGTCGAAGACCGCATGGGCCTGGGCGCCGCGGGAGACGGCGAGGGTGACGCCGTTGTTGAACGGCAGCTTGACATTCTTGTACACCGGGTGGTAGTGCTGGCCGTAGGACTCGATGACCGTGCCCTCGACGGGCCAGGGCAGGCGGCCCTTGTTGGCGGCGAAGCTGCTGGAGAGTTTCTCGTCGACGGCGGTGGAGGTGGTCTTCCCGCCCTTGGACGACTTGCTCCCGGACTTGGGTTTCGCGGTGGCCTTGCGGATGATGGCCGCGATCTCGCGGTTCAGGGCCTCCACCTCGCGGTTCTTCTTGCGGAGCTCGTCCTGGTACTTCCGGCGGTCCTTCTCGAGGCGGGCGACCAGGCTGGCGGACTCCCCTTCCTCGCCGCGGAGGGCGTCCACGTCGGCCTGCCGCTGGCCGCGCAGGGCCTGCGCCTCCTCCCGGAGCCCCGCGAGGCGCTCTTTCTCGAGCTCGAGCTCCGCAGCCGTCTCCTGGATGCGCTTCCCCTGCTCCGACATGTTCCGGGACAGGCCTTTCAGATAGCCGAAGCGGCGGACGGCCTGGCCGATGTTCTCGCTGGAGAGGATATACATGTACCAGAGCCGGCTGTCGCGGTTCTTGTAGGCGCCCCGCACCAGGCGGTTATAGTAGAGGGAAAGGGTGTCGTGCCGGGCCTGCAGGCGGTCGATTTCCTGCTGGCGGACCTTCATCGAATCGTCCAGGGCGCGAATCTCGCGGTCGCTCTCGGCGATGAGCTCCTGCCGGGCGGCGATCTTCCGCCGCACCAGCGAGAGGTCCGTCAGCGCCCGGCTCGACGAGCGGGCGTTGTCCTTGAGCTGGCGGTTGATGGCGGCGATCTCCTTCTCCAGCTGCGCCTTGCGGGATTCCTGGCGGCGGGTGTCCTGCGCGGACACCGCCGCCCCCACGAGGAGCAGCCCCAGGAAGATAGGAAGGAAACGCCTCATTTGCCGATGGCCTTGAGACGGGCGGCCACCCGCTGGTCCAGGTCGGGGATCTCCCCGTCCGTGTTCTTGGCCTTCGCCTGGTTCCAGTACACCTGCGCCAGGTCGTATTCGCCGAGGGCGTAGAGGACCTCGGCATAGTGGTCCAGCTGGACGGCGCTGTCCTTGCCGCCGTACAGCATCGCGTGCTTGAAGACCGGCTTCGCCTCCTTGTCCTTCCCCAGCAGATGCAGGATCCAGCCGTAGGTGTCCAGGTAGGTGGCGTTGTCGGGCTCGGCCTCGATCGTCTTCTTGGACATGGACAGGGCCTTCTTGAGCTGCTTGCCTTCCTCGCTCAGGTAATAGGCGTAGTTGTTCAGGACCGGTGCATAGGACGGGTCGATCTTGAGGGCCTTGTCATAGGCCTTGTAGGCCGATTTCGTGTCCCCGAGCAGATGGTGCATGTCGCCGATCTGCGACCAGCAGCCCTTGACGAGGTCCATGTTCTTGGGTTCCCGCGCAATCAGGTACCGGCAGTTCCGGATGACGGCGTCGTAATCCTTCAGGTAATAGTTCGCGGAATTGAGATACTCCATGAAGCCCAGCTCCTGGAAGCGGTCGAAAGCGGCGATGCAGCGGTCCCGGACCTCGCCCCAGCGCTCGGCCATCATCAGGATCTGGATGCAGGAGACCGTCTGGTTCAGGCTCTCGGGATGGAGGTCGGCCGCTTTCGTGAAGCAGTCCACGCCCTTCTCCAGCCGGCCGGTCGCGTAGTAGTAGCCGCCGGCGGTGGCCAGGGCCGTCGTATCGGACGGATGCCGCTCCACGAGGCGGTCCACCACCTCGTCGAAACCGTCGCGGTGCAGGTTGATGAGCTTCGGGTCCAGGCTGCGCACCACATTGCCCACATACATTCCCTTGGCCTGCACGGGAACGTTCTCATTTTCAATGAATTCGTCCAGCGTGGCGAAGTACTCGGGATACCGGCGGCCGAGGCGGTACACCTCGGACTTGCCCAGGATGGCGGGGACGTAGTCGCTCTGCGTCCGGAGCGCCTCGTCGTAGCAGGCGAGCGAGAGGGAGTCCCGGTGTTCGGAGAGATAGTAGTCTCCCATCATCGACAGGATGGAAGGGGACGTGAACTGGTCGTTGAAGTCCACGAGGGCCTGGATGGCCTCGTCATCGCGGCCGAGCTGCCGCAGGATGTCGTACCGGGTCTGGACGGCCTGTTCGCTGGGGCCGGCGGTCTTCTCGATGTCGTCGAGGGCGCGGAGGGCCTTCTCGAACTCCTGTTTCTTGAGATACAGGTTCAGGAGGTCGTACAGGACCTCCGTCTTGTCCGGGAACTCCGACAGGATGCTCTCGTCCATCTGGATGACCATGTCGTCCTCGCCGGCGGCGTGATAGAGGTCCGCCAGGCGGCGCTTGTACCAGTAGTTGTGCGGGTCCAGCTCCACGGCCTTGCGGAAGTGGGCGGCCGCCGCGTCGGCGTCGCCCAGCATCGCCTCGTCCAGGCCCAGGTAATACCAGACGGCGTCGTTGTCGGGAGCCGCCTTGGAAAGGGTCTGGAGCAGGGTGCGGGACTGCGCGTAGTTGCGGTTATTGTAGAGGGCCACCGCGTCCATCAGCTGGTTTTCTACGTTCTGCGCAAAGGCGAGGGAACTCAGCAGAAAGAGCAGGCCGGCCAGCAAAATCCTTCTTCTCATGTTCGTTGACTGTCCGTTGTTCATAAGTCGACTTACAAAAATAATACAAATCACGGAAAAAATTGCCAAATTTGTGTTCGCATACTTTTTTCCAGGGTGGATGAAACGTTTGAGCGTCAAATTGCATCTTATTACCTGGACGACAACCGATGATCCCCCTGCGGGCGGCAGTTCCCTGGAACAACTGGTTCCGGCCTGCCGGAGCGGCGACCGGAAAGCGCAGAAGCGCCTGTTCGACGCCCTCGCCCCCAAGATGATGGCACTCTGCCTCCGTTACACCGGAGACCGGCCCACGGCCGAGGACGTGCTCCAGGACGGCTTCATCACGTTGTTTTCCAGGCTCGACAGCTATTCGGGGGCAGGGTCCTTCGAAGGCTGGGCCCGACGGATCTTTGTCAATACTGCCCTGATGCATTTGCGGAAGACGGACGCCCTGAAACTCAGTGACGACATCGAAGAAGCGCGCAAGCTTTTCACGGAGGAGGCTACGCCCGTCCAGAAGATGGGATACCGCGAACTGATGGCCCTCATCGAGCGGCTTCCCGCCGACGCCCGTACCGTCTTCAACATGTACGTGATCGAAGGATATTCCCACAAGGAAATAGCGGAAGCGCTGGGGTTCAACGAAGCGACCTCGCGTTCCAAGCTTCAGCGGGCGCGGATCAGGCTGCAGGAAATGATCAAGGAACAGGAGAAAAAATGAAAGAGAACGAATTTGACATATATGTAAGGAACCTGATGGCGGGAGCGGAGGAATCCGTCTCGCCGGACGTGTGGAAGGGCGTGGAGGCCGGCTTGGACCGGGCCGCCCGGAAGCGTACGGTTCCCGTGTGGCTCTGGCGCGGCGTGGCCGCCGCTGCCGTCGCTGCCGCCGCGGCCGCCTTCGTGCTGCTGCGACCTGCGCAGAACCTTTCTAACCAACCAACCATACAACAACCCGTCGCCCAGGCGACAGACGCCCCTCTTCCGGCTGTTACCCAGCCGGAAGAGGACGACGTCACCCCTATCCAGAAGCAGGCTGTCCGGCTGCAGGGCCGCGTCGCCCAGGTCCTGGAGGTCCCCGTCGCCCCCGAGGCGTCGGAGGAGCTCCCCGTGACCGTGGACGCGCCCGAGGAGCCGGCCGCCCGCCGTCCGGACACTGCGATCAAACCCGACGCGAACGCGCAGGACGCTTTCGCCTCCGATGACGAGGCCCTGCGCCAGCTCGCCTTCGAGGAGCACCGGACGCACCGCAAGGGCGAAATGTCCATGAGCGTCCTCGGGACCATCCAGTCCAACACCCGGCCCGACGGCCCCGTCAACAAGGTCCGCCGGACGTCCGGTTCCTTCTTCGTGCCCGCGCCCACCAAGCCCGGCATCTCCCGCGAAGGCACCGAGTTCAGCTTCGGCCTTCCGGTGTCCGCCGGTATCGGCCTGCGGTACGACTTCAATCCCCGCTGGGGCATCGGCACGGGCGTCGTGTACACGAACCTGAGCCGCTCCTTCCTGGGCGATTACGGCAAGGAACTCGAGGACGGCTCGATCGCCACGCTCTACGACACGGACATCACCAACCAGCAGCACTATATCGGCATTCCGGTCAACGTGTTCTTCAACATCGTGAACACCGGCAACTGGAACTTCCACGTCCGCCTGGACGGCATGGGCGAGAAACTGGTGGACAACCACTTCCTCATCCACGACAGCGCCGGGGACCTCCACCTCCACCAGAAGGCGGAAGGCCTGCAGTTCTCCGCCGGCGTGGGCGTCGGTCTCGAGTTCAAGTTCTCCCCGAACGTGGGCATCTACTTCGATCCCACGCTCCGGTACTACTTCAACGGCAACCAGCCGCGCTCCATCCGGACCATCCAGCCGCTGCGGATGGACTTCGAAGCGGGCCTGAGGTTCTCCCTCGGAAGATAAGAAACAAATAATCCATATACTGAAACAACACAAGTTATCAACCGCTTGTGTTGTTTTTCGTTTCGGGGCGCTATCTTGGCCGAAAAAACGGATATGCGCAACCCCATCGGCATCATCGGCCTCGCCCTCCTCGCGGCGGCCTGCATCCGGGACCCCCTGTTTCCCGGCACCCCCAGAAGCTCCCACGAACCCGGCGGCGGACGCCGGCCGGATTCCACCGCCACGGACACGCCCCTCCCGGGAGAGCACGTGTACCTCACCGCCGTCCGCTTCCCGGACGGATATGCCTGGGACCTGGACACCTGCGCCGTGGACGGGGAGGTCCGGATCGACCTGTACCGCGACGGAGAGAGAGTCCGGAGCCTTCCGGCGGGCGCAAGCGTGCACCCGGACATGCACCGGTACATGGGCGGACATCTTTACCTGGACTGGTCCACGGACACGGAAACCATCGTCTCCCGGGACGGGGCGGAACTGTTCCGGTTCGAGGGAAGGGAGTCCCTCCGGGGCTTCCTGGTCCGGGAGGACGGGGTCCATACCCTCGGCCAGGACCGGGACGGGAGCGGCTTCACCTACCGGATCGACGGGCGCATCCTGTACCGGAGCGAGACGGGCGCCGTCCTGGGCGGCCCGGAGGCGTCCGGAACGCCCGGCGGCGCCTTCTCGGAAGCCGGGGAAGATGTCTACTACGTCTGCTGCCTGCCTTCGGAACGGGGCCGGGAATTCCATGTGATGCGGAATGCGGAACGATACCGATCCTTTCCGGCGTCCGAGGGGACGCAGGACGTCCTCGTCGCCGGCGGAACCGTTTCCCGCGTCCGCTCGAAGCCCCGCAGCCTGGTCCTGGAAGTGGACGGGAAAGAGACCCGGCTGCCGCTCGGCGGCGGAGAGTACTGTCTCTGGAGCCGGCTCGCGGCCTGGGAAGACGACGTCCTGGCCCTGGTCTGCGCCCAGAGTTCCGGCGGGAAACGGTATTTCCTGCAGACCGCCGGCGGGAAGACGTTCTCCCCGATGCCGGGCGAAACGGTCTCGGACGTGCTGGCCGACGGCCGGCGGATGGGATGGACCGTCACCGACGGGCGGGGCGACCTGCTGCGCGTGCGCTGGAGCGACGGCGGGGTGACGGAAGGGACGGGCGGTTTCCTCGTCTCCGGCCGCTGCGCCCTGCTCCGCGGCGGGCGTCTTTTCCTCGCCCTGACCGGCCGCGACGGCGCGCCGAACCGCTTCCAGGAGGACGGGGTGCATACCGACATCCCTTTCAACGGCTATTTCACGTCGGTTACTGTGGAATAATTTGCTATCTTTGCGGGTATGATCGCGTACCCGAACGTCAAGCTGAACCTGGGGCTCCATGTCCTCCGCCGCCGCCCGGACGGCTACCATGACCTGGACACCCTCTTTGTCCCCTATACCGGCCTCCACGACACGCTGGAAATCATTACCGGCGACGACTACAGCCGCACGTCGGCCCATCTCCAGGAGACGTATTCCGGCACGCAGCTCGCCCAGGGCATCTCGCCCGACGGCAAGCTCCTGATCACCCTCGCCCGGAAAGAAGGCGTGGACTGGGAACCGCTGAAGGACCTGACAGCCCGCGCGTACGGCCTGCTGGCGGAGCAGTACAAACTGCCGCCGATGAAGATCTACCTGGAGAAGACCTCGCCCGTGGGCGCCGGCCTCGGCGGGGGCAGCGCCGACGCGGCCTTCGCCCTCCGGATGATCGCGGAACTCGCCGGCCTGGACCTCTCGGACGCGGAACTCGCCGCGTACGCCGCCCGGCTCGGCAGCGACTGCGCCTTCTTTGTCTACAACCGGCCCATGCTCGGCTCCGGCCGCGGGGAAATCCTGGAACCCTTCGACATCGACCTTTCCGGCTGCCGGGTGGAAGTGACCGTCCCGGAGGGCATCGCCGTGTCCACGGCCGACGCCTACCGCGGCATCGTCCCGCAGGAACGCGAGAAGCCGCTGCGCGAAATCCTGGCCCGCCCCGTCGAAGAATGGAAGGACGTCCTGGTAAACGATTTCGAAACCACCGTCTTCGCCAAATACCCGCGCCTCGCGGAAATCAAGCAGTCCCTCTACGACGCCGGCGCCGTCTATGCGGCCATGTCCGGCAGCGGCTCCGCCCTTTTTGCCCTCTATCGGAAATAATGTTTCTTTGAAACAACCGAAAAGATTTCGCCACATTTTTACGTTTCTTGCCCCCGCTTCGGAAAGATATCCGTAGGTTCGGGCAAAAACGGAATATGCTGGTATATGTACATGGAGCGAAGTGCGTCGGAATCGAGGCGGTTCCGGTGACGGTGGAGGTGGATATCACCCTGGGGATCGGGATCCATCTGGTGGGACTGGCCGACGCGGCAGTGAAAGAGAGCCTTCTGCGGACAGTTACGGCCCTGCAGGCGAAGGGATTCCGCATCCCCGGAAAGAAGATTGTCATCAACCTGGCGCCGGCCGACCTGCACAAGCAGGGAAGCGGGTACGACGTACCCATCGCCCTGGGAATTATCGCCGCCTCGGAGCAACGGGCCCTGCCGGGGCTGGAGAAGTACCTGATCATGGGCGAGCTGGGCCTGGACGGGAGCATCCGCTATGTGGCCGGAACCCTGCCGATGGTGGAACTCGCCGTCCAGAGAGGGTTCAAGGGCGCCATCCTGCCGGAACGGTCCGCGCTGGAGGCGGTGGACTTCGACGAGGCGCTGGTGTACGGCGTCCGGACGCTGGACGACGTCCTCCGCATCCTGGAAGAAAAGGAGGATTCCTCGGACCTCCTCATCTGGAATACCGAATGCTACGGCGCCGCACTCCGGGAGGAGCAGGAGCGGCCCGTGACGGCCGACTACATGGACTTTGCCGACATTCTGGGGCAGGAAAGCGCGAAGCGAGGGGTAGAAATAGCGGCGGCCGGCGGACATAACCTCATTTTCATCGGCGCTCCCGGCTCGGGCAAGAGCTCCATGGCGAAGGCCATGGCGGGCATCCTGCCGCCGATGACGCGGGAAGAATCATCCGTCACCAGCAAAATCTGGTCGGTGGCGGGCAAAACAACGGGGCATCTGGGGCTCATGCGGCGACGGCCGTTCCGCGCCCCGCACATTTCGGCCTCCAAGGCGGCCATCCTGGGCGGGGGCAGCGGGGAGAACATCCTGCCGGGGGAAGTGAGTCTGGCCTCGGGCGGCGTACTCTTCGCCGACGAGTAAAAATAAATAAACTTACCCCAACAAGAGAAGAGAGCTGTCTACAGATGTTTTCTGTTTCTTTTTTGCTCAAATACTCGTCCTTGAAGAAGGAGTATTTATAATACCCTTTCCAACAATAAGTGCATTTGTCTGACAAATAGGGATTTGTCAGATATTTTTTTGCATTTGTATTCGATTGATTATCAGGCTAAAACTCTCTTTAGTCATATGATAACGCTTTTCATTTACAACAGAATACCAAAAAACATTTGTCAACAATCGACGCCCCCTCCCTTATTGAAGGACAAACCCTTCCCGAGCTACCATGGCAATGAAGGAATGTATCATTACACCTAGGGAGTTTACCCGTCTTTGGAACCTGCTTCTTGCGAATACAAGAAAAGGAATCTCCGGTGGAAACAATCTGCCGAAGACAATTATGTCCATAGATAAAGATGGTGTTGACAAACACAAACTCGTTCTTGTCATTTCACGCCTCAATGATGACCCGGAGTTTACTCAAGAGTTTGTATCGCTCCTGGGAAAAGAGATACAGATTCATCTTGATGACTCAGAAAGAGACATACTCATTAGCATAAGATATAAATACGATGAAAACTAACTAGCAATGAAACAGAACAAGCAACAACTGCTCGGGAATCTGGAGATTATAACCAGCACCGACAAGAAGGCCATCGACGCCTACAAGCACTATCTGGAAGTGTCCGTCCCCCGGATGGACCAAATCGTCACCTGGGGGCTCATCCCTGGTTCCGAGCACCCTGTCCTCGCAGGGGTTGGTGTCCCAGGTGTCCTGTTTGAGGTGAATGGCATCGGTCACCAGGGGGTGGTCGTGGTGCTCAACCGCATCCCCGGCGAGTACAGTATCATGTTCCTCGACAAGTCCAACAAGTTAGTTCGGTTCCTGGTCCAGATTCCCGACACTGCCCTCATTGACACCCTTGACCGGGAAATCACTGGCGGCGCCACCCTCGCCATGCGGCTCTCCTTCCTTGAGAGGACCCAACCTCAATTAGCGGATCTGCTCATGGCTGGCAAGAAAGTTATCATTCTTTAATTCAATATAATCATGTTCAAGAATCCCAACTACACAACCATCGACCTCTCCTTCCTGAAGAACAAGGGTAAGGAATCCTACGACGTAATCCGGCGCTTCTTCCTTCTGCTCAAGGCGGAGGAAAACGAAGGCCGCGTCAGCAAGTGGAACATTGAGCGCGCCAGCCTGACACCGTGCAGAATGTACTGGACCGCCCGCGACAATCGGAACGGCCAGACGCTCATCTTCCACGCCCCCGGTTTCAGCATCAAGGTCAAGGGTGCTGTCTTCCAGGGCGGAATCATAATCTGTCGGACTCTGCGCGGCGAGTACTTCATCTTCCGCTTCAACGACGAGAAGAACACGGTCACGCCGACCCCGTTCGTGAAGGATGACCAGCTCATCAGCACCATCGACCGGCTCATCAACGGCCTCCCCATGTACATCCAGCAGAGCAAGTTCAACTCATAACAATCAGAACATGAAGAACAAAAAGAAAAACAAGGCGCAGAGGCAGGCTGGACGCCGGCTCTGCAAGAACATCAAGAACGGCCGGAACACCAGCTGTGGCTTCATCAACCACAAGAAGGAGACACCCATCTACGCCAGTAACATGCGCGTGTACATCTCCAACGCCTCGGGTCAGTTCACCATGGACCAGCACATTGACACCACCAAACTGGAGCGACTGAAGGAGGAACTGTCCAAGAAGCCCGACGCCATCCCGAGTGCCAAGGTTGAGGTCAAGCCCACGAATACGGTTCCGACACCTCCAACCATGGGGAAGATCCACTGGTGGGCCGTCGCCGGATCCATCGTGGGAGGTGGTCTCCTCGGGTTCTTCCTGGCAACTCGCAAGAAATCCGCGTAACATTCACCTTTAACATCAATACACTATGAACAAGAAATCCATGACCGCCGGAGCGCTCGCCGCCCGGGAAGAGACCGTCAAGAGAGTTGGCAAGGTCGTTACGGCCGCCGACGAAGCACTTACCGCCGCTGTCGCCAGCGGTGACCAGGAGAAGATCAAGGAGGCAGCCAGTAGGGCCTTCGGGACTCATCAGTGGGCCGACCAGACCGTCAACTGCATCCGTGGTTGCAAATGCGACTGTCTCGGGTGCTTCGCTGCCGACCGCGCCTACCGTTTCAAGGAGAAGGCGCCCGGGCAGTGGAAGGTCGAGGTTCTGAATGAGCGTGCCTACAACGCCAAGGTTCCGAAAGGGCACAAGCTGACGATGTTCCCGTCCACACACAACATCTCTCCCGAGTTCCTTGGGCCTTGTGAAGACAAAATCCAGCAGATTCTGGACAGCGGCAGCGACATCCTCATCGTCCTCAAGCCCTGGCTGGAGGTGGTCGAGTCCATCTGCACCAAGTTCGAGGCCGAGAAGGACCGCATCATCTTCCGTTTCACCATCGGCAGCACTGACAACGACGTCCTCAAGTTCTGGGAGCCCGGCGCACCGGCCTTCGAGGAGCGCCTTGCCTGTCTCCAGTTTGCCTTTGAGCACGGCTACGAGACCAGCGTTTCCTGCGAGCCTTGGTGGGGTGGGGACATCGACAGCCTCATCTCCACGCTCCGTCCCTTCGTCACGGACTCGATCTGGGTCGGTAAGATGAACCGGGGGAAGGCCAGGATGAAGAACAATGGACACTGGAACCCGCAGACCGAGGCCAAGTACAACGAGCTCATGTCCATCTGGTACGCTGACGCCAACATCATGGCCATCTACGACCGCTACAAGGACGACTCGCTCATCCGCTGGAAGGAGTCCATCGCCAAGGTCGTCGGTGCCGTGAGCGACTGCAAGGACTAGTACAACCCGGCCTCGGCGGGGTGATACCGGCTGGGGCTGCCAATAACCAATAATAACGAATATGAAGAAGAAAGCAATTATGACCGCCGCATTGTTTACCAGCAGGACTGACGAATGGGCCACTCCCGCCGCCACGTTCGCGGCTCTGGATGAGGAGTTCCATTTCGACCTCGACCCTTGCGCAACTGACGGCAACCACAAGTGCAAGAGTTACTACACGAAGGAAGATGACGGCCTCAAAAGAGACTGGGGCGGCCGCCGGGTTTTCTGCAATCCGCCGTATGGTCGGGTAATGCCCGCCTGGGTGAAGAAGTGCA